>JACCDR011597924.1_pt1 | contig 14707 bp, 29 predicted proteins | sample 7446431 | NCBI WGS metagenome assembly JACCDR01 (sample SAMN15323443, study PRJNA562643) | freshwater metagenome | isolation source: river surface water | place: USA:Blue River Watershed | collected 2017-08-17 | reverse complement strand
TCATAAGAGTTTGGGTCAATCCATCGGTTCCCGGTATTCAAGCAAACTAAGGAATACTTAGACGATGTTACCATCATAAACAAATAAACTTGCCCCATACTATCTTTATAAAATTGGCCAATATGGGCTGTTGGCTCAACACTTGGTTCACCCAATTCAATTTTATTGAACATGTTTATACTTTCTTCAGGAGTTGGGTGTTATTGTGAATGGAGATGTGATTTCTTCGAAATTACTTTCGACCAATATCTTTTGAATCATTTCTAAAGGATATGGTTCACACCATCTATTGCCAGTCTTTAGTGAAATCAAACAAAGTCCAGTTCCCGTATACCCAAGGATGTAGATATCTCCATAGGACTTTTCTCTATAGAATTTACCCATCTGGATTTTAATAGGCTTTCGTTCGTTTGACAGGCTGATCTTATTCATTAGCTTATTTCTCCTTTTAATTCCTAGAAAATCGGTGGATCGGCAGACATGTCTGTCTCGTTTGCCCATACCCATAATTCATGTGCTTGATTTTCTGTTGTTTCGATTGCAGCATCTAAAGATTCAAAAGTTAAATCTTCAAACTTAATGTATTGATACTCAGTGTCGAAATCACAGCCTTCTACTATGCTTCCAATAACAACTCGATCCGTTTCGATCTTGATGAAGGCTCCACAGTCAGTGTACTTGTACATCCGTCTACTAATAGCTTCCTCGTCTTCAGCCAAATCAGGAAGAGAAAAATACTCATTGAGGGTAGAAAACGCCTTTCGGCGGAGATTTTTTCTCTGGTTTTCTCGTTTTGACATCTCGTTTTTCTCCGGATACTCTGAAAAGATGGGTGTTTAAGCACTCTTTCAGAGTGCAAAAGATGACCAAATCCAACAGGAGAATAATAACAGATAAAAAGATAGAAGTCAATAGAGAAGGAGACACTTCGGAGGGGATTTTTTGGGGGTTTGGAGGGGGGTGGACGCCTGAACCAGCGGCCTGTGCATAATTGATAACAGAATTCAGCCAAATTTGTAGTCAAAACGACTCAATTCAGCAAAATTCTGTTATCAAAACGACTACATGTTATCAAAGTGACTACACTTTTCACCCAGAGATACTCCAAAAACATATACGTCTGACCACTAGAATCGCAAGCAAAAATTAAGTGAGTGTCTAGCGTTCGTGGTTACGGATGATGTTTAGTGTTTCCCTCTGGGTAAAAATGACACTTGGTTATTCCAAGATATCCTGATTAACAGCACCACCCGAGAGCATTTCGTACAGTTCGTACATTGAGATCGTGCTTCGGTAGCCGTTGATATCACTGTTGATGGCGTCAAGTGCTCTCTGCAAAGCCTCGCCAGTGCCTTTTCCATTTGAGAGACGATGATCTGCTTCTCGCATTGCTTCCTTCATCGCTTCAAGTGCCTTGATAACATTCTGTGCTGCTTCAATACAGTTCTTCATTTTGAGCCTCGATTTTCTAAGATTTGAACAACTTCGCCGAAGCTACGAGCAGTATCAGCAGCCATGATCGATTGTGCCAAGCAGACAACCTTGTTGCCTAAACACTTGTCATGCATCGTCTTATACTCGCCAGTTTTCCCGGCACACAACTTAACACAAGAGTCATACAGTTTCGCTGTAACTGCTAGAGTTTCAGACAAAAGCTCATATTTCTCTTGGAGGCCCCTAGACAAATCTAGGAGTTTTTCCGCTTCTTCGTGATCCATAGGCTTACGCCTCCTCATAAAAGGGAAATGCTTCCCTAAATTTCCAGTAGGCAAGGACGGTAACGATCCGTCTCCAAAACTTTAGAAGAGTCTTATGCTATCCTTTACACCACATGCCCGTCTGTGTATCTTATGATGGATTTATCCATCTGTCAAGACCATTTTGTTGAGAACCAGACAAAAAGCCCCAGCAAAATAAAAGATGAAATCCCGAATTGTCATCGGCTCCCCACACAGGTGTGATACACCTGCAACTAGCAGTCCACAGGCCACCGTCATCAGGAAAGCATCTGAGTCTTTACGCATTCTGTTCCTCTGATAGTTCAGGACATAGAAGTTGGAACTCTTCTGCTGCTCTGCGAAGTTCCCAATTCCAAAGTTCAGGTTTGGTTAAATCGTGTATTGTCTGTAGACGCATGATCAAATGTTTGTGACTATTTGGCACCCATCCTTTTTCGACAAGTTGATCCCACCGTTTATGTTCAAATGTTCTTTCATATTTTTCATCAGGAATAAGTACTCCCGCAGCACATTTGGTTCCGCCTAGACCTCGATAAGCACAACCACTTCCAATGTCTCCATCATGTGTACATCTGCACTTTTGTTTCATTAAGTACTTATAGACAATATCAAAGACTTCTTGTGCTGTCTCTGGAAGAGTAAACATGCCTTCATCTTTCAGGTAAAAGGAGCTATGTGAGTTGTGACCACAGTCGGCACTGGCGGGGTGGAATCAGGAGAGTAGAGGCTATTCGTTGCGAAGTAGAAGCTCTCCAGTGTATTCCTTCAGGAGAGGGATGGAATAATCGCTGGAGATAGTCCCAATCGGAAAAGCCCCATTACCAGATGAATGAAGAACAACTCCAGTAGCTCTCTGGCCTTGGATCTCTGTGAGCATAATAACTGATCCTCCCGCACTCTCAACCAAGCATGGAGCTTTGAAGGTTGGCTTAGTGTCGGTTTTAGCTTTTGTTTCTGACTTAATCATAAGGCTATTCCCCTTTAAGAGTAACCGTCCCCTTGAATGGGACAAAAACAGATTTTTCCCATACACAAGAGGTGTACCCAATATCAAATGTTCCATAACCTTTAGAAATTACAGTCCCCTTAAATTTTGTGGAACCATTTTCCTCATAGGCGAGAACAATCAAATCACTGTGTGTGCTTTGCATCAAGCAAGGATACTTAGGCCCTGTGTGTTTTTCTGATTCAACAGTAACAGATACACCCATAACAATACTCCTCAATTGTACCCATAAATCTTTTCTGCTTCTTGTCTAGCAAATATGGCTTCTTCTTTTGTGTTGAAAAGTCCAAGGTCTAATTTCTTTTTATCCACTCCTATTCTTGCTCTCCACTTTTTCTTTTTCTTTAAGAAGTGGACTCCTGTAAATCCAGATTTATTATTAGAACCTAATTTTTTGTTCCTCATGTTGGTGGAGTGAGATACTGACCTTAAGTTTGAAATTCTATTATCGGTTTTGCATTTATTGATATGGTCAATATACTCAGGATCTTCACCATAGTATATTTTCCACGCAATACGATGTACCAATACTGTCTTTCCGAACAGGTTTATTTGCATATACCCTTTTGATCCAATCCTCCAAGAACTGTAGCCAGAAGATATTTTGGTTAAAGAGCCATCCTGTTCATTGTATGTGAATATTTCTTTGAGAATTTTTTGTGATGGTAGTTCATTCTTAATCACTGATGCTCCTTAGTGGGGATTCTTAGTCCTCATGGGCCGAGTTCTCTGGGAAATTGAGCATTTCCCTTTTAAGAGCCTCTTGTCCCATTCGGGAATCCAGTCTTCGATCATCTGGTACGAAACCAGATTCTCTCAGCCTTTAAATAAGGATATTACGCGCCGAAAAAAGAGAGTGTTCGTCAAGAAATCTTCGATTTTCGAAATTCGGCAAAACTTCCTTCGAAGACTTCCTCTCGGTTGCAGTCCTGCCAAGTGGTGTATCCGTCTGTTGTCATAAATGCGTCCGCCTCTCCATTCTCTGCTGGACGGTCATATGGAGCAAAGACGAAGTCAGAGGTGAACTTATCAACGATCACAGTCTGTCGATCAGTCAGACTGATCTTCTTTTTCTTGAGAACATCCAGAAGTTCCTGTTTGGAGTTTCCGCTGACCCAATATCCATAAGCTCCAACTGTTCGAAGAATATAGCGTGTGTACATGTGAATCCTAACCATCGCCAGTGCACGGCTGTAAGGGAATCAGGAAAGCTCGGGCTATTCAGCCCGAGCACAAAAAGAAGCCGGGAAATTCCGGCTTCATCATTTCAGTCCTCTTCTGAGAACCGGCTGCGTTTCTTCATTTTACCACCACGGGAGAAATTGTCAAGCTCATTTTCGAGGTCTTCAATCTCTTTCCGCAAAGCGGCATTTTCTCGCGAAATCCGCTCATTTTCTGCTCGAAGTGCATCGATTTCGTTTTGTTTTTCGTTATCGCCGGTCATTTTTGAACCCAAGAATCCCACGAATGAGGCCGATTGTCAATGTAAAACACAAAAATTCCGCAAACTTGAACAGTTTCTGCATCAAAACGCTCCAATCAGAGAAGAAACTGGGCCGTTTCACGATGAAACGACCCAGATGATTCTACTCGATTACTGAGCATTGTCAACAGGTGTTTCCGTCTTTTCCGGTGCTGTCTTGATTTCGAGAACCAAGGCATCGAGGAACTCGGAACGCTTGCTGGCGTGTCCGGTCGGAGTCTTTCGGGACAGTGAAGGAAATGCGATGTTGACCTGTGCTCCGGTCAGACCACGTTCCTTCAGGTCGATTTTCATATTTGAGATTCGGACGGACAGAGAACCCGCCTTCATTCCGAGACGATCGGCGAGCTGGTGAATGTTCTCACCATTCTTTGCCGCGTTGCGGTACTCAGCAACGAGAACTTCGTTTGAAACTGGAGTTGAACGCTTTGCTGGAGTTGATTCGGTCATTGTACTTTTCCTTTGAACTGAGTTGAAACTGAATTTGAATTTGAACCACTGAGAAGATTATACCAGATTTTTGCAGACTGTCAAGATCACTTTGTCACTTTTTTGTCCCCTTTGAAAACTTTCATTTTGTCACTCTTGATCAGGACTGCGAAGTCCGCAGTCAGGACCGGCTCGTCACCACAGACAAACGTCTCAGTGATGTACGGATTATAATACGCTTCGCGAAGATTGCAAGGGCAATGCTCAAGCTTTTTCAAAAATCCCTTAACGAAAGCATGAACATTTTTTGATCGTTCGGCTAAAACTCTTTCCCTGCCCTTTTGCCTTACGATGAACTGAGCTTCGCTCAGTACGATGATATCACAGTGAAACCTTACCACACCCTGACGAACAGACCAGCATTTCCGGTGAAGATTACGATAAACGTATACCGGCTTTTGTGGATCAAGAAGCAAAATCTGCTCTTTGTATTTGTTAGAATGTGGTTTCATAGGTAAACCAGATAAGCCCTTCTGATTCGTTTCTGAGCTTAACAAGATATCCCTCCCTGATCAGAACTTCTGCAATATCTTCGGAAACGCTGTTATCAGCTTCGATTTCCATCCCACTGAACTTAACGGCGATTTCCCTCAAGATTTTATCGTTCATTGAATCCTACCCACGCTCCCAAGATGAAACAAGCCAGATAAAAAAGCCCCATGCTCTTTTCTCCTAAAAGGGAAGGGCCTATAGGCCAACGTCGTCGAGATACACAAAGCGGGTAGGGTAAGCCTGAAACTTCCCTGAGCAATCTTCGGGAGTATTTCCCAAGATATCACAAAGATGGAAAATCGGCTCTTGTTTGTAGTCATCCCGAGACCAGATGCACAATCCGCAATCTGTCAAGATGACTTTGTTCTCTTCTTGCAATTCGGAAATGTCTCTCCATTTAGACTTCATTTTGGGTTTCCTTTGAGGGGATATAGGTTACTCTTTTGAGCTTTCTCGCCTTACGCCACAATTCACACATTTCGCCACGAGTAACACGATGATACTCATAACATTCCTCAGGATATACAATGATAATCCTGAGTTCGTACCGATTTGCATCGATGATACTCCAGATGATTCCTCCCGGCAAGTGGAATTGATCATATTTTTTCCAACGATAGAAAAGTCTCTCAGGGTAGAAAGTCTCTTCGATATCGTTTTTTGTTTTGCTGATGATCATGAGCTAATTTCCGGCATTGTTTCGGGACTGATCAAAGCATAATAAATCCTCCTACTAATAGGAGAATACTTCGGGAGAGATTCTACAAGGGAATCCATCTGCTCTTTTGTTGGCTTCATCTCAGTAAGCATATCAGCCAATTCCGTCTCAAGTTTCCTGAAACGGTTATAGGCACGTTGATACTGTTTGGCCTTTTGTTTGAGGGCCTTCATGGGGCCATTTCCCTTTTAAGAGACGGGGCGAAGCCCCCTAGTGGTGAAGAAACAAGACGTTAGATAGTCCCTTAACACAAAGATCACAGGAAATCGTTCCTTTTGATCCTGTACAGGTAATCACGTCCCGACCACGACGCATTTCTGGGCAAGTGATGAATTTCTCACCTTCGAGAATCGCAAGCTTAGGTGCATCTGGGTTACCGCCCTTACCTTTTGTGGGGAACTGTTCATCTGTATCGCACCACGCGAATCGGGTGAAGCCCGCCGCTTTTGCTTCTGTCAGATTCTCAGAATTGTGAACGGAAGCATATACCGTGATAAACTGAGAAAGACGAGTCAAAATACGCTTATCGTAGATGTGCGTATATGCCCACATAGTTGGAAGGGATTTCCCTTCTTTCAGAAGTTGAAGGCAAACCGCCTCAATGTTCTCAACATATTCCATGTCAAGAACTTTCTGGCCATTCTCAATAATGGCAAAATCCCCTCGTTCATGCCATCGGATGGTTTTCCCATCTTTGAGAGCAGTCATGATCAAAACACGAATTCGTGTCTTGTCACTGTGAAGATTCTCGAATCCCGCAGTTCTCGCATTTGGGAATCTTTTCTCAGTAGCCTCAGCATAACATCCGTTATGCAAAAACTCACAAGAATCCGGACAAGTATCGTCAACAGGTCTTGACACTACCAAACAGCCAGTGCCCAGCTTTTCGTTACCTTTTGCGAATTTCATCTTATCTCTCGGAAGAATAGGTTGGGGCAAACAAGTCGATCACAATTGTACCATATTCTTTTGCTTTGTCAATAGCTTTTTTCTTCTGTCTTTCATTAAAGTAAAGATATTGGGTGCCGACCCAATGTGGGAGATTCTCGTTTGTGGGAATGGCTACTTTGTAGCGTGTGTAAAGCGTAGTGTTCATGAGGGAAGTATAACATTAGGGCTGGAGTTGTCAAGTACAAAGTGCAAGAAAATTGGATTAAGTGCGACCAGCCGCCTTCGGCTGGTCGAACAAGAAAGAAGGGGGCTTTCGCCCCACTAAGGATTATCAATTTTGCCATACAGATCAGAAGTGATGGTGCTAAGACTTCGAACTTTCCTTTTCGTTTCGAGAGATAATTTCTTCGACATGTTTGTTCATCTCTTCCATATATTCGTCGTATGACTGTCCAGTCCAAATCTTAAATGCTCTTTTCTTAGCTTCCTCGATCATCAAGTATGCATCATGAGATTCTTTTGGCCAAAAGTTTATCTCACCTTTGCTTCCAACTCCATGAATTTTTCTGAAGTTTGTCATCCAGTAACAATTGAATTTATATACAACTTCAGCCCATTCCTTTGTGATATTATCTGGGAATCTTATGGCATTTGCGTAGTACTTGCACGGTCTGAGAACATAATGACCATATGAAATATCAGTACTTTGAAACAGATGTGAATCGATTGGAGAATCAAGAATCCTTTCAATGTTGTCCAAAACGAATTTTCTCTTGATTTGTGCTACCTCATTTTCAAGAGTCCATTTAGCCTTCAGTGTATCGCAAAGATTTTCTTCAATCTCAATGACTTTTGGACCTTTGTACCAATCATCAAGCTTATGATCAGGGCACAATTCTCCATCAGCCCAATCCCAACCAATACCAATACACGCCAGCAGATGTTCAGACACTTCCAACATTGATTTCATACCGTTCTTGAGAAAATAACGGTAGGTTTCACGGACTTTCATTTTTTCTTTCCCAATAAACCTCATTGATGATCTCTGTCGCATAAGCGACAAAGTCCTTATGTGGCGGTAGTATATGACCAGTCTCTTTTCTTGTCCAGCCAGAACTCCACCATTTTGTTAGCCATTCCGGAAGCTGAGAATTCGGGCCATTGAAAAATGGCATAGCCACTTCCATTAGGAAGTTTTCGACTATGCTGCTACCGACCAAAATAACCTTATCGACGGAATTTACGTCAATGTAAAGCTTAAGCTTATTTAAGAGCATGGCTTTGAGTACTGGTCGGTCGATCTTTTCAAGGATTTGGTTTGGAATCATTGCTCTCCCCTTTCGAGGATTCTACCATATTGGCAAAGCCTGTCAAGTATATTTTCTTCAGAAGCTGTTAATATCTGTGAGTGCTGGAAAATTGGATTAAGTCCGACCGGCCCTGCGGTGCCGGTTGAGCAAAAGAAAAGGGGCCTTTCGGCCCCTAGATGATCAGTTCTTCGATTCTCTTAAAAGGGTCTTCTAGGTGGCTCAAAGCGATTTCGAGGTCCTCGATACATTCACCATCGAACGCTCCCGAGATAAAAACCTCACCATCGATTTTCATCCAATCTTCGATCAAAACGGCTTCCGAGTGTGTTCCACCTTCACAAAATCTGTCTGGATAGTTCTCAAGCTCTTCAGCTTCCCAGCCATAGGCGTATTCGAATACGTCCGTGATATAGTGGGAAATTGGCTCATGTTCTGGTTCAAGTCCACAGCTTTCAAATCGTGTCAGAATCACACGATCATAATGGAAAGTTTCCAGATGGTCAAGGAACTTCCAGACCAATTCCTCAAATGAGACGCCGGACATTTTTCGATATCCGTCGTCCCATATTGATTCCAGATGGTGAATGATGAGAGTTTTCATCGTACCACGTAAAGCTCATTCTGAAACTTGATTTCCTTAATTCCCTCTTCTGGGATTGACCGGAATCCTCCCGCCTTCATGTCCCAAACCGTGATCAGTTTGTGCTTAGGGTCAACAGGCTTTCCAGTCCCCTTGATGCCCTTTTTGACTCCTGTTCGGCAGTTCATCCTTCGGAGTTGTCCGTCACTCCTCTTTTCGAAAAGGACAGTGAACAGTCGGCCTTGTGTTGACTTCAGCATTCGGACGGCAGTTGTTCTGCTAATCGTTTTCATTGTTGCCCTTTCTATTAATGGCAAATGCATTATAACGCCACTTTGTGACGTGTCAAGAGGAAAACAGCAAGATTTAGGGCATTAAGTGCTCGCCGCCTGCGTCGGCGGCGAGATCAAGAAAACAGGGGCCTTTCGGCCCCTGTTGGGAACTGCCGACCTACCCCTAAGCCAGCACCCCAATCAACCCTCGAATCACTTCGTGGGCGACCTGCTCAAACCGAGAACTCCCGTCATCAGCACCACCTGAGAAGTGATGACACAATTCGTGGATGACCACCGTTTTTGTGTCTTCCACACTCATAAAGTCTTCATCGACTCGGATACTGATTTCCGGAGTTTTGTTCAATCGACTATATAGTCCCTTATAGAATCCCGCTCCGCTGTCCGATCTGGTACAACAAATCAACGTAGGCTTGACCTTCTTTGCCATTTCATACGAGTTTGATTCTACTTCGAAGCTGCACATTGTTGTAAAACAAATGTCGTAGAATTTTTGCAACCATTCTGGCGGCGTTACGATTTTCATCTTCATCCGTTCGGCTGCGCAGATGCCAGAGAGACCGTCAAGATCGGGCGATGTCTTGATAAACATCGTGTACCAGCATTCCGGAATGATTGTGGTGTTAGCAATTGGGAACGACTTTGTCGAAAATCCCCTTTTGCCGACCAGCTTTTCTAGTGCTACTTTGATTCCACCATACGTATATGCTGGACCGTTGCAATATGGGGCAATCGTCTCAACATACTCTTTCCCGGCGACAACCGCATCGATGATTCTCTGTCCGAGTTTTTCATCCTGATTATACCAACAATGGTAATGGATGTTCGCTTCAATAGTGTCTGACGATGCCGTTCGGCATTCTGTGATCGACATAGAAGAAAAATTGTAATCGCAGAAACTTTCCTTTTCCAATTGTCGGACGAAAACACCACGGCGGAAAATCCGACACTTTGAAGGCTTATCCTTCATGATGTGGAAGTCGCCCATTAGTGCTTCTTTTGTGTATTGTCCGAACAGGAAATAGTTGCCGATATTCTTTTCGTAGTCTTTCGCGATTTCGTTATAAGGAACGAAAACGGCGACCTCATCCACACTAGCAACAGGTTCGGAAACAACAGACAGAATACTGTCAAAAGTCTGGCCAGCGTCGATCGCATTACTGATCCACTCACGGAGTCCGAGTTCTGGAGTTGGCCAGTCTTTGATGCCGTACTCAAGACAGACTCCGGCAGGATTCCCATTAATGAGAACCTGATCAAACTTCTCACCATCACCCTTGACTCGTTCAAGACAACGGAACTCAACGAGTCGACCATTCACCGAGAACAACGGGGCTGTTTTGTTGTGTGATCGCATCCACGCAAGTGTGCCAAGCAGAGTACCAGAACCGAATTGGCCGATCTTATCATCATGACCACGCGACGTAGAAACGCCAAGCGTGAAAAGGTCTTCAATTGAAGTCTTAGAAACGGAAGCGATCTTCAGAAACTTGCTCATTGTGCTGTCCTTTTGAGAATTGTTGGGTAGGTCGACAGGAGCATTATAACGACACTTCGTGCCGTGTCAAGGCCGATTTCGTCGGATTTGTGGCTTTAACTGCCAGCCGCCTGCGTCGGCGGCTGGAACAAGAAAAAAGGGGCCTTTCGGCCCCTAGTGGTTACTCTTCATCCCACAAGCTATCCCAACGATCGACTCCAGCGAATTCGATCATTAGATTTGACTCGGCGATGTCCATTCCTTGCGGTCTGTGAAACCTTGTGTTCCATTCGTGTTTATTAAGTGCGGCGATACAGAAGTTTGCTATTGCGGTTTCCCGAGTACCAAAGTGTGAGAACGCTTTGTTTTCTGGAAATAGGTTAACATCGTCATAGGAAAGAAAGTATCGACCACATGAGTCGAAAATTTCTCCGTTGTATTTCCAGACAAAATGCCAGCCTGATGTCGGCTCGGTTTGCCTACCATCAAGAAAATCGATATTTGTGTTGATTAGATAGCCCCAATTTCCGGCAACGTGATAGATTGTGAAATCGTGCAGATCATGCCCTCGCGACTTAAGCCACAGGAAGAAAGCATAACAAAACAAAAGACAGCCGCCTCTGTTCTTATGGTCGATTTCTTCAATAGCAGTGAAAAACTCAGTGATCTCATGATCTTTTGCAATCATCGGGGTACTCCTAAAAGGGATTGGCCTAATGATAACGATATATCGAAGATTGTCAAGTGGAATTTAGCTGGATTTGTTGTGTTAAGACTCCGCCGCCTGCGGCTGCGGCGGAATCGGGAAAGCGGGGGCCTTTCGGCCCCCTAAGGGCAGGGGGCTAATCTCCCCCTAAGTATCCAACCAGAATCCCCGCTAGCAGACAGATGATCAGTACGATGATCATACGGCCAAACCGAGAGCGAGCCGTTCCGCACGGTGCAACAGTTTGTTGATGTCTGTATCATCGAGCCCCATGATCATACGAGCCACGTCGGATTGCTTCGGACGTGTTGAGTGCTGTTGATAACCCTGAACAGCGTTGAATGCGGTCCAAGCTGAAGTCTCGGCGATTGAGTCGAACCCCATTAAACGGTGTTCGCTCGAAACACGCTCAACGATTTCCAGAATCATGTTTTTGTGCATGGTCAAACCACGCTTTGACTCCGGGACTTCCGGGAAAACATTGCTGAGATAATCGGCCAGAACTACACGGCGTTCGGCCATCTGTTGAGCCCGCTCCCCCATAACTTGCCAATTGCTGGCAAGATTCTTAAACAGCAGAACGAGTTCCTTCATTCGTTCCCGCATGTTGGTTGTGTGGCGGATAGTTCGGACGCACTGAGCCACGGTCGTCAGCATCATCAGATTCGAGCAGCGATCCCGAAACAAGGAAATCGACGCTCGGAACGGCTTACCGTCGTAACCCCCAGAGATTCGCAATTCTGGCCAAACGGTGTCGTTTGACTTGTCCCCAGCCACGAAAATTGACTTGCGGTGTTCAGTAGATGGTCGGGCCAGAACGTAGTGACCTTCTCGCCAGTGCGTTGTGATGTTTGAGAAATCTGGGAAAACTTCCTGACAAGCATCACAGAGCACAGTGATATCGTCGACGTTGTGTGGAACGTAATCGGCAGAAACTGCGTTTCCGATACATTCCGAAGTGTCGTTCCGGAAAAGACCGAAGTGCGGTGTTGCCATGTTGTCAGGACCTGACAAACGGAACTTCTGAACTTCAAAGGGGAAAGCAGCACGAACACGGTCAGCAAGAATAATGCTCATTGTCATCAACTCCAGAGGAACCACAAGGGAAAGAACAAACGACCAACGAAGTATAACGGCGTCCCGCCTTTTGTAAATACCAACTTGACAAAAAATCGGGGTAAAGTTGGCGGATTCTAGGGCGTTAAGGCTGACCCGCCGCCCTCGGCGGGTCAATCAAGAAAAAGGGGGCTATTCGCCCCCATTATTCCTGTCTCGTTTTCTGAGTTCTCTCATGAATTTTTCGTGAGTGATTCCCCTCGGAGTCCTTTTTGTCTTTTGTTTCTTGAAGTAAGTTCTTGATAAGACCCGGAAACAAACGTGGCAAGTTTCCACTCTGACAATCGTCCTGCCATTGTCGATTTCTTTGTACTCAGCATCAGTGTAGTTTTTGCAATCGCAATTTCTGATCTGGTGTTTGTAGTACTCTTTGAGATTCACGACGGGATTTCCTTTTTTAGCTCTTTTTCGAGCTGATTGACCAAATCAACAGCATTGTTTAGAGTCTGGCCGGTCATGTTCCGATAAAAGGAAACGGCGTTAAGTCTCCCCTTCTTTTCGAGAATTTTCTTTGTTCTCTTTCTTACTGTCTCGCCACCCATCGACAGAATGAGCCTGTCCGATTCTGTCCGGATTTCCTTGATAAGCTCAGCCACAACCTTTTCGCACTTGTGCTCACGAGCCTTTTCCAACATCTGTCCGAGTTCAACGAGTTTGCTGCTGGTTAACATGGCTGTGTTTTAGTCTTTCTTTCTGGGGTGAATCAGGATTCAAATAACGCTTCTCATAAAAGAGATGTAGCCTCTCCCATTCTAGCATCAATCCAGAGCAGTACAAGTGATTGAGGGCATTTTCTACTATCTGGACGAATGTTGTTGGGTTTTGGTGGAGCTTGTACATTGGCCTACTTCCTTTTAGGAGCATTATACCACAAAGGCGAAGCCTGTCAAGTGGGATTTGGGGCATTAAGACTTCGCCGCCTGCGTCGGCGGCGAAATCAGGAAAACAGGGGCCTTTCGGCCCCCGTTGGCGGCATTGCACCACCTAGAGCGTGGTTTCGGCTGGAATGAACTCGATTTCCTCTCCACGTTCGACCATCTCAGCATATTGCATCAATCTGAGGTGTCGCTGGTATTCTTCGAACTCTGGCCCCGTCATGACTCTTGGAACAATCCCAAGTTCCTGTTCCATTTCTCGCTGAATGTCGACAGCGTTTCGACCAAAACGGCTTTCGCCGTCAAGATTAGACGGTTCGCTATCTTTCTTCCCATGTCGCTTTTTTGGCAGAATCTCGTTGTGGAAAAAGAGACTTTGCTCCATTTCAACAGCAAGAGCTGTCAAAAAGTGCTTTGCTGGCGTTTCGAGTTTCGCGATTCGGCCCCAAACAGTTTCAGTCATTTCAGTACTCCAAAAGGGTGAAAAGGTGACTGGAGTATTCTAGGCCGATGGCCGGAAGGTGTCAAGACTTTGCGGCCAGTTTTTCGGAAATCTCGCCGACAGCATCAACAATCTTCGGGTCGATTTCCTGCAAATACGAGAGAATCACGGACATGTTGGCCGACTGCATCAAGCCGATCAATTCGTCTTGCTTGTTCAGCGACGTTGCGAGGATGAAAAAAGCCAGAATGATTCCGGTTTCTTCCTGAGTCAGGGATTCACAGCGTGAACGAAGATTTTCGAAGTGCTCGCGAGTGACCATTTCAAGATTCCTTAAAGGGTGTTGATTGACAGAGAAAGTATAACATACCAGCGAAGCCTGTCAAGTGCTAATTCTCTGGATTCTGCTTGGAGTGTCAGCCGCCTCCTGCGGCGGCTGAATCAGGGTAAAAGGGGCCTTTCGGCCCCTAGTGGTGTTCTGCTATTCCTCGAATCGGTCAGCCATCTGTTTCACCTTCTCGGGTGGAACTCCGTGCACGTTCTGGTAGTTGCCTCGGCAGACTACAATCTCTGGAGTGATGTCGAATTCTTCGGCCATTTTCAAATATGGCTCCATTTCCCATTTTTGAGTGAATGTATTTGAGACAACAACGTCGGTGCCAACTGTTAAGGCATATCGCACATTGTTCTGGCACCATTCATGGGCGAGCTTGAGCTTCTTAGGGTCGAATTGGCCACCATTGTAAAGGTCGAAATACATATCGGCCTCATAGTGATTCACAATCCCGAGAGTTCTAGCATATGTGGTTTTGCCAGAACCGGGAATACCTCGGACGATGACAAGGCGTTGCTTAGGCTTTTCCAGAGACTCAAGTTTTCCGATACATTGATCAGAAACTCGGCTGATAATCCAGTGATGCGGCTCGCCCCTGAACATGGCGATCATTAAGTTTCTCGCTTCTGTGATATCTTCAGCATAAGCAGTGAACTCGATAGCTGTCAATCGGCCATTACCAGTCAGACAAGTAACTCGGAACAAGTATTCAAACATCACAAGGCTCCTAAAAGGGGAATAGCACCGAAGGGAGTC
>JACCDR011501524.1_pt1 | contig 14709 bp, 21 predicted proteins | sample 7446431 | NCBI WGS metagenome assembly JACCDR01 (sample SAMN15323443, study PRJNA562643) | freshwater metagenome | isolation source: river surface water | place: USA:Blue River Watershed | collected 2017-08-17 | reverse complement strand
CGTCCGGTTGGCGCAAGTGGATCATTGGGTCCGTTGTAGCTATCCTGACACTTGTAGTAATCGGAGTGTTTGCGTTCCAGGCTGCGATGCGTGGACGTGAGCTTGCTCGCCTCCAGCATGAACGTGACGTAGCGAAGGAAGAGGTTCATCGCGCACAGGTGAACATGACCCTGGCTAAGCAGAAGGAAGAAGCTGAGCGTCATGAAGCCGCCGCTGATGCAGCGATGGATCGTGTAGCCGACGTCGAAGAGCAGATCAAGGAGCTGGAGAATCAGCACTCTGCTAGTGAATCTCTCATCGACAGTATCCGTTCCTGGGATGATGTAGACAGGCTGGTGAAGTGATGCGTTCTATTGCCATTGTTCTTGCCTTCCTAGCAGTGTTCATGCCTGCCATGGCCAATGGTCAGGACATCACTAGATTCAGGCTACCAGAAGGACGTCGCTGCACTGTAGCTGCACAAGTCTATCAGTGTTACAACTTGGGAGAGTTCAGAGAGCTTCTTCACATAGATGAAGACTTGAGACATCTTACTGAGCTGCACACGCAAGACCTTGCACGCATCGAAGCTTTGACTCAAGCTGAGTCTGAACTTCGCCTCTCGCTAGCTTCGACTCGTGAGGCAGTGACTACATTGGAAACAGAACGTACTCGTCTCACTACCATGTGGGAAGAGGAAAACAGATTGAGGCACGAGGCTGAGAATCGTCCAGACTGGTCATGGTTACCGTGGACTCTTGCCGCTGGCTTTGCTATAGCCACGCTCGTGTTAGCAATAGTAGTGGGTGTACAATGAAGCCAGAAGAGATTCTCGCACATTCGGAGTTTCAAAAGATTCTTGCAGGTCAAGTACCTGACGCTCTACAGCCTGTCAGTCAGGCAGAAGCTGGAGCGCTCAGAGATCGTTTGCGCTCCTTGATCAACATGATCTCTCGTACTGAGGAACATCTATCTCAGCTTGATTCCAAGGTTCAAGAACTGCGTGCTCGTGCAGAGGATGCTGAGGAGATTGGCAAGCAGTTCAAGCATTTGGCTATCAAGGTGCAAGAAATGTCTGCACGTCTCAAGACGGTGGAAGATAAGTTGGGCGTTGAAGTGCCCGCTTCTACCGAAGAGGCTCCAGCACCTAAGAAGACCCCCAAGAAGAAAAAGCAGTGAAGGAACATGTTGCGTTCTTCGTGTTTCAAGGTCACAGCGTCTTCATGCCGCTCAAGTACATCTATCCTGAATGCATGACGCTGATCGAGAAGTACGATCAACTATCACCTCTCCATTGTCTCCGTAACGACCATTGTCCAGCAAACAAGGGTTGTATGGATGTTCTTGTAAACCGTGTCAACTATCTATTCACGCACGTCATTCCAGACGGCAAGCAAATCATCGCATACTTCAAGTATAGGGACCGTCCAGAATCAATCCGCGCAGGTATCTTCGACCGAAACCTGTCTGAGCCAACGCTGATGACACTCAACCGTTCGGCGTTCCAGAAGTTCCAGCGTGAAGGCATCGCTTTTACGTGGGTACCAAGCGGAGAGTATTTGTTGATGCGTCCTGACACCAAACTGATTCCAGTAGAAAGTCTCATCGTAAAGCCAAAATGACCGCGATTATTGATATCTACGGACCAATCTCCAAGCTCTCTGGTGAGTTTCCGCTCAACGCTATACGCGAAGCGACGTCATACGCTGTAGAGGGCGCTCAGTTTGCAAAGTCATACCGCAAGGGTTTGTGGGATGGTCGCAAGCATTTGTTCCGAGGCGCTACTGGTGCCTTCCCTACTGGCCTAGTAGACATCGTTTCTCATGTCTTGCAGGTGGCAGGTACTCCATTCACTGTCAACGATCACAGACGTCCGCAGCCGCACGCTGGCGGCACGTACGACCTGATTGGTGTCAAGATGGAGGGTAAGTACGACTACCAGCTCGATGCGGCTATGGAGGCTGTAAAGCGCAAGCAGGGCATCCTCAGAATCGCTACGAACGGCGGCAAGACTGAGATCGCATGTGCTATTACCAAATACTTGAAGTTGCCCACCATCTTTATGGTGACAACTCGTGAACTACTTTACCAGGCGCGTGATCGTTTCATGAAGCGTTTGGGTGCTACGGAGGAAGAAGTTGGAATCGTCGGAGACGGCAACTGGTCCCCAGGAAGCTGGGTTACCATCGCCACAGTTGACACGCTCGAATCGAGGTTTGAGCAACAAGCTTGCCAGGATTTGCTCAAGAACTGTGAAGTTCTGTTCGTGGATGAGTGCCATCATGCAGGCAGTGAAACCTGGTATGAGGTTTGTACTGCATGTCCTGCTAACTATCGCTATGGTCTCAGCGGCACTCCTATGGATCGTACCGATGGCGCTAATCTACGATTGCTTGCTGCCATCGGTCCGATCATTGTGGACATTCCGAACAAGTTCCTCGTCGACCGAGGAATCAGCGCGAGAACACACATCATCTTCTCCAAGGTCACTGCACCAGTGCTCAAGAAGAAGCTCGCCTATGCCTCAGCCTACAAGCAAGGGGTAGTGGACAATCCGAACGTGTTGTCTCTAGTGGTTGAATGGACGAAGGCATTCCAAGAAGTCGGACTCAGCACACTCATCTTGTGTGAAGAGATCGCGCACGGGAAAGCTATCGACCAAGCGCTCTGGACAGCTACAGATGGTGTGTTCATTCCGCACCTGTTCATTTGGGGTGACGAAGATACCGATGCACGTAGGAACGCATTGAAGGACTTCGGTGAGCGTAAGCTTCCGGTATTGGTTGCGTCTACTATCTTGGACGAAGGTGTTGACGTACCAACAATCGATGCACTCATCTTGGCTGGTTCTCGTAAGAGTCGCATCAAGACTATGCAGCGTCTAGGCCGTGGCCTCCGCGGTGACAAGCTCATTGCAGTAGAGTTCGCGAACTTCACGAATGACCATCTGCTCAAGCACAGCTTGACGCGTTGGGAGGATTACAAGAAGGAAGAATGTTTTCCCTTGTACCAATCACAGCCTGATGTAGACTTGGTGAAGAGGCTGTGGAATGAGAAAGGTAACTGACCTACGACCCGGAGATTCAATCTTCGGTTGGATGAAGATTGGCTTCGCCTTGCAGAAAGCGCGAACAGCCACAGGTGTCATCTACCGTCAGGTTCCCTCTCGCCACGACCGTTTCGATAAAGACGACTTGCAACAGTTTGTAGGTGCCGTAGTCCGTAACGACACGACGCGCCACATCTTGACTGTAGACTGTTCGCGAATGACGTCCAAGGGCCGCGCAGTAGAGCCTCCGCTTCTAGCAGAGATTCACTACCTCGCGTTCAAACGCATCCGCTACATCTCTAAGTTCGCCTATCCACCCAAGCCAGAGAATCCTTTGCGCCCGACTCGCCAGGGTATCGGCACAGGCTTTTACGCCTACCGTACTCAGGAGGAGGTCCAGCTCATATGGAACTAAAGAAGGGTATTGGTGAATGGCTTGGGTGGTGGGAAGTAATCAAGCCAGAGAAGAAGGTCGTAGAATACCTGCGCCGAAGTGTGCCTCCCTTGTACCGCCAGTTTGATGGACCTACTGCACGTTGGTATGTTCACGACAAGTTTGCGGAATCTGTCAAGCAGATGATGTATTCGTCAGGCTCAGCTAAGATCGAAGAAGACCCATGGGCCGTACTACACTTGCGCCCAGGCGCGCCACCAGCTATCATTCAAGCAGTGTGGCGAGCTATGGCAAAAGAACTGCATCCAGATCGCGGCGGCGACGCGGAAGAGTTCAAGAGAGTGAAAGCGGCTTACGAGAAGTGTGTGAAGTTGTGTTCATAATCTATGGTTTGTTAGATCCACGTGATGGTCAACTCAAGTATATTGGTAAGACGAGTTCTGCACGATTTGTAGATCGTATGTCACAACATCGTACTGTGGTAGATCGTACTAAGAGATCAAAGTGGATTCGTAAGCTGGAAAAGCTTAGTCTCAAACCACAGATTATAGAGTTGGAATCATTTTCTGATGAGGAACTTGCATATGTGGCTGAAACAGAGTGGATTTCTATGGCAAGACATATGGGTTGTTCTCTTCTAAATCACACAGACGGTGGTGAAGGTTTTAGAGGAAATCATACTGTCGCATCTAAACAAAAGATGAGTTTGGCTAGGCGTGGAGTACGTAAGCCTCCTAGAACTAAAGAACATTGTGATAACATACGTTTGTCAAAGTTAGGAAAGCCTAGAAAACCAGAAACCGTCGCACGTATGAGTGAAAGTCTAAAGGGACGTTCTCTTAGTCCAGAAACTCGCGCTAAAATAAGTGTGGCACTCAAAGGTCGACCAAAGAAGGTGTGAGTATGTCGGTGGACGTGATCTCTATTCTTCGAGAGCGTAAGCTTACGTCTCTCAAGCGCAGCATTGGCCAATCTGAACGACATGACCGCGAGGTCTCACAGAAGGCTGTGCGTGCGACTGCTGTTATCAACGGCACAAATCCTCATGCGGGAAAGGAGCATTACAATGAATATATGCTCCGCGATATCTACAACCGCGAGTTGGAAAACTATACGAGGCAACGCGTATTCACTCCTGAGATGAATGCTCGTGCGCTGTCTCTGTGGTCGCGTGTAGCAAAGGCTTGGAAAGCGTCCGGCGTAGACATGGACATTTTCGTCAAAGCACAGTTCACGTACTTCCACAATGTGTTCCGTACACATCCTACTCCAGTACAACTGACAACAGATGGCGCCGTTGTACGTGCTGCTTCTGTTGCACCGGAGAAGGTCATGACGAACAACATCCCAGCCAATGTAGACTTAGGTGAGTTGTTCAAGAGGTGTGAGAAGCAGATGACCGAGATCATGCGTGCACAGAAGTTGACACGTGAAGAGGTCTATCGTAAGCTGGTGCTCACCCGCCTGGTCGCATTCCCTGCACAATACCTGAACGCTGATCCAGTGTGGCGTAAGGTGCGCGATGAGTCTAGATGACCTAGATGATTGCCAGCCCGGCTGGGACATGAGCTGTGGTCGATGCAAGGCATGTAAGCGCCGAGACGCACAAGCCCGTGAACGACGAATGCAGGAGCGTGGCAGAGCACATCCAGAATGTACTTGGTGTGAAGGTAGTGGGTTGCGTGACGATACCCTTGACAACTCAAAGACCTGTTTCTGCATGTGGGACGAAGAGTATAAAGCTAGACTTGATGCTGTAGCTGCGGCACGTATCGAGGCTGAGACGAAGCAGCTAACGGATTGGGACTTGTGAGATACCTTTGCGATGACCAGCGTCATTTGATCTGCGATCCGTACTCGATAGCTAATCTACACGAGATGGCAGCGACTCTGGGAATCAAACGCTGTTGGTATCACTCCTCTTCTGCCTATCCGCACTACGACATACCGAAGCGTCGTATCGCCGAGATCACAGCGAAGTGTGAGCTTGTTTCTGGACGAGAGATATTGAGGATCATCAAGGAATGGCAGAATCAGAAGTCGTAATGTATTCAGAAGAGTACCAAGTCAAGGTACTCTCATACATGCTCCAGAACCCAAACTTCACGTTGATTGCCAAGGAAGCAATCGATAGGGAGCACTTTGCCAACAGAGCTTTGCAGTGGTACTTCGATGCGTTGAGCAACGCAGCAGCTCCGCTTTCACCAGCAACGCTCAAGGAAGAGTTGCTCAAGGCTGTAGGTAAGAAGCTCATCAAAGAGCATGAGATTGACAAGGTCGCAGGCTACTACGACTTCGTCAAGCAGCCTGTACTTCCGTTCGAGGAAGAACACATCCAGACTACGTTCGGTAAGTTCGTTCGTCGTCAAGCGATGAAGCAGGCTGTTCTAGATTCCCTAGACTTGATAAAGTCTGATGACGATGAGAAGATCGATGAGGCTCTAGCCAACATCGAAGCTGCTCGCAACAAAGGCTTGGACATTCTCACGATTGGCCATCGCTTCTTTGCGGACTTCGAGCAACGACTAGCTGCACGTCTGGAGCGTGATGAGATTCGTCGCTTGAGCACAGGTATTCCTGAGCTTGACGCAATGATGTACGGCGGACTCAAGAACAAGCAGATGGGCTTGGTGGTAGGTGGCTCCGGTCGCGGTAAGTCCATTTTCCTAGAGTGGCTCGCACGCGTCGGCGTGCTCATGGGCCAGCAGGTTGTCTACTACACGCTTGAGCTTTCCGAAGAGGATATCTCCGAGCGTTTCGACTCACTCTTCTGCCACATCAAGCCGCAGGAGTTGAAGTCGATGAACGACAAGGTCTACCAGGAACTCCACAAGTTCCACGAGAGGTTCGGCAACAACCTCATCGTGAAGGAGTACCCGGAAGACGAGGCGAGCATCAACACGATCAAGGCACACTACAAGCAACTTGCATCGATTGGTGTGAAGCCCGGTCTGGTCATCATTGACTACCTCGACTTGATGAAGCCGCATAGACACTACCACGACATCAACCAAGAGCAGGCTTCTATCGTAAAGGCTTGCCGTGGTATGTCGAAGAAGTTCAACACCCGCGTGTGGTCAGCACTCCAGTTGAACCGCGGCGGTATGGTACAGGAGACTCCGGACGAGTCCGGGCTTGCTGGCTCTATCTCTCGTATGTACACAGCGGATGCTCTCATCATCATGGCACAGAACAAGGAAGAGCGTGAGGACAACATCATGCGCTTGTTCATCAAGAAGAACCGTAACGGTCCTTCCGAGCGCACAATCAAGATCGCAACAGACTTCGAGCACATGACATTCTACGCTGGCTCTGTGAACGACACTGCGTTGACCAGCGGGCAAGCATCTGCTAAGCCACAGGACTGGACCGATACTGACACTGGCCCCGAACTCACGCCCGATGAAGTTGGAGAAGTGGGCGGCGCCGTTACACTGGATTGAACCATGCTGGCGTGGATGAAGAAACTGTTGAAGAGATTGCGTCCTCCCAAGAACACCAGCAGCACTGTAACGGCTGGTAGCGTGGGTAATGAAACACTAGGTGTTTTCTACAACTCATACGACAAGATGTATCACATCTGCAAGTACATACCGTACAAAAAGATATCTAACGTTGCCTTGTGCGGTAAGGACATTGGTCACTGGACCGCAACTGGTGGACCAGTGGATCTAGTAGCTAAACGTTTCTGTCCAGCCTGTGGTAAAGCATGAAGAACTACAATGACTTGCTCCGTAGGGTCAAGCGTGAGTTCGATTGGGACGGCTACGTCAAGGAACACCACACAGTCAAGTACACGCCCTCTGATGAGCTGCGTATCTGCTGCTTTGTTTGCGGAGATACGAAGTTCAAGTTGTACGTGAACCCGGTCAAGAAGACGTTTTGTTGCTTCAAGTGCGACTTCTCGATGAAGAACTTCGATGTCTTTGACTTCGTGTCACTGACCGAAGGTATTAGTAGACACCAAGCTACCGCTCAGCTTGTTCGTGAGTACGCGCGCGTTACTCCATCAGATGAAGAATGGGCGGAGCAGGTACGCACTGGCGCAACAACTGACGAGTCTCCATACAAAGCTCTGACAGAAATCAAGACCATCGACAGTATGCCAGAAGGTCTGAAACCTCTTCTCGAAAGAACAGAAGAGTCAGCACCTTGGTGGGACTACTTGATCGGTCGCGGTATCACACCACAAGAGATCAGAGCGCTGGGAACGCACTATACACCAGCAGCGGAACTTCCTGTGTTCGATTCCAATCACAAGCGTCGTGGTGACCTTGCTGGTCGTGTGGTGTTCCCTGTGTATGGTGGCTCTCACCAGCTCGTATCATGGCAGGGTCGAACGATTGACCCGGACTATCCAGGTAGTGATCGCTACCTAATGTGTCCGGAGTCTGACATCTCAAAAACGCTTTGGCCGTTTGTCAAGCCGTATGGTAAGCACGTCGTGTTGGTCGAAGGTATCTTCGACTGCCTTGCTGTACGTCGCATTCCTGACGTCTCAGCGTACGCTACTTTCACGAAGAAGGTGTCTATTGACCAAATGCTCCGTCTTCGTGCGTGGGGCGTAGAAGAGATCACACTGTTCTGGGACAAGCGTGACGCGAAGCCCGAAATGGTAAGAGCTGTGCCAGAACTCCACATGAACTTCAAGAAAGCATACGTTTGTCGTATGACTGACTGGCCAGATAAACTAGATGCAGGTAACATGCTTGCAGACTCCGCTGGGGCTGATAAACTAAAGAAAGCCCTGGAAGACAGGGTAGATACATACGATGCCCTGGAGTTTGCTCGATGGCAAATCAGTTTCGACAAGTCTTGACTAAAGAGCAAGTAAAAGAACACGTTCGACAGAACGCATTGCGCAGGCATAGGATTAGAAAAGAATATGTAAATGGTCACGTTCTCACGGATGCGTATGTAACGCCGTCTGGTGCGCGACAATGTCGTGTCTGTAAGAAGAAATATAAAGAAGCATGGAAGGCCAGACAAAAGGCGAGCCAACCATGTACAGCCGCGTAATTTTCGTCAAAGACCCAACGGCCTTGCCGAACGGAGTTCAGCATCACGATGCTATCGACGCGCTAGCGAAGAACAATCGTGTAGTGATCCTCTTGTCACATGGAAACAAGTACCGACTACCAAAGGGATGGCTTCTACCTCACAACGTCAAACTCATCGAGTACGACTTGACGGTGGAAAGCATTGAGCAGAGCGTCAACCAGATTAGGTCGCTTCTGCGTGGGTACGGTGTCGATTTGTACTCACGTCACCTTGACAATGACGACCCAATGCCTATGCTACTGGCTGGCGCATGCATGACGCTCAGCCCCGGCACGAAGGTGGCGTTCGTCAACAAACCTGACCAATACAGCAACGCAAAACAAGAAACAGACCCAACTGTCAACTACGATGCAGATTGGGACCTATGACCAAGGACCAACGTGGACATTCACGCACAACTCAATCAGTCAACAATCACTGTAGTTCCGAACCGACCAGACCGCGAGATGACTGACGTTTCCTTGGTAGAAACGTTTGGACTGGTCACAGACTACAAGATGGTTCAGGGTGAGATCGCAAAGGATGCGGAAGGTAAGCCTATCTTGAAGGACAGGCGTATCAAAGCCTTCAAGGATAAGGGCATCCTGACGCCCGCATTGAACCCGAACTACAAGTTCCCGAAGGATGAAACCATCGAGTTCCTCAAGGCGTTGGAGTTTCGAGACACTACGTACTTGATTGGTCACTCTGGCACAGGTAAGACTGAGCTGGTCAATCAAGTAGCTGCGCGTCTCAACTACAACGTAGTGACCATCAACTTCGACGGACATCTTTCGCGTGGCGACCTTATTGGTGACTGGAAGGTTACTAACGGCCAGATGCACTTCCGCTATGGCTTGGTGCCTCTTGGGTTCACTGAGCCTGGTACTATCGTTCTGTTCGACGAGATTGATGCTTGCGCACCGGAGACAGCTTTCGTTCTCCAGCGAGCAATCTCCGCCGAGCTTCGTTTCCTCATGCACGAAACGAATCAAATCTTCAATCTACATCCGCAGAACTGCATCGTAGGCACCGCGAACACGAATGGTCTGGGTGACGATTCGTCTCTATACATCGCAGGTACTAACATCCAGAACTTCTCGTTCTTGAATCGCTGGAAGACGTGCATCGCGATCGATTACATGTCTCCCGAGGTTGAAGAATCTGTGCTCAGTGCTATGTTCACCGAGCCGCACGCGAAAACCTACATCCCAAGTGTGGTAAAGGTTTTGGCTGCTGTACGTGAAGCCTTCAAGGCAGGCACTCAGACGGTTCCTCTCACTACTCGCGACGGAATCAACTGGCTGGAGAAGATCACACGTGTGCCTCTTCCGATGAAGGCGGCACGTTACAGCTTCCTTGACAAGCTGCCCAAGGCGGACGCTGTGTCGATTGCACAAATCATTCAACGTCATTTCAAGCTCCCGGAGAGGGATGACAGGACGTATCTTACGCAGGTGAAGAAGTGAGCGACCTACAATACCTAGAGCTTGAAGCTCGTGTGAAGAAGTTGGAAGAACAAGTAGAGAAGTTGACCAGGAAGGCCAATCCTACTATATACCAGCGTTGTAAGAGGTATTTGCAACTAGCGGGTGGCAACTTCCCTGGAGCTATTGACGAAGCGAAGCGCGAAGGTGACAAAGAAGCAGTAAGACGCCTAGAGAACGAGATGGAGAGGATGGACTGACATGGGCTATTTGCATATTGAGAACTTGTACAAGAATCAAAACGTGTTGCTGTTCAAGGAACTGTATGCCTTGGAGAAGCTGCACGGTACAAGCGCACATATCATTTGGCAACCATGTTGCGCGCCTGAAACGCGCCACGGTTCAGATGTCAAGATTCCAGGACAGCAAGAAGTCTATACCGATGAGAATGGATATCTGATTCTGTTCTCTGGTGGTGCGTCCATCCACGTCTTCGAGAAGCTCATTGTTCCTACAGAGTTGATGAAGAAGCTGTCTGATTTCCACACGCGTGTGGAAATCTACGGAGAGCTTTACGGTGGCTCGCAGCAAAAGCAGGCATGGCGCTACGGTAAGGATCTCAAGTTCTGTGCATTCGATGTGCACATCAACCAGAGTTGGTTGACTGTACCAGACGCTACAGACGTCACTTCAAAGCTCGGCCTGGAGTTCGTGTCATGGAAGAAGATTCCAGGAACAGTCGAAGCTTGTGACGCAGCCCGCGACGCACCGTCTGAACAGGCGAAGCGTAATGGTGTGGAGGGCGACCAGCCTATGGAGGGTGTAGTCCTTCGTCCACTTCTGGAGCTTCGTGACAACCGCAATGAGCGTATCATCGCTAAGCACAAGCGTGCCGAGGAGCGTGAGACCGCTACCGAGCGTAAGGTAGAAGACCCTTCCAAGTTGCAAGCTCTGGCAAACGCCGCAGCCATTGCTAACGAGTGGGTCACAGACACACGTTTGGACCACGTGCTCGACAAGTTGCCACACGGTCTTGGTATCTCATCTACGGGTGATGTAATCAAGGCTATGTTGGAGGACGTGCTGCGCGAGGCCGCAGGTGAGATCGTGGACTCGAAGGAAGCTCGCAACGCAATCTCGGCTCGTGCACGTCAGCTCTTCCACGCACGCGTAAAGCAGGTAAAGTGATGGGAAACATTTTCTTCACAAGTGACAACCACTTCGGTCACAAGAACATCCTCAAGTATTGTCCCGGCCGTGGTAAACGTTGGTCTACCGTCGAAGAGATGGATGACGGTATGCGTGACCTATGGAACCAGACTGTAAAGCCTGGCGACTTGGTCTACATGCTGGGCGACGTAGCGTTCTGGTCAAGCCCAGAACGTATTAGAACGTTCATTCGTACTCTCAACGGAAACAAGTTCTTGTGTCTGGGAAACCATGACCAGAACATCAGCAAGAACATTTCTGTTCTGTCACCTAGTGCGTTTGTCCAGATTTCCACCTACAAGGAAATCAAGGTAACGGACAAAGCTTTGGGCTTGGACGGACACAAGGTGTGCTTGTTCCATTACTCGGGACGTATCTGGAACAAGGCGCATCGTGGATCATGGCTTCTGTGGGGTCACTCTCATGGAGAACTTGAACCGTATGGCAGGTCGGTCGACGTAGGTGTTGACAGCCCCTGGGTTACAGGTCAGGCTGAGTACCGTCCGTTCTCTCTCGAAGAAGTAGCTGCCTTCATGAAGGGCAGGGATCTAGTTGAGCACCATAAGGTAACAGACCTGTGAAGTCACGTAGAATCAGGCTCGTAGAAAACACCGTGGAGCGTACGGCTCGTATGCTCGCTCGGGAGTATGGCATCCGTGTCGTCTGGAAGGGCTCTAACGCCATGACAGATGGCAAGACCATCACGCTCCCGGTGTTGCCCGACGACGCGCCTGATGAGCTATTGGAGGCGGTGCAGGGCTATCTCGACCATGAGACGGCTCACATCATCTTCACTGATTTCTCAGCAGTGATCAATCACCTGCCCAAGTTGAATCAGGAACAGCACTTCTGCTATAACATCGTAGAAGACTTGCGCATTGAGACAGCCATGGGAAAGCTTTTCCCTGGAGCACCGTACAATCTGCGTAAGTGTCACGAATGGCTTTCTGCCAGGATTGCGGAACATTGGGGCGAGATCAACCAGTTCAAGCGTGCCTGCGTCGCGTACTTTTACCACGAGAAGTTCGGTCCAAACGAACAATGGTACAAAGATGTCGTAGACGACAAGACCAAAGAACTTGTTGAGAAATGTGTCACTGCGGTCGGCGATCATCACAACTTCACCTCTACTGGAGACGCTATCAAAGGCGGACTTCGTATGTGGGAAGTGTTGAAGGAAGAAGCCGAGCAGGAAAAGAAGGAACGCGAAGAGCGTGAAGAACTCGCCAAGAAGATGAAACTTGGTGGTCCTGGAGCCGGACAACAGAAGGGCAAAGATGGCAAGCCCATCATCACTTCTGTCGGTGAACTTGGACAAGAGTTGAGCAAGCAAGCAGAAGAACTCATCGCAGCCGCTATCAAGAGCGGTAAGCTAGGAGGCTACGGATACACTCACGGACAGGAAGAGTCTGGCTACCTGGTTTACTCTACTGCTGGTGACACAGTGAAGCCGATGCCAGACGGCAACATCACAAAGAACGGTGATGCGCTCAAGCGTTTACGTGAAGAGTCACGTGACATGACCAACGTGATCAAGACTCGCTTGGTCAATGCTTTGCGCGCAATGTCTAAGCGTCGTTGGTTGGGCGGCAAGGAAGAAGGCAAGCTCGATACCCGACGTCTACATGCGGCCATCATTGGCACTACCGACAACGTCTACAAGCAGCTTACTGACAAGATGCACATGAACACCGTGGTCGGGCTAGCTATCGATCACTCTGGTTCTATGGATGGTCGTAAGCTGGAGCTGGCTGGAAAAGCTGCGATCGTTCTGGGTGACGCGTTGAACGTTCTGCGCATTCCGTTCATGGTCTATGGCTACTCGACTGAGAGCCCGGACCACGCAAACATTCCGAAGGATACGACTCCGTATGCTCGCTGGGGCAAGCTCTGGATTCGCTACTACCGTGACTTTGAAGAGTCGTGGGAAAAGGGAGCACTGCGACTTGCAGGATCCATGCACAACGTGCAAGCTAACACGCTCGACGCTGAGAGTGTGAAGCATGGTATCCGTCGCTTGTTGCTTCGCCCGGAGAAGCGCAAGATTCTGCTGGTGTTGAATGACGGCATGCCCTATCCGGGTTATGGAAACGTCGGCCGTTGTCAGCAACACCTGCATGATGTTGTCGCGTCTGCGAAAGCCGCAGGTGTGGAAGTCGTGGCATTCGGTATCCAAGACGATGACGTGAAGCAGTATTACCCTAACCACGTAGTAATACGTAACCTGAAAGACCTCGTTGCTGAACCGCTAGTCTTGCTAGACAAGATGCTCAGAAGCGGCCTCAAGCTCAAATGATTGGAGTGGACATGGAAGACCTCTTGAACCTCAAGCCAACCGCACATGTTAGATTCGTCAGAACACATGAGAACGCAAAGCTACCAACTAAGGGCACAGAAGATGCCGTTGGTTTCGATCTCTACGCAGCAGAAGAAGTAACGCTGTTGCCTAACAGGGGCACCTTGGTGAAGACTGGATGGAACGTCGCCTTTCCAAAGGGTTATGAAGGGCAAGTGCGTTCGCGCTCAGGACTGGCACTCAAGCATGGAGTGTTCGTTCTGAACTCGCCAGGCACTATTGATCCGGACTATCGTGGTGCTTTGGGAGTCATTCTTTTCAACACTACGAATCATGCAGTAGCTATTGAAGTGGGTGACCGCGTGGCACAGCTAGTCGTTGCGCCAGTGGCACAAGCTGCTATGGTTGAGGTGGAAGCGTTTTCTGATGACACAGCACGAGGATCAGACGGATTCGGGAGCACTGGACGTTGAGGATTTTCTCTACCACCGAATGGGCTACGTTGACCAGGGAAGGAAGTCAGATGCTCTTCTGGCTATCTTCCTTGGTTTGCTACCCGGGGATGGTAGACTTCCTCTGCGTTGGCACTACCGTAGTCATGAACGCTTTCTGGAGAAGCACGGGCACTTAGGTAATGTGCTTTGGGCTGCCTCCAATAACTCTCACCTGTTGATGATTCATGGATTCCATGCGCTCCGTATCTGGCATGATACGGCGAAGACTTGCTATGTAGAGTTCGCAAACAACATCTACGGCAATCTAGGTCAGCAGTTGACTAGACAGATAGAATCGATTCCAGAGAAGAACTGGAAGAAGTCCAAGCCCTTTACCAAACGTATTCAAGTTTGGCAACAGTGGCAGATGCAAGCTTTGTATGAAGCAGTGAAGAGAACGTATGGCCTACATCGTCCGACCTTTTGAGTGTCTAAATGAAGAGTGTAAGCACGAGTGGGAGGACATGGTCCTGCGCTCGGAAGAGAATGACCAGAAGTGTCCGGTGTGTGGACATGCTGCTCGATGGTGTATTGCAGCTACCAATGTGGCATCGTACTCGCTCATGAGTAAGGATGACCAGGCAAAGCATTTGCGTAAGCGTTCGCGTGACCATACTCGTAAGGAACTCAAGAAGGATCCTACGCAGGCACGCATGACAAAGAATCTCAAGATGAAGGGTTCCGGATGAGTGAAGACGCGCGAGTGATTGCCAAGTCCAGTATCCAGCGTTGTCTGGCCTGCAACTGTCTCTATGTAGGAACTCACACTAGAGAACATTGTTTGGATTATATAGCTAATCCTCCGAAGCGTCATACGTTTG
>JACCDR012483659.1_pt1 | contig 14710 bp, 15 predicted proteins | sample 7446431 | NCBI WGS metagenome assembly JACCDR01 (sample SAMN15323443, study PRJNA562643) | freshwater metagenome | isolation source: river surface water | place: USA:Blue River Watershed | collected 2017-08-17 | reverse complement strand
CTTGACGGCGTGGTGTACGACGAGATTCGTTACGAAGGCTATGGCGTGGGCGGCGCCGCCATCATCGTGGACACCATGACCGACAACAGAGTGCGCACCGTGGCTGAGGTGCGTTTTGCCTTCAGCAAAAACGGCGGCAACATGGGCACTGAAGGCTCGGTGGCGTTTCAGTTCAAGCAATGCGGTCAACTGGTGTTCGCGCCCGGCAGCAATGAAGACCAAATCATGGAAATCGCGCTCGAAGCGGGCGCGGATGATGTGATCACCGATGATGACGGCGCGATTGAAGTGCTGACGCCACCGGCCAGCTTTGAGGCTGTGAAAAACGCTTTGGAAGCTGCGGGCCTGAAGGCCGAGATGGCCGAGGTGACTTACCGTGCAGACAACACCATCGAGCTTGAGGGTGATGACGCTGCGAAGATGCAAAAACTTTTGGACGCGCTGGAAGACCTTGACGATGTGCAAGAGGTCTATCACAACGCAGCACTATGAACGTACTCGTTATTGGCGGCGGTGGCCGCGAACACGCTTTGGCGTGGAAGATTGCCCAATCCAACAAGGTGCAAAAAGTGTTTGTGGCCCCCGGCAACGGCGGCACAGCACGCGACAAGCGCTTAGACAACATTGACATCACCGATGTGGTGGCCTTACGCGAGTTTGCGCAAGGCAACGGCATTGAGCTGACGGTGGTCGGCCCCGAAACCCCCTTGGCCGCCGGTGTGGTGGACGAGTTCCGCGCTCACGGTCTGCGTATTTTTGGCCCGACCAAAGCTGCAGCTCAGCTCGAAAGCTCCAAGGCGTTCAGCAAGGCGTTCATGAAGCGCCACAACATCCCCACTGCGGAATACGAAACCTTCACCGATGCGCAAGCCGCACACGACTACGTCAACGCCAAAGGCGCCCCCATTGTGGTCAAGGCTGATGGTTTGGCCGCCGGCAAGGGTGTGGTGGTGGCGATGACCGCTGCCGAAGCCCACGAAGCGATTGACTTCATGCTGCTAGACAACAAGCTGGGCGTGAGCCACAACGAAGGTGGCGCGCGCGTCGTCATCGAAGAGTTTTTGCAAGGCGAAGAGGCCAGCTTCATCGTCATGTGCGATGGCAAAACCGTGTTGCCATTGGCCACCAGCCAAGACCACAAGCGTCTGCTCGACGCAGACCAAGGCCCCAACACCGGCGGCATGGGCGCGTATTCACCAGCGCCCGTGGTCACGCCCGAGGTGCATGCCCGCGCCATGCGCGAAATCATTTTGCCCACCATCAAGGGCATGGAAAAAGACGGCATTCCGTTCACCGGCTTCTTGTACGCAGGTTTGATGATTGACCCACAAGGTCACGTCAAAACCCTCGAGTTCAACTGCCGCATGGGCGACCCCGAAACCCAGCCCATCATGGCGCGCCTGAAAACCGATTTGGTTGATGTGTTGCTGGCCGCTACGGCCAACCACGCGGAAACCCGCTTTGATGATTTCGAGCTGGAATGGGACCGCCGCACCGCCATTGGTGTGGTGTTGGCCGCACACGGCTATCCCATGAGCCCGCGTAAGGGCGATGCCATCACCGGCTTGCCGCAAGACAGCGACGATGTGGTGGTATTTCACGCTGGCACGCAAATGAAAGACGGCCAAGTGCTCACCAGCGGTGGCCGCGTGTTGTGCGTCACCGCTTTGGGCGGTACTTTGAAGCTGGCGCAGCAGCAGGCTTACGACACCATCAAGGGCATTCACTTTGATGGCGTGCAGTACCGCAGCGACATTGGCTACCGCGCGATTGCGCGATAAGCGGTAGACCATGAGCAGCGAATTCGCCAAACCTCTTGCCGTGCAATGCAAGCCCCAAGCCTGGGCTGCATGGCTGGTCAAGCTCATGGGCTGGAAGATCGAGTTTGACGGCTTGCCCACCAAACAAGGCGTGCTCATTGGCTACCCCCACACCAGCAACTGGGACTTCATCACCATGATGCCCGTCAAGTGGGCGGTGGGTTTGCCAGTGCAGTTTTTTGCCAAAGAGAGCCTCTTTCGCATCCCGCTGTTTGGCCGCTGGATTCGCTTCATTGGCGCTGTGCCGATTGACCGTTCATCCCCCAAAGGTGTGGTGGGCGAGATGGTGGACGCCTTGAAGACCCACAAGCAAAACGACGGGTTTTTGTGGATTGGTCTTTCACCCGAAGGCACACGCAAGCTGACCGATGGCTGGCGCAGCGGTTTTTACCAGTTGGCTTTGGGTGCCGATGTGCCTTTGCTGATGCTGCGCATTGACTATGGCCAAAAAGTAGCCAAGATCAATGACTTCATGCGATTGAGCGGCGACGTGCAAGCCGATTACGCCCACATTGCCCAGGTGTACGAAGGCGTGCAGGGCTTTCACATCCACCAAGCTGCCCCCATTCGCCCTTTGCCACCGCGTACCCCTGCGGCTAGCGACGCTTCGACAACCCGATAAGCCCACATCACGATGACCACCACGCCTCACGAACCTAGCCACGCACACGTTGTTGCCGCTGCCCGCGACTACCTGGTTGGCCTGCAAAGCCGTATCACCGACGCGATTGAAGCCAAAGATGGGCAAGCCAAGTTTTTGACTGACCACTGGGAAAAAGGCCCGGGCGAGCAACTGCAAGGCAACGGCATCACCAAAATCTTAGAAAACGGCCCGGTGTTTGAGCGTGCCGGCTGCGGGTTCTCGCATGTGCGTGGCCCCAAGTTGCCACCCTCAGCTACCCAGCACCGCCCAGAGCTGGCAGGTGCGCCGTTTGAGGCCATGGGCGTGTCGCTGGTGTTTCACCCGCGCAACCCCTATGTGCCTACGGTGCACATGAACGTGCGCATGATTGCGGCCACGCCTGCCAATGGCCAAACCGTGGCGTGGTTTGGCGGTGGCATGGACCTCACGCCGTATTACGGCTACGCTGAAGACGCCAAGCATTTCCATCAGGTTTGCCACGATTCGCTGCAGCCGTTTGGCGCAGAGTTGTACCCACGTTTCAAAACTTGGTGCGACGAGTATTTCTGCAACAAACACCGCAACGAGCAGCGCGGCATTGGCGGCATCTTTTTTGACGACTTTTCTGAGCTGGGCTTCGAGCGCAGCTTTGAGATGCTGCAAAGCGTGGGCGATGCCTTCCTCAACGCCTATTTGCCCATTGTGGACCGACGCGTGAACACGCCGTATGGCGAGCGCGAGCGCAACCACCAGTTGTACCGCCGTGGCCGCTATGTGGAGTTCAACCTCGTGTGGGACCGTGGCACGCACTTTGGCTTGCAGTCGGGTGGGCGCACCGAGTCCATCTTGCTGTCCATGCCGCCCTTGGTGAGTTGGTCATACCAGCACCAGCCCGAGGCAGGCACGCCCGAACACGACTTGCTGCACGACTTTTTGCAGCCGCAAGACTGGCTGGCGCGCCAGCTTTAACCCAATTTGAACATGAGCCACAAGCCGCGACTCGGTGTGTTTGGCGGGGCATTTGACCCGCCGCACATCGCGCATCTGGCATTGGCGCAGCACGCCATGGCGCAGTTTGGCCTGCAGCAGTTGCGCATCATCCCCACGGGCGACGCTTGGCACAAAGACCACACGCTCACCGCGTCGCCACACCGCTTGGCCATGGTGCGCTTGGCTTTTGAGGGCCTGCCGCAGGTGGTGGTGGACGAGCGTGAAATCAACCGCGCAGGCGCCACCTACACCTACGACACCTTGCTAGAGCTCAAGGCTGAACACCCCAATGACGATTTGTATTTGTTCATCGGGGCCGACCAAGCCAACGCGTTCAAGACTTGGCATCGTTGGCAAGACATTTTGAAACTCGCCACTTTGGTGGTGGCGCAGCGGGGTGGGGCGGCGCAGTGGCACAATGCGGTATCGCCCGATGTGCAGCGGCTGGACATGCCCAGCCTCAAGGTGAGCGCCACTGACATTCGCGCCCACTACGCCCAGCACACGGTGGCGCAACCGCCTTTTTCAAACTGGTTGCCTGCTTCGGTGCAGCATTACATTGAACAACACAGCCTCTATAGATTGAACCGATGAACGATACAAGCGCTAAAAAAGACGTCCAAAAACTGCAACGCACCGTGGTGGATGCGCTGGAAGACGTCAAAGCCCAAGACCTCCAGGTGTTTGACACCGAACATTTGTCCTCGCTGTTTGAGCGCGTCATCGTGGCTTCGGGTACGTCCAACCGCCAAACCAAGGCCTTGGCCTCCAGCGTGCGCGACAAAGTACGCGAAGGCGGTTTTGGCAAGCCACGCATCGAAGGCGAAGACAACGGCGAGTGGATCATCGTGGACTGCGGCCCCGTGGTCGTGCACATCATGCAACCCACCATTCGCAGCTACTACAACCTCGAAGAAATTTGGGGTGAAAAGCCTGTGCGTTTGAAGTTTGGCGCGCCTAAGCCTGTCAAGGCCGCTGAGCCCAAAGAAGACGCTCCTGCCAAGAAGTCGGCTGGCAAGAAGCCGGTGGCTAAGAAAGCTGCTGCTGCCGATAAGAAGCCAGCCGCCAAATCGGCAAAGCCTACATCGCGCTCAGCGTCTGCTGGCTCGGCGAAAGCGGCACCCGCCAAAACGGCTGCTGCCAAAAAGCCCGCTGCCAAGACTGCCGCCAAGCTGCCCATCGTCAAGGTGGCACTCAAAGGCGCCAAGTCTTCGGCGAAATCTGCTGCGCGTGCCGCGACCACTACGGGCAAGCCTGCAGCTAAAACTGCCGCCAAACGCCCAGCCGCTAAAAAGACCACTGCACGCAAAGCATGAAGCTGTGGGTCGTCGCAGTCGGCCAACGTGTGCCGGACTGGGCACAAACCGCTTGGGACGATTACGCCAAGCGGTTTCCGTCTGAGCTGAAGGTCGAGCTCAAGGCCGTCAAAACCGAGCCGCGTAGCTCCAAAACGCTAGATACCATTTACGCTGCCGAGCGCGAACGCATCGAAGCTGCCATTCCGCGCGGCTGCCGCATCGTGGCGTTGGATGAGCGCGGCACCAACCTCACCACCGTGGCCTTGGCTGCCAAGCTCAAGCATTGGCAGCTCGAGGCGGACGATGTGGCCTTGGTCATTGGCGGGCCCGATGGTTTGTGCCCTGAGTTCAAAAAGCAAGCGCACGAGCGCATCCGTATTTCAGACCTGACCCTGCCGCACGCCATGGTGCGTGTGTTGTTGGTGGAGCAGCTCTACCGCGCATGGTCGATCAACGCCAACCATCCGTATCACCGCGAGTGACGCCACTAGAGCTAGTTATGCCTGACTCCAAATTCGTTTACCTCGCCTCGCAAAGCCCACGCCGCCGCCAATTGCTAGAGCAACTGGGTATTCACTACGAGCTGCTGCTGGCTGACGACAGCGAAGACGCCGAAGCGCTGGAAGTGGTGTTGCCCAACGAAGCGCCGCGTGCCTACGTGCAACGCGTGACCTTGCTCAAACTGCAAGCCGCCTTGGCTCGCATGCAGCGCCGTGGCTTGCCTTTGGTCCCCGTGCTGTGCAGCGACACCACCGTGGCCTTGGCCAAAACCATTTTGGGCAAACCTGATGACGCCAAACATGCGGCGCACATCCTCGGCGCATTGAGCGGGCAAACCCACCGCGTGTTGACATCTGTGGCGATGGGCACGATGTCTAAGGCTGGCAAGCCGCTGAAAACCGAGCAAGCCCTTAGTGTGTCCAACGTGCGCTTTGCGCCGTTGACGCGCACGCAAATTCAAAGCTATGTGGCCAGTGGCGAACCCATGGGCAAGGCCGGTGCGTATGCGGTGCAGGGCAGGGCGGCCGCGTACATCGAGCACATCAGCGGCAGCTACTCTGGCATCATGGGGCTGCCGATGTTTGAAACCGCGCAGCTGTTGCGCGCGTTTGGATTCAAGGTTTAAGTTGGGTTCAGCCATGCAACAAGACATCCTCATCAACTGGTCGCCGCAAGAAACCCGTGTGGCCATCGTCGAAACCGGCGCAGTGCAAGAGCTGCATGTCGAGCGCACGTTGGAACGCGGTTTGGTAGGCAATGTGTACCTGGGCAAGGTGGCGCGTGTGTTGCCGGGCATGCAGTCGGCCTTCATCGACATTGGCCTAGAGCGTGCGGCGTTTTTGCATGTGGCCGATTTGATGAGCAGCGTGGCCGCTCGCCACGCCGACAACGACAAGGGCGAGCCAGCCCCTGTTGTGCCGATTGAAAAACAAGTGTTTGAAGGCCAGTCGCTCTTGGTGCAAGTCATCAAAGACCCGATTGGGACCAAAGGCGCGCGCTTGTCGTCGCAAATCAGCATCGCGGGCCGCTTGCTGGTGTTCTTGCCGCAAGACCAGCACATTGGCGTGTCGCAAAAAATCCCGTTTGAGCAGCGCGAGGCCCTGCGCCAACGCCTGCAAACCTTGGTCGAAGCCAACGCGCTCGATGGCAAAACGGGCGGTTTTATTTTGCGCACCAACGGCGAAGATGCGAATGACGCCGAACTGAGCGAGGACATTGCTTACCTGCGTAAAACTTGGGCACGCATCAAAGAAGCCTCGACCCGCTTACCGCCCAAGTCGCTGTTGCACCAAGACCTAAGCCTTTTGCAACGCGTGCTGCGCGACTTGGTGAGCGAAACCACGCAAACCATTCGCATTGACTCGGCTGAGCAGTTTCAAAAACTCAAAACCTTTGGCACGGAATTCATGCCCAGCGCGGTGGACAAGCTGCAGCTGTACAAAGGCGAGCGCCCGATTTTTGACCTCTTCAACATCGACGACGAAGTGGGCAAGGCCTTGGGCCGTCGGGTCGATTTGAAATCGGGCGGCTACCTCATCGTCGACCAAACCGAGGCCCTGACCACGATTGACGTGAACACCGGCGGCTATGTGGGTGCGCGCAACTTTGATGAAACGATTTTCAAGACCAACCTAGAGGCCGCAGGCGCCATTGCACGTCAACTGCGCTTGCGCAACTTGGGTGGCATCATCATTGCCGACTTCATCGACATGACCCGCGAAGACCACCGCGAAGCCGTGTTGGCCGAGTTCCGCAAACAACTTGCCCGCGACCGCGTGAAGACGATGGTGAGCGGCTATTCGGCTTTGGGCTTGGTGGAAATGACCCGCAAACGCACCCGCGAATCGCTGGCGCACATGCTGTGCGAGCCATGCCCCGTGTGCGAAGGCAAAGGCAGCGTGAAAACCACGCGCACCGTGGCCTATGACATCTTGCGTGAGATCTTGCGCGAAGCTCGTCAATTCCACCCCAAAGAGTTCCGCGTCATTGCTTCACCGGGGGTGATTGATGTGCTCTTAGATGAGGAAAGTCAGCATTTGGCGGGCTTGAGCGACTTCATTGGCAAGCCGATTTCTTTGCAGCCTGAGGCGTCGATGTCGCAGGTGCAGTACGACATTGTGTTGCTTTGAGTTTGCGTTTGGCTTTGGGGCTGCCCCTCGTTGGCTGAGGGCGCAAAGCACTTAGGGTGTCTGACTTGGCTTAACGTCCCTGCGGGCCGTGATGGCGCCAAATCAAACACCCCAAGCGCATTGCTTGCTGCGCATCGCTGAAAAACTCAAGCAACCAACTTGAAGTGCTTGCGACTGAAGTCCAACCCAAACGCCTTCTCCAACTTCATCAACCAACGGTGACGCTTTTCACGCTTGGTCAGCTGGTAGTTCGGGTCAATCGTGAAGCTCTTTTCTGCCGAGCTTTCTAGCCACGGCTTGACCAGCTCTGGGTGCGTGCCCGTGAACGGCTTCAACACTTGCGCATCAAACTGGCTGTAGCGCACGGTCGGCGCGCCGTGTGACCAAAACTTGCTCACTTGGTCGAGCTTTTTTTGCATGGCCTCGTTGCTGCGGACCCAGCCGTAGTGGTAGATGTGGGCATTGGCCAAGGCCGCTTGTGGGTTGCGGCCTTTTTTGTGGTTGCTTGTGACCAACCAATACTGACCATCGGGCGCATACGAGCGGATGGTGTTGCGAATCAGGCGGCATTCGCGGCGGTACCAAGCGGGGCTGTTGGCCACGAAGTCGGGCGTGCCGTAGAAGTGGAAGTAGTCAAACACCAAGGCTTCCACGGCTGAATTGCTGTGGTGCTTGTCTACGCTGGCGCGGATGTTGGCTAGCTCGGCCTCGTGCACGACCTCGTCGCCCTCCAAGTAAAACGCCCAGTCGCCTGTGCAGGCAAATTGGGCGATCATTTTTTGTTGGGCATACACAAAGCCACGGTCGGCCATGCGTTCGTTCCAGATGGTTTCGATCACACGAATCTTGGGTGAGCCAATCGCATGGATGCGAGCCAAGGTGTCGTCGTTGCTTTTGCCGACCACCACCACAAACTCATCGACCAGGGGCAGGAGTGAGCGAATGGAGGCCTCAAACGGGAAGCCCAGCTCCACGCCGTTACGAATGAAGGTGAAACCGCTGATGGATGCTTGGCTCATAAGGTGTTGGCGTCAGAAAAATGGTTGTCCGTGCTTTGGGCGGCCACTTGGTACAGCGCAGCATAGGCGCCGCCTTGGGCCATGAGTTGGCTGTGCGTGCCCGTCTCAACAATGCTGCCCGATTGCATGACCACAATCAAATCAGCGTGCTCGATGGTGGACAAGCGGTGGGCAATGACCAGCGAGGTGCGGCCTTCCATGAGCACTTGCAGCGCGTCTTTGACGGCCTGCTCAGAAGCTGTGTCCAAAGCCGAGGTGGCCTCGTCCAATATGAGGATGGGTGCGTTTTTGTAAATGGCGCGGGCAATGGCCAAGCGTTGGCGTTGGCCGCCTGAGAGCTGGGTGGCGTTGTGGCCGACCAAGGTGTTTTCTTGGTTGGGTAGGGCACGCACAAAGTCGCCCAAGTTGGCGGCTTCTAGGGCTTTCCAAACGCGCTCGGTGTCGATGGTTTCGCCCAAGGCGATGTTTTGGGCCACCGTGTCGTTGAACATGACTACGTCTTGGCTCACATAGGCCACTTGGCTGCGCAGGCTGGCGAGTGCCCAGTCTTTGAGCGGCACACCGTCTAGGCTGACTTCACCCGAGCTGGGGTCAAGGAAGCGGGGCAGCAAGTTGGCCAAGGTGGTTTTGCCCGAGCCTGATGGGCCGACCAGGGCCACGGTTTGGCCGGGGTGGATGGTTAGGCTCACGCCATTCAAGGCGGGGCTGGTGGCCGAGGGGTATTGGAGGCTGATGTTGTCAAAGCGAATTTCGCCACGCACTGTGGTTGCCGTGTGAGTGCCTTGGTGTTCATCGGGGGTGTCTTTGAGCAAGTCTAGGCCGCGCTCCAAGGAGGTGACGCCGCGCGTCAGGCTGCCCGTGACCTCCGACAAATGCTTGATAGGGGACACCAACATCAGCATGGCTGTGATGAAGGATGCAAAACCGCCAACGGTGTTCATGTTGCTAGCTGCGCCGCTGGTGCTTTGCCAAATGGCGAGGGTCAGCACGCCTGAGAGTGCCAATGCCGAAAGCATTTGAATCAGTGGCGTCATGGTGGAACTGGCCACCACAGACTTCAGCGCCAAATTGCGCAAGCTGTGGTTGAGCTTGCCAAAGCGCTCGGCTTGGTTGTCTTGGGCGTTGTGCAGGCGCACCATGCGGTGGGCCATGACGTTTTCTTCCACCACATAGGCGAGGGCGTCGGTCGCGTCTTGGCTTGAGCGTGTAACCCGGTCCATGCGGCGTGACAAAGTTTTTACCACCCAAGAAATTGGCGGCAGGACGATGAAAACCATGAGCGTGAGCTGCCAATTCAGGTACATCAAGTAGCCCATGAGGGCTAGCAACGTCACGCTGTCCTTGGCAAACGACAAGGTGGTGCTCACCAGTTGCGAGGCGCCCGCGTTGACCTCGTACACCATGGCATTGGTCAAGCCGCTGGCATGTTTGGACTGAAACAAAGCGGGATCCGCTTGCATGAGCTTTTGGAACAAGCGTTGACGAAGCTTCTCAAGCGAGGCTTGGGTCACCCGTGCCAAGCAGTAGCTAGCGATGAAGCCTGCGAAACCACGAATACCAAATAAAAGCACCAACACCACTGGCACACGCCACAGGGGCATGTCGCCTTGTTGAAAACCTTTGTCTAGCAGGGGCTTCATCAGCGCTGGAATGGCTGGTTCTGTGATGGAGCCCACCAAAATACCTGCAATGGCCAGCATCAACATGCTGCGGTGACCAGCAAACCATGGGGCCACGCGTCGCAGTCTTGTGAGCAAGGAATCTGGCGAGGCAGATGGGGTGGATGTGGTCATAAACAATGAACGTGGCAAGAAAGGCAACAGCTAGCATTATCGCCACTCGTTCACCACTAAAATCTGCGGATTCTTTTGCCCACCTCTCTCACCATGACACGTCAACTTTTTCGCTTTGCACTCGGGTTTTTGACCGCTGGCTTGTTGGCCTTGCCAACTTGGGCGCAGTTCCGTGTGGAAGTGTCGGGTGTGGGTCTGACCCAAGTGCCGATTGCTTTTGCCCCTTTGCGTGGTGAAGAAACCTCGCCTCAAAAGATTTCAGCCATTGTTCAGGCTGATTTGGAGCGCAGCGGCCAATTTCGTGGCGTGACGGCGGGCGTGGTGGTGGACGAAACCCAGCGCCCCGACATCAGCGCCATGCGCCAAAAGGGCGCTGATGCCTTGCTCACAGGCAGCATCAGCAAGATGGCTGATGGGCGTTACGACGTGCGCATCCGTTTGTGGGACGTGGTGCGCGGTCAAGACCTCGGGGCCATGAGTTATGTGGTGGTGACGGGCGATTTGCGCTTGGCTTCGCACAAGATCTCTGACTTTGTTTACGAAAAGCTCACGGGCGATAAAGGCGTGTTTTCGACCCGCATTGCGTATGTGACCAAGTCTGGCAGCCGCTTTAACCTGTGGGTGGCTGACGCTGATGGAGAAAACGCCCAATCGGCATTAGCCAGCCCAGAGCCCATCATTTCACCCAGCTGGTCACCCAGCGGTGGTCAGTTGGCCTATGTGTCGTTTGAGTCGCGCAAGCCCGTGGTCTACATCCACGATGTGTCAACAGGTAAGCGTCGCGTGATTGCCAATTTCCGAGGCTCCAACAGTGCGCCTAGCTGGTCACCCGATGGCAAAAGCTTGGCGGTGACCTTGAGCCGTGATGGTGGCTCTCAGCTGTTTGTGATTGATGCCAACGGCGGCGAGCCCCGTCGTTTGACGCAATCTGCCGCCATTGACACCGAGCCCGTGTTCTCGCCCGACGGCACAGCCATTTACTTTGTGAGCGACCGAGGCGGTGCGCCTCAGATCTACCGCATGCCAGCCTCTGGTGGCCCCGCCAACCGCGTGACCTTCAATGGCAACTACAACATCTCGCCTGCCATCAGCCCTGATGGCCGTTGGTTGACCTATATCTCTCGCATCGGCGGCGCATTTAAGCTACACGTGATGGACATCGCCAGCGGCAATGTGGCAGCCATCACCGACACCAACCGTGACGAGCGGCCTAGCTTTGCACCCAACAGCCGTTTGATCGTGTACGCCACCCAGCAAGATGGCCGTGAAGCCTTGATGACCACGACCTTGGACGGACGCATCAAAGCCCGTTTGTCTGGTCAAGGTGGCGACTTGCGTGAGCCCAACTGGGGTCCGTTCAGCAAAATCTTGCCCTAATTCTTTCTCTTCTTTTGTGAATCTTCTTTTATGAAAAAACTTCTTTTGCTCGTTTCCATTGCTGCTGTGCTGTCTGGCTGCGCTTCAGGCGTCAAGCTTGATGATGTGCAAGTGGATGACCGCTCGGGTGGCGCCGCTGGTCAATTGGGTGGCGTCAATGGCTTGAACGCACGAGGCTTGGGTGCCATGGAAGGCATCAAGCAAGGCCCCGTGGGTGTAGAACACATCATTTACTTCGATCTCGACAGCTACACCGTCAAGAGCGAGTACCAAAGCGTGCTCGAAGCCCATTCGCGCTATTTGCGTGCTGACCGCAACCGCCGTGTGAACCTCGAAGGCCACACCGATGCGCGTGGTGGTAGCGAATACAACTTGGCCTTGGGCCAAAAGCGCGCCGATGCTGTGCGCCGTGCACTGAGTACCTTGGGTGTGCCTGAGACGCAAATGGAATCCGTGAGCTTTGGCAAAGAAAAGCCTGTGGCTCAAGGTTCTGATGAATCCGCCTATTCACAAAACCGCCGTGCAGCGTTGAACTACCAATGACATTGAACACTTCTTTCTCTTTACGTGCGGTCGTCTTGGCGGCTGCGACCTTGTTGTCTGCCCATGCGCAAGCTGCGCTGTTTGAGGACAGTGATGCTCGCCGTGCCATCTTGGAGTTGCGTGAGCGCGTTGAGCGTCAAGGCGAGGAAATTCAAAACTTCCAACGCGGTTTGCTGGAGCAGCAAAATCAATTCGAAGCCTTGCGTGCTGAGATTGCACGCATTCGTGGTGAGAAAGAAGAGTTGACGCTAGAACTGCGTCGTGCCCAAGAGTTGTCTCAGGGCGTGGATGACCGCCTGAAAAAGTTTGAGCCCACCAAGGTCAAGGTCGATGGTGTGGAGTTTGTCGCAGACCCTGCGGAAACCAAAGCCTACGAAGATGCCTTGGCCATCTTCCGCAAGGGGGAGTTTGGCGCGGCCAGCACAGCGTTCAATGATTTCATCAAGCGCAACCCCAAGAGCGGCTATGTGGTGCCTTCGTTGTTTTGGCTGGGTAATGCCCAATATGCCAACCGCAGCTATGCCAATGCCATTACCAACTTCAACACCTTGCTGAGCAAAGCCCCCAACCACATGCGTGCGGCTGACGCCATGCTGTCGGTGGCCAATTGCCAGCTGGAGTTGAAAGACATCAAGGCTGCTAAAAAAACCTTGGGTGATGTGGTGAAAAACTATCCACATACCGAGGCTGCCGCTGCGGCTAACGAGCGTTTGGCGAAACTCAAGTGACCGATATCGCCGCACTCTCTAAAGAGGTCCTAGGGGCCTTTTTTCTTGGTGGTCTCTTGTTAGGCTTCATTAGCCAACGCACGCACTTTTGCACTATGGGTGCAATTTCCGATGTGGTGCACTTGGGCGACTGGACCCGTGCCCGTCAGTGGGTCTGTGCCATCGCGGTGGCTATTTTGGGTTTCGCCGCCTTGTCAGATGCCGGCGGGATTGACCCTTCCAAAAGCTTGTACGCCAGCACACGTCTGATGTGGCTTTCCACGCTTGTGGGTGGTGTGATGTTTGGCTACGGCATGGTCATCGCATCGGGTTGCGGCAACAAGGCCCTGGTGCGCATCGGCGGCGGCAACCTGAAATCAGTGGTGGTGCTTGTGGTCATGGGCATCAGTGCATTTGCCACCATGAAGGGCATCACTGCAGTCTTGCGTGTCAACACCTTAGACACTGTGTTCATCGATATGCCCTTGGGTGCCAATTTGAGCGTTCTGGGCGTGCCAGGCCTTGCCTACATCGTGGCTGCTGTTTTGTTGGTCTGGGTCTTGCGTGACAAAGACTTTTGGACCCTCAACAGCTTGACGGCAGGGGTTGGCGTGGGCGGTATCGTTGTGGCCATGTGGTGGGTCAGTGGGTATTTGGGCTTTGTGCCAGAGCACCCAGAAACACTCGATGCGGTTTACCTCGCCACCAGCTCTGGCCGTATGGAGGCCTTGAACTTCGTCGCCCCCATTGCCAACACTTTGGATTGGCTGATGCTCTACAGCGATGCAAGCAAGGTGTTGACCACAGGTGTTGTGGCGGTTGCAGGTGTGATTTGTGGCGCTGCTGCATCGGCCTTGCACGGCAAAACCTTCCGCCTCGAAGGCTTTGCCAGCCCCCGCGATTTGGGGCAGCACCTTTTGGGCAGTGTGCTGATGGGTGTGGGTGGTGTCACCGCCATGGGCTGCACCATCGGGCAGGGCTTGAGCGGCATTTCTACCCTTAGTCTGAATGCGATTGTTGCCCTGGCAGCCATTGTCTTGGGGGCTGTGGTGTCCTTGCGCCAACAAGCCGCACGCCTAGAGCGCAGCACCTGTGTCTGATTTTTCTGTGACCGACCGCCGCTTTGGCGGCTTGGCCCGTCTGTACGGCGTCAGCGGCGCCGAACGCATTCGTGCTGCACATGTGGTGGTCGTGGGCGTGGGAGGCGTGGGCTCTTGGACGGTGGAGGCCTTGGCCCGCAGCGGGGTGGGGCGCTTGACCCTGATTGACCTCGATAACGTGTCTGAATCGAACATCAACCGCCAAATTCACGCCTTGGACGAGACCGTTGGCATGGCCAAAGTTGAAGCCATGCGCCAACGCATTGCCCACATCAATCCTGATTGTGTTGTGACATGTATTGAAGAGTTTGTGGAGCCCAGCAATTGGCCAAGCATCTTGAACGGCGCTGATGTGGATGCCCTGGTTGATGCTTGCGACCAAGTCAAAGCTAAAACAGCCATGGCTGCGTGGGCCATGCAACACAAAGTGTTGTTCATCACCGTGGGTGCGGCCGGTGGCAAACGGTTGGCGCACAAGGTAGACATTGATGATCTGTCCAACACCAGCCATGATCCGCTGTTGGCCAAGCTGCGCTACAACCTGCGCCGTGAACACGGTGCGGCACGTGAGGGCAAAAAAATAGGCGTAGTCTGTGTGTTCAGCCGTGAAGCTGTTGCGCCGCCAGATGAGAGCTGCAATATCTCAAACAATGGTCAAGGCGATGGCTCTTTGAACTGCAGTGGCTATGGTTCTGTGGTGAGCGTCACAGCCACGTTTGGGCAGTGCGCAGCGGGATGGGTTTTTGATCAAATTTCTTCGCGCCCATTGCTAAAAGACTAAAAAATGCGTTATACTTTTAGGCTTCGCAGG
>JACCDR012327478.1_pt1 | contig 14718 bp, 15 predicted proteins | sample 7446431 | NCBI WGS metagenome assembly JACCDR01 (sample SAMN15323443, study PRJNA562643) | freshwater metagenome | isolation source: river surface water | place: USA:Blue River Watershed | collected 2017-08-17 | reverse complement strand
CTCTGTGCCCGGAGCCGCTCCTCGTATTCGAGGATGGCTTGGGCTTCTTCTTCGGTGGGGGCGATATCGAACGCCTTGGGCGTGGACTCGTTGCCTGGCTGTTGGTGGATGGTGGAGAGCCAGGCTGCGGTCTCGTTGTCGACGCGGTACCAGCCTGTTTCGACGCGGAAGGTCTGGCCAGAGACCATGTAGGTGCGCATGAGATGGCCACGAGACTTGTCGTAGGGTTTCAATCGAGCGAGCGGCATGGGGCATTCTCCAAGGAGAGGGGGACGAGAGCCTGCAACCTAGACGGGGAGGGGGAGTTGGGCCCCGGGCTTGGAGGAGTGTTCGGCGGGGGCGGGGCTCTCGGTTCCGGCCAGGAGCTCGGCGGAAACCTCCTCCGTCGTCCGAGCCTCGGGGGTCGTATTTTGGGGCGTCTCCGGGGCCAGGCCGAAGAGACTCCCGACGAGAGCCCGATGCTGGGCGCGGGTCTTGGTCCCCCTTCGCGTCAGTTCGTAGGTCCCGTCCCTGCGGGTGCGGATAAAGCCCTCTTCCTCGAGGCTTCGCAGGGCCGGGTAGAGGCTGCCGTTCGTTACCTCGACGGAGCCACGGGTGATGGCCTCCGCGCGGTATGCCACGTCCTTCCCTGTGGCTGGGCCCTGGGTAAGCATCTCCAACACGATGGCTTTCGTCGTAATCGGTAGGGTCATGGCTGGACCTTGTGTCGGCTTTCGACTCGGTACAAGGTCTAAATCCTACCAAGAAAAAAGGGAGGTCGGCAGGTAGCGGCCGACCTCCCTCTCCTAAGGTTGTTTTACGGAGCGGCTTACAGCACTGGCTCCGCATCGAGTACCAAGCGGCCGATGGGCAACTGTACGCCCGAACCGTCCTTGGATATCTCCACCGTCAACACACTGCCTGCAGGGATGCTCGTGTTCGACAAGGAGCCAAGCGCCTTCGGGGCGAAGGCCACGAAGTCTCCGCCCGCGATGTTCGTGGTAAAAGCCTTGACCACCGCGGCATTGGCGCCGGCGGAGTCGCGGCGTCGAATGGTCACCACGGCGTTGTTCGTGTCGTCCGCAGTTACGGCCGCGTCGAACACGAGGTGAGCGGCCAAGAGGAGCATCGCCACCGGAGCGCGGTAGAAGAACGTCTCCGCTGTGGCTGTGTTGGCAGCGCCATCTGCGGCCACCTTTTGCCACTGGGGGGGAGCTACCCGGCTGCCCGCGTTGGCGGCTCCTTGGAGCTCGGAGAGTAGGTCGGAGAGCCAGGGCTCGCCCGTCGCTCCTCCGGGCGATAGGTACGCTCCGCCCACCCCTAGCTCGGAAGGTATTGTCGTCGAAGAAGTTGCCATGCTTGCATGTCCTTTCTAGGCCTGGGGGGCAGGCCTACACGCAGAGCACCAACACTTCGAACGTGACAGAACCGAGGTTCGCCCCGGCGCCCACCTCGGCCAGAGCAGCGGCACTGCCCGGGGCACCGGCGTTCAGCGCCGTTTTGATCGCATTGGCGAGTGTGGCAATCGTTTGCACGTCGGCTTGCACGTAGCTGCCCGATTGGGTGGCGGCATCGGCCGTGGCAATCGTGGCTACCTGGTCGCCCTGTATGGCCGACCGGTAGACCAAGAGCTTGTCATTGGTGCGGTCGTACTGGGGCACGTACCCGCCACAGGAGATGGGCACCACGGCGAGTACTGTAACGGCTTTCTGGAGCTTGGTTCGGACGGCGGCTTGGAAGCCAGCCGTACCGCCCGTGGCATAGCTGCTATCGCCGGTGAACGAGAGGACGGGCGCGTACAAGGGGGGCAGGGCGCCTTGCTGCCCCGTTGCGACTTGAGAGATTGTGCCGATGGTCATCGAAGGAATCCTAGGTTGGGGGAGGGAGCAGGGACGGCCTTCTCAGACCGCGATGTTGATGCCCTTCACGACCGCGGGCTCGTGCTCGTATTTGACGTCCATGCGAAGCGTAGCGACGATTTTCAGCGTTCCCGACTCGACGTCATAGTCGGTGGCGAGGCGAATCTCTCGCCAGATGCCGACGTGAATGTTCTTGGGATGGGTCAGCAGCGCATTGGTACGAGAGCCTGGCGAAAGGTTCTCGGGCATGATGGGCACGGGAACGACATTGATGCCCTGGTACGACTGCACCGTTTCTTTCGAGAGTGAGCCGTCGCCGAGAACGGTGGCTCGATTCGCTACGGTATCCCCGTAGTAGATGGCGCTGTTGCGGCTGGTAAAGAAGACGAACGACGTCTGGTCCCGGGAGAACTCGCTCGGCATGGCGAGAAGCATGTCGCGCCAGAGTTGCTTGGTCGTGAAGGCACCCGCTGCATCGACGACGTTGCTGGTGGCCTGCTTGAGCACACCGTCTAGGGTTGCCAGGTACAGGTCCGCGGAGAGGGTGTCTCCCTGGAGGATCAACTCTTCAACGTCCCTGCCAACGGCCTCCCCGAGCAAGGCGAGGATCGTATTTTTGAATGCCTGTCCTTCAATGTTGTCTTCGAGCTGTTCGTCGGAGAGGTTGACCTGGCCCTTCAGGAGCTTGGAGTCGAGCTCGACATACGAGAAATCCGGTTTCGACCGGTCGGCCACGGGCAATGCTGTATTCTCGGCACCCTGGCGCATGACACGGGACCCGAAACGGGTCTTCGGTATCTGCTTCTTTGGCGCCTTCATGGGCGTCACGGTTGCCATGCGCATGATGACCGTCGGCTTGATCATCAGGCGCATGAACGATTCGGCTTGCTCTGGTACGAGAACGCCACCCCCCGACGAGAGGTCGGATAGGGCCAGGTCGGCCTTCGCCAAGAGAGTGCGGTTGTCTGTGATGGTCGGGGGCATGTTGTCTCCGTATCTTAGCGAGGGGTAACGGCCCTAGGGGTGGGAAGTGTTGAGGTCGGGGGGCCAAGCGTGCAGCCGAGGCTCTCCCCCACCGTCTGCGGAGAGGCCGTTTCGGGTGGGTGGGCGTTCGAAAGAGCGAATGCGGTCTTGCTGCCAGGAGATCACTTTGGCTTGTTCCGCTACCGTAGCAGCCGTTTTGGAGAGCTCGGCGCGAACCGCCAAGAGCTCCTGCGGGGTTGAGGGGGAGGGGTGCGAGAGGCCCTGGGTAGGGGTGGCGAGCCGTTTGGCCGTGGGTTGCTTCGATGTGGAGGGGGCTGGTTGGGAGGCAGCTTGCGCTTGGGAGGCGAGAAAGCCTGGCCGGACTTCTTCGAAGATTTGAGACAGGCCACGCAGAAGAATCTCGAAGCGGCGTAGTCGGTCCGTGCTCATTTTCGCCCCGATTTTCGCGAGTAGGGTCGGGGTCTCGTAGCGGGCGATGGTTCGTTTGGCGGCGAAGAAGCCGTGGCGCTCCTTGTAGGAGGGGCGTCTGGGGTTCGGAGGGGGCGCATTTTTCGTATCGCAACCCTGGGAGACGCCTGGCTCGGGAGCGGAGTCAGCGGGAGGAGAGGGCTCGGTGGCGGTCATCTCCTCTTCCTCGACGTACATGGCGGAGAGCACGTCCTCCAGGCTTTCTACGGCGACCATCAGCGGGTCAACTAGCGGGGAGACGTCAGCCGTGGCCTCATCCGCGACGACTTCTGCCCCCTCGACCATGGCGGTCACATCCCCAAGGGTCTTGGCTGCCGAAGCCAGGACGGCCGAGAGCACAGTGCGCATATCGGCGGTGAGCTTGGCTGGGCCTGCTACCGGCCCCTCGGGGGCGACCGGAGGAGGAGGGGCTTGGGCTCCTGGTGGGGGGGTCCCCTCTCCTTCGGCTTTCTCTGCAGGAGACACGCGGTACGTGCCGTCCCCATTGGGGGAAAGTACGGCCCCCTCCCCCTCTGATTTGATTACCAAGAATCGTTTCCGGCCGTTGGCTGCGCGGTCTACCAACGATACCTCTTCTACGCGCATGTCGAAGAGCCGGAATACGGGAGGGGAGTTTGCGCCTGGAGGCATAAGCAAAAGTGTGACGGCCCAAAAGCCAGGGTGTCAATCAACTCGGGGCCCATCCGAGGGAGCGGGGTCGGGGTTACCGACCGGCTTTCGGACTGCCGAACCGCCGATTGAGAATCCGGTTAGGTCTCCCCGCTTGACCGCGGCCCACAAGCTATTGTCGAGTACTCGTACGGCCATCACCCAAGAGCCCTTTTTCACAGGCTCTTCGCCCACCAAGAAATCGCAGGGGGCAATGTACGACTCCAAGATTTGCACCTTGTCATTGATTTCCCCTCGATGCATGAGTCCGATTGTACGGTAGTCGGTCAGGTACGCATGGGCTGCGTTGCGTACCTCCTCGGGGGAATAGATATCTGCCTGCTTGTCGATCGTCTCTGGCTCCAAGACGACCCCCAGGACGTAGCGTTCTTCGCCCGAGCTCTCGTCATTCTTCGCCCCCATCCAGCGCTTGATCAACAGCTCCTTCTCGGGGAGGGGCACCCCTGCCGGGCCTGGCCCCTCCGCGCCCTTGGTTACCTCGCCAAACGAAGCGACGTACGATGCACCAAATAGCTCCGGGTCTGGCAGCGCAGCGGACGAGGCCACCAGCCAAGACCCCTCCTCGGTCGGGATATGGAGCACGGGCCCGAGCTTGGCGAGCAGAGCAAAAGCCTCCGAGCTTGCCTCTTGCTTGGCAATCCAGCCCCCTGCGGGGGGGCTGGAAAGGAGCCCTTCTACCGCTTTCTCCAGGGAAGTAACATCCCCGGTCGCTACCTCCTCGAACGGAGAACCGAGGCGGAACGACGAAGCCTGCCGAGCCGCCATTGTCACCATCTTGAGCACGTCGCCACTGCCCAGTCGCCCCAGTACCGGCGACCCATCCGCCGGGGGCTCATACAGCCGGTAGCTTAGTGATACCCGTCGAATGGCCCCGTCCACCACTTTGAGCACATCGGAGGAGAGAAACCCCGAGCTCGCAAGGTCATCCCTACAAGCCCTTGCCCCCTCCAAAGAGGTCTCCGCCCAATACCGAAAGCCCTCGGGCACCACTTTTTCCAGGGCTTCCGGCAGGGCACTTTGCCCGAGCGGCGGCATCCACCCCTTGGCCACCACCTCGGGCGAGAGTACGGCTGGAAGCAACCCTGGTCTGAACTTCGCCACCCAAGCGGGGGCCTCGGTCGATTCCCCTTCCGCTTTCGACGCCCCGGTCCGATTGGAGAGCAAGAGCACCCGACCCCCCAACTCCGGGGGGCAGAAGTACTCTCGAACCCCGTCAGCCGAAAACCCAGCCTTCAGAGAGAGCACCTGCAACCCAGGCGCAAACTCGACCGTTTTCCCCAACACCTCGACAGGCGCCCCCAAAAAGAGCGCGGTCTCCAGGGCCAACGGCAACAGGGCCGGAGGCCTCATCAGGTTCACCTTGTACAGCTCTCCCCCCAGGTCCAGATAAGCTGCACCCGAAGACGACGAGGGGAGAGCACGCTTGCGGAGCGGCGAACGGGTACGCATGGCTGGGGTTACTTCTGCCCCGGGAGAGCGGGCTCTTGGTTTAGGTCCATGGGCCAATCGTAGACCGAAGCACCCTTGCGAAATGCCCCCACCGCACCCATACCGCCATCGGCTGGGGGTAGCCCCTGGGTGGATATCGATTGCTGCACCTTCGGTATGCCGGGGGAGACCGGACCCGAGGCCATCGGGGCATAGGCCGAGAGCATCACCACGGAGAACGAGGGGGGTAGCTTGTCCAGCCCTTCGTACTTGCGCAGAACGGCCGCCAAGACCGCTGCCATATGCTCCAAGCGGCCCGGGGCAACCCCCCCTCCCCCCTCGTTTGCCTTCTTCACTTCCCCTTCAGCCCATCTCACGAAGCTCGCAGGCGTAAATGAGGTCACCTGCTTCTCCGCATCCTCTCGCATTTCCATCGGCTCGACAGGAGGGTCGGCCGGGGCAGCCATGTCGGGAGGAGCAGCCACGGCAGCCGTTGCTCCCCCACCCATACCCCCCGCTACCGTCCCTATTTTGGCCTGGGCCGCACCGAGTAGGCCCGCCGCCTTCGCCATATCCCCCTCCCGCAATGCGCACTTCGCGGCATACAACTGATCTTGCACAGTCTCGAGCATCAACGACGCGGCCGTCGCGTCATCCAGCACGATTGCCTTCGCGACCGTATCGGCGTCATCCTTGCCCATCTCTACCGCAGCGGTGGTTGAAGGCGCGGCTTGGTCAGGCACAGCGCCTTCCCCCAATACCGACAAGAGCATCCCGGCCAATGCTCGTATCTCAGCCCCAGCTTCCGCTGGCAGCGGCCCCGAGCCGGCCTTCGTCAAAACGCCCGCAAGCCGGTCTCGTACGTCGGTCAATACCTTTAGCGCCTCGATACCAACCCCCACAGGAGAAGCGGGCTGGGCCTGGGCAGGGTCTGGTACCACAGGGGCAGAGGGGCCTGCCACATCCTTGCGAAGGCGAGCAAGCGTAGCCCCCAGCTGGGGGGAGAGCGCAACGGCAGGCGAACTCTGGGGCGAAACTTGGGTCATGGGTGGGCTGGCTCCTCTGAAGGCCTCGGGGGCTCGGTTGCCTCCAAGGAATACCACGCCTCAACCAAGCCGCCTCGGCTGCTAACGCAAAGCCAAGCGCCTCCCGGGCAACGGCACCTACTCCGCTACCCATACCGAACGCTTGGACGGCTCCCACGCGAGCCCCAATAGCTCCATGCGCAGGTACGTCGGCAGCTCATCAAGCACCCTATCCATGGCCCACCCCATGTCCCCACGAAGCACCCCATAGACGGCCAACGCCCGCCCAAAACGCCTCTTCACCTCATCCTCCGTCCTGTGTGCCACGGGCGCATACGAAAACGAGGCCTGAATCGAACGGGCCAGGCAGGCAGCCAGCCGCTGATAGGCCGGCCGGTCTTTGGCGGCCAACTTGGCAAGAACCCCTGGGACAGAAAACAGCGTGCTCATGCCGGCAAGCCTACAAGCCAAGCCGGGTCTCGTCGTCCCCCAAGGACGAGACCCGGGGTAACTTGGCGTATAGCTTGGCTAGTGCGTCAAACAATGCATCGGTATCATCGTGCAAGAGGTACAGCACCTCCTGCAGGTCTTCAGGCACGGTTTCTCCTCGGGCCTTGTACCAGCGGTAAATGGCCAACGTGCCAGGCACATCGTTGCGAGCCAAATCCCCAAACGCGGGTGGCTCTTCTCCTTCTTCAATCGGCATTACGCGTCCCTTCGCAATCGAGGGTCGTTTTCTAGGGCGGCAATGAACCTAGCCTTCTGCTCCTCCGTCATGCCCAATGCGTCGGCCAATCCCTCGGCATGGGCCCTTGCCGTTGGGTAGGTTCTGCCATGGTCCCCACGAAGCTGCTGGTATGCATCGGCAAGCCGCTCGGCCGTACGCCCGGGGTCGCCTCCCTGCACCCGATGCACATGTTCAAGCATCGGCCCGATCATCCCGTCGTAGCTACGCTTGCGTGCATCAGGGGGAGACCGATAGGTGTAGCTCCCGTCCTCCAAGCGCGTTGGGGTCGGGTAAGCGTATGCGTGCCCCTCTTTAAGCCGGACCGGATTGAGCCCGCGAAGCTGGGCGCTAAACCGCCGAGCCAGCATCTCCGTCCCCACTTCTTCTACCGCCACGCCATAGCCCGCGTAAGCCTTCTTCTCCCGTGGACTATGCCCGTGCAACTCTTCATGCATCAACGTATTGATTGCCCTGATTTCTTCGTACGAGAGCGACTCCCCGCGCGCCACCTTTCGGTATGCGGTCGTCACATGCGGAGCAATATCCTCCCGCACCACAATCTGCCCCGACCATCGATGCATCGCCCGGGGCCCCTTGCCGTCCGGACCTACGAACGGCGCGTACTCAAATGCCTGGGGCAAGTCACCGACCCCGCTCACATCCCGAGAGCGCAAGCCCTTGCCCGCGATGTGGTCTCGCATCAACCCTCGAACCGATACCTGGTCGCCCGCTTCCAGGGCGTCGGCCATTGCCCTGGCAAACGCCTTGGGGTCAGTCACATGAGCGGGCCGTATAACGCGCGCGGGTATCTGCACACCCGAAGTCTTGTCTCGAGAGACGGCCGAGTAGGCCGCAGCGCGCAGCGCGTCCTCGTCGGTGGCCGGGTGGAGCAAGCCGTCTTTAAGGACTAGGACGGGCTTCGGTAGCGTGCCCGCCGAAGCTTCCCTCCTCGCCGAGTCGAGAGCACCTTGGCTAAACCTGGGTTGGCCCTTGTCGTTGGTGGGAATCTTAATCCATGCCCGGCCAACGCCCTCCTCGGGACCCACGGCCGCAGCGGCAAGCGCCTCGGGCGTAGCGTAGGCCCGAGCCCTGGCTTCGAGCTGAGCCGCCGAGACATTGCTGTAGTCCCTCGCCAGGGGAAGCTTGATGTCGGCTACCTTGGCAGGGAGAGAGGGTCCCCACACCACAGCAGGGACCGAGACCGAGGCAGATGAGCCCACGGCAACGATACGACTGCGGCAATGCGGATGTAGGGGCGGAGTAGATACCCCCAAGCCTTCCAAACGTCCGTTGCCAAGCCGCGAAAGAAACGCCCCTCCGCCCGCAGCGGCTTGGGCCACGACCACCTTGGCCCCTTCCGCACCTCGAACGTACAAGTGCTCGCCCCCATCGGGGTCTTTGCCGTGCCCCATCCAGGGCAAAAGCTGCGTGGCCTCTTCGGGCGAGGCATCGGCCGCAACCTCATAACGGGCCAGGGCAGTGGAGACCGAGAACACGCGCCCGTGTAGAAAGCGGCATTGGGCCGAAGTTCTATGGTCGATTGTGGCCTGAAATCGAAACTGGGCGACGCCGTTGGCTTGGTAGGTGGAGAGCACCCCATAGGAGCGGGAGCGAGCAACCTGGAGCCCAGCCACCAAGCGGTGGTAGCTCTCTGCCCTCCGCTCCTGTTGAGCCTCTAGTTCAGTCGCCAGGGCTGCATGAATTTGGTCTCGGGTGAGCCCCTGCCGCAGCCCCCGAGCCACGACGTCGTTGGCCAAGTTCTGTGCACTCTTGGCTCGCCTTTCGTATTCGCCTGGGTATGCGGCGGCTTGGATGCGGGCGGTTTGATCGGCGACCCGACGGTCCTTGTCGGTGAGCACCGCACCGGCCCGGTACCCACCCTCTTCCGCGGCGCTGCGCTTAGACCGCGCCATTGCCCCTACCGCCCCCACCCGCAGCCGCTGTTCGAGTTTGGAGGATACCTCGGGCGAAGGAGGTGCCGACAAGGACCGGACGGCTTGGGCCACTACCCGACCACGCACCAAGGGGCTCAACCTTGCCCAGTCTTGGTCTAGCGCAGCAACCGCTTGCTGTAGCCGAAGCCGGTCGGCCCGGCGCACCGACGAGCCCATGCTGTCGGCCAACTCCTCGCTCAAAACCAAGAAGTCCTCGGATTTGAGGGGGTCAAGGGCCTTCGCCAACCCCGAGCGGAATAGGTCCAGCACCCCTCCAAACGCATCGGCCAGCCCCACCAGATGTTCGAACGGCGAATACATTTCTATTCGGCCGCGTACTCCCCCTCGTCAGGCAAGTCCGAGCCTGTACCCTCAAGCCGAGCGGTAGCAGCTTGCCTATCCGCTGCAAAGCGCTCTGTGGCCCGTTGGCGCGCAGTGGCCAGAAGCTTGTCTCGGAGAGCAAGCAGGTAAGCCTCGCTCCCGTGCGAAGAAGACGAAGGCCTCTTGGCCGTGAAGGGGGCCCCCTGGGCGAGCGAAGCCCCCTTATCACGGGTGAGCCCCGCCAGGCCTAGCGAGCCTCCTGCCCCGGGTACGGGGCGAGGGGGGCGAGGCTTTGCCTTCGTCGCCGCGGTGAACTCTGCCACGGTCAAGGTGCCCATGGGGTCAGGCATCCCATCGGGCCGAAGCAGGGGGCCCAAGCCTACCTGAGCCCGGGCTTCGTTCACCGTCAGTACCGAAGAGAGTACCGCGTTGGAGAGCGCCGAGAGGTCTCCCAAGCTCGTCTCGCCTGGGGCAACCTCCCCATTGAGGTCTTGGTACGGAGCGCGCTCTTCCCCGACCGGCTCCTCGTCTCCCGTCCAAGCCTCACCGTCCAACGCCTCTGCCACGGGTATGCCCGCCAGCGAGAGGGGCAACGGCTGCTCGGTCCAAGCTGCACGAATTTTCTTCAGTTGCCTGCCCACGACCGGCTCCACCAGCTCGCGTGCCTCGGCCGGGGTCAGAATATTTCCCAGTGTCAGCTTATGCACCAGCTCCCCGAGAACTTCGGGGTCGGTCAAGTCGGGGCCAAGGGACCTGAAGCGCCAAAACCGGACCCCCATGTCGCCCAAGATGCGCCGGTTGATGGCCGCATCGAAGTCCACCCGTTCGGGCTGGAATACCTGCTGTTCGACGAACTTGACCGCAGCTTCGGCCGAGGCCCGGTTGAAGTCTCGAATGTCTCCCCGGAGCAGCCGAGGCAGGCGGAATACCATCCCAATTTTATCGAGGTTGTGCTCGTCATAGCCCTGAAACAGCGCATCTTTTAGCTGCGCGTCGGCCAGAGACTTGAGCTCCACCCGGCACGTGCCCGTACCCGACCCATCTAGCGTGCCCCCGGAAGCGGGAACGGCCTCCAAGATCAAAACCTTGTGGAAGTTGGCCTTCCCCTTGATATTTTTCTCGATATGCGTTTGCAGCCTGGCCACCGATTGCGTGGTCAGGTGCCCACCAGAAATCAGGGCGGCCATGGGGGGCACACTCTTGTTCTCAAAGTACGCTGCGTTGACCTCCTCCGCCTGCCGAGACCCTAGCACCGAGACCAACGAACCAATCCAGCGGGGCACGCCATAAGGGCCCCGGGGAGAATGAATCTTGAGGTGCAGTACCTCGGTCGCAAGCCGGTCGGAGGGGTCACTGGCCAGGTCTTGGACCGAGGTGAGGTAGCGTCCGGTCTTGCAAGAGACGGGGCGGGGGTCGCCGAACTCCCTGAAAAATACCGTCACGTTGTCAATGGCCTGTACATACCGACGAAAACGCCTAGGCCTGGTCACCTCGGCATACGATACGTCGCTCACCCGTTGCCGTACGGTCGCATCTACGGGCATAGAGTCCATGGGCAAGAGGCGCATACAAAATGAAGGCAGGTACGTGAGGCCTACAATCTCCCCTGCCCCGTTACGCAACACTTCAACGAAAGCATTGCCAATCAACTCCAGGTCTTGCCGGAGCTTGCGGCGAAGGCCGATGAACGTATCATCGTCGGCGCATTCCTCGAAGAATCGGTCTAGACGTGCCCGCTCCACACGCATTAGCCAGGTCATTTCCTCCTTGCGTGCCAGCACCTCTTGCGGCGTCGGGTAGGCGGGCAAGGAAGCAGCCACCGGGTCACCGGCCATCTTGGCCGCTGCCCTCTCCTCCGCCATTGCTTGGGCTAGCTTCTGGTCCGCATCGTCATCGTCGAAGTCAATGACGGGCTCGAAGGTGTGCCCAAATCCGTCAATGTTGGTGACGTATGCATCCACACAGGGCCGAAGCCCCACCGAGACCTCAAAAAGCCGGAGAAGTGTTGAAGGGTTGTAGGGCGGATCGATAGCCCCAGCCTCCGTAAAACAGGAAGCGCTAGCATCCCCCACGCTAAACGCGTTGCTCGACGCCCCCAAAACAGCCTTGAGGATATCGGAGCGGTCTCCGCTCCCCCCTTCGTCGGCAGGCAGGTCATCGGCAGGCGAGGTATTTAGGTCGGCCACCAGGCCAGCGTACGCGGCGTACCCGCCCCGGGCCAGGCCTGGATTGGCCCCATAGAAGCATCGCTGCGCCCGAGAAGAGGCATTGCCGCACCAAACCAACCCAACCTCGGGCAGCCCCCCAGACGAGCCGTGGTACCGTAAAGACCATGACTCACGGGGTCTCTATCGCAGCAAAGAACGACGCTCTAAACGAAATCCTGGACCGGCTGGACGGAGGATTTCTGCGAATCTATGCGGGCACTCGCCCTGCGACGGTAGATACCGCGCTGGGAGGGGCTACCCTGCTAGCCGAGCTCACGCTTGGAACACCGGCCTTCGCGGCCGCTTCGGCAGCAAGCAAGGCGGCCAACGCCATCACCTCGGATAACGCAGCCAATGCTACCGGCACGGCATCGTTCTACACGCTCGTCTTGAGCAACGGGACAACGCGAGTAATCGACGGAGATTGCGTTGTGTCGCCCGGGCCCGGCGACTTGGTACTACCAACGCTGAGCATCGTGCAAAACGTAACGGTCGCCGTTTCCAGCCTTGTCTACACGATGTAAGGCCCCGCCATGAACGAGAATAGAACCGACCGCGATGTGCCGATTGTCGTCCGAGACGCCAACGGCGACACCCAGCAAGTCGACAACACCCGGGTCACCAACGAGCAAAGCCAACGCATCCTTCGCCAACAGGTACGCGACCCCGACGCCATCGATGCCCTAGGCCAAATCCTTGTAACCCTCGATCAGATCTTGGCCAAGCAAGGCCTACCCAACCCAGCCACGGGCGCGCAACGAATGCAGCTTACAGCCATCGACGCGGCTCTTACGCTAGCCACCATAACGACCGTAGCGTCCCTGACAAACCTGGCAGGTGTGGCCGGCTTCAGCCCCATCGGGATGCCCTTCGACCCTTTCTATCAGCAAGCCGCCGCACAACGGCGACTCATCGAGGTTGGCTAAGCTATGTCCCTCACCATCAACCTGCGACCCGTACTAGACCGCAAAGTCTGGGAACCTTGCGCCCCGTGCCCTACCACTGTCGCGGCAGGGTCATTCTTGGTCGACTCCCCTGCCACAGGCGAGCCGAACCAATACGTGCTCGCGGTGTTTTCCAATACCGTGGCCTACTTCTATAACCCCCGTGACGATGCATGGTCCACCCTCACCTCTCCAGCACTTGCAGGCACCTTTGGTAACGGGGCGTGCGGATGCTGGAAGCCGGGTGGGCCCACAGGGACCATCAGCGCGGCAACGTCCACTACGATTACAACCAACTTCACGTCGGTGCGCACCCTGCCCGGGTACATGGTGCGCATCACGGGAGGTACGGGAGCCGGGCAAGAACGTGCCATCTCGACCAACACCATCGGCTCGAACGCCGTCTTTACGGTCGATTCTCCCTGGGGCACCAACCCCGACAACACCAGTACGTTCGAGCTACGAACGGGCCGCTTCTTCGTCATCGGTGCGGGTACGCTCGCGTCGGGTTCGTTCAAATATTATGACGTGGCGACCAGTGGTTGGTCGGCTGCCCTGTCGATCACAGGGCTTGCGGCGAGCTTGGCGACCGAATGCTCCATGATTGGCCCCGGGCCTGCCGACCCGATAACCAAAGACTCGGGCACGGCAAGCTCCGGAGCCGCGGGTACTATCACAGATTCGACCAAGAGCTGGACGACCGACCAATGGATCGGCTTCGTGGTGCGCATCGTCGCAGGCACCGGCGTGGGGCAGCACCGGGTTATCACGGCCAACACGAGCACGGTACTGACCGTGGCCCAAAACTGGACCACAACCCCTGACAACACCAGCGCCTATCAGATCGAGACGTATGGTCTAGCCAGGGGCAAGGCAACCTCGGGCGCGGCTACGACACTGACCAACTCGGGCAAGAGCTGGACGACGAACCAGTGGGCCAACTACCAGGTGCGGATTGTGGCCGGCGTAGGCGCAGGGCAAGTGCGCACCGTCATCAGCAACACGAGCACCGCGCTTACGGTAGCCACATGGACAACCAACCCGGACAGTACGAGCGTGTACGTCTTGGAGGGCAACGATAACGACATCTACCTATTCGGCAACGTGGCAGTGACCGCGTATCGCTACTCGATCAGTGGCAACTCCTGGGCCACGCTCTCCCCCGGCGTGGCAAGAGGAGCGGCAACGAACTTGGGTTGTATGCATTTCTGGGCTGGGGAAGAGACATCCGACGCCTGGAACGATGAGACGAACTTCCTTAACGGCCGCAGGATTTACGGGACGAGGGGGGGAGGCGCATCAACGATCGACTACTATGACATCGCGCTTAATACGTGGACCAATGCAATCACCTACGGACCGTCGCAGGAGACGTATACGACCGGGAGCGCAGGCATATACCGCGGGGGGAAGTGGTATACGCACAAAGACGCGACGGGTCGGTACTTCGTCTTTCAACCCACTGACGTCGTATTCGACGGGTGGTCGAACAATGTGTACCCGCAGGGTGCAGCAGCAACGGGGCAGCGTATGTTTGCCGCTTCTTATGAAGAAGGGGGGCAAAAGCTGCGGTACATTTACCACATGAGCAACTCACTCACGCTACTCTGGCGTTGCCTGGATTTCTGACGAGACGCCCGCGATGCAATGCCCCAAGTGCACCCAGACCCTGACGCCCGCCGATGTGCTGGGGCTCGTACAAGCCGCAGCCGACGAATACACGCCCGTTGCAGCGCCAATGACCCCCGTGCAGCTCTTGGCGGCTGCACGGGTGGCGAGGCGAGTCCTGCGAAGGGCACGACGAGAAGACCGAACGAGCCTGCAAGAAGACGGCAACTGGAGGTGCGCCCATGCGGCACGCGGGTGCGTAGAGGTGCCGACGAGACGATTGGTGACCGCGCTGCGTGTACTCTTCTGCGCAACACACGCCAGCACGGAGGCCAATCCCACCGAACCCATCCCCGCCGACCCGGGCGATGAGATAATGAGCTAGCCCCGTGCTCCTCGACCTTTACTTCCTTTTCACCACGGAGATTTCGGCCACGGGAGGGGGAGCCCTGCCAAGTCTGGCCGGTACGGGCAGTGCGAGCCTGTCGGTGTCGAGCTCGGGAGGGGGGACCGCTGCTGCCCTGGGGGGCGGGGGAACATGCGCCCTCTCCCTATCGGGGGCAGG
>JACCDR011026893.1_pt1 | contig 14718 bp, 12 predicted proteins | sample 7446431 | NCBI WGS metagenome assembly JACCDR01 (sample SAMN15323443, study PRJNA562643) | freshwater metagenome | isolation source: river surface water | place: USA:Blue River Watershed | collected 2017-08-17 | reverse complement strand
GGTCTCTTTGTCGAGGAGGTGCCCCTGCTCATCGACCTCGTAGATAAGGACCGCGCCAAAGGGCATCTCGACGTCCGCGATCCCCTCGTCAGAAATGTTTTCAATATACTTGATCAGCGCACGCAGCGAGTTGCCGTGGGCTACTACGAGGACGTGCTTGTCGGCGCGTACCTCGGGGAGGATACGCTCGAGGTAATATGGTACGACGCGGTCGTAGACGGTCTTAAGCGTCTCGCCATTGGGCACCTCATAGTCCCAGCTACGGCGCAGCTTCTTGTACTCGTCGTCGCCCAGGATCTCTTGCATTTCAAATTTGTTCTTGCCGGTGTAGTCGCCATAGTCGCGCTCGTTGAGTGCTGCGGCGTGCTCAGTGGTCTCGGGTGTACACGCCGAGGCGTCGAGCATGCAGGCGAGCGTCTCCTTGGTGCGCGTGAGTGCCGAGGTAAATGCGACGTCAACGTTGAGATCTTTAATAAGGGCGCCCATATCGCCCGCTTTTTCATACCCATACGGGTCGAGATGACAATCGTGCAGCCCGGTCCACTTACCGAGCTTGTTCCATTCAGACTGATGATGACGCGCAAGAATTAACTTCCCCATGTATATAACCTGATTAACGAATATCAATGTAGTGTAGCGGGGAGTGCGCTCTCGCTCAAGTTGTGGACCCTAGGGAATTCGAATCCCTGACCTCGTCAATGCGAATGACGCGCTCTACCAGCTGAGCTAAGGGCCCGTACGGCACGATTTTAGCACATGGCAGCAGGGGGTAAAATCTGATATTGTCTACTTGTTTGGGCGGTTAGCTCAGTTGGTTAGAGCGTACGCTTCACACGCGTAAGGTCACAGGTTCGAATCCTGTACCGCCCACCGGGAGCTGTTTTGTGCCGGGCCGTAAGCAAAGCTTGCGTCTCCGCGCTCCAGAATGAATACACACAAGCAGACTTGTGGTATTCTTCTTCCACGCGGGCCGTAGTATACCGGTAGTACGAACGATTCGGGTTCGTTAAGACCGAGTTCGATTCTCGGCGGCCCGACACAGAACAACTCCGAAATGGGCTGTATGGTTAATGCACCATGCAACTCGGGCTGTAGTATACCGGTAGTACGCATGCATGGGGTGCATGTAGACCGGGTTCGATTCCCGGCAGCCCGACATGAGTTGGAATATCTTAAGAAAAATAGCGGGAGGTGCACTGATCCTGCTGGGGCTCCTGGCCCTGCTTACGCCGCTTACGCCAGGCGGATGGCTGGTGTTTGTGGGCGCAGAGCTGCTCGGTATCAAGATGTTTTCACCTGAGAAATTGAAGGAGTGGGTCCGCTATTTCAAAGGAGTTAAAGATCTGCCCCAAGAGCCAACAAAAGAATAAAAAGAGCCCGGGTCGCGCTAGGCGCGCCCCGGGGCAGGTTGGTTTCAGAGCTTCCCCTTGAGCACTCGGCGAGCCTTCGCCGAGTAGAAGATCCTCCATCCGTTCTCGACGGGCTGAGCCATCGAGCCGTCAACGAGATCCGCCACTGCGCTGTCGCGCAGGACAAGATCTCTCGGAATTTCTACGTACAAGGGGGTCGAATCAGACACTTCCGCCACTTCCATCACTCCTGGTCCTTTTCGTTATTTCGGTTGAAACCGTGATTTTACCCTAACATTAAAGTAATGATAGGTCAACTGTGGATTACGTTAGCTCTTCTTGAGTTGCTCGAGATCAGCGAGCAGTTGCCGCACGTCCTTGGTTAGTTGCTCAATAGCGACCGTCTGGCGCTGCTCATGGGTGACGGCGAGGTCATCTTCCCCGGTGATTTCTTCAACATCTTCCTGAATCTCGTCCACGTCACCTTGAATCTCGTCCACATCCTCCTGGATCTCATCGACGTCTTTTTGAATCTCATCAACATCGTGACTGATCTCCTCAATGTCCTCCTGAATGTCCTCAACGTCTTCAGACACCTCAGCTAGGTCGAGCGCCTGTTGGTTGACCGTCATTTGGATAAAAATAGCGAGATAAATAGCCTCGAGCGACACGAGAGTGGTGAGCACGAGTAGCATGGTGTCCCAGGAGACCTCGCCGAAGTAGGCGGCAATAAACGCGCTAAGAAACACAAGCGTGTGCAACAAAAGCGAGGTCGGAGAGCCGACCCATACGGTTATTTTTTCGATAGGATGTTTGACCCGCATAGTTGCAGTATTACATGGCTAATAACCTCACGGACACGATGTGCACCGTTGTGGACCCAAGGAGATTCGAACTCCTGACCCCCTCATTGCAAATGAGGTGCTCTACCAGCTGAGCTATGGGCCCAATACCCCTACTTTACCGCACGAGCGCGAGATTGACCAGATGGGTGAGGAAATCGGGGAGCGAGACGCCCACGGTGGCGAGTGAGCGTGGGAGGAGCGACTCAGTGGTCATGCCCGGGAGTGTATTAGTCTCGAGGTAGTAGATCCCGCGTGGCGATACGATGAAGTCGCTCCGCGAGTAGTGGCGCAGCCCCAGGGCTCGGTGCATTACTTTTGCCGCGCGCTTTAATTCCTCTGTTTCAGAACGGGAGAAGTTCCCTGGGCAGACCTCGCGCGTACCCCCTGAGTACTTAGCCGCGTAGGAGAAGAAGTCTTGCCCGGGAGGGACAATCTCGACGGTGGGCAGGCTGTAGAGCGTCTCGCCCCGCAGATGCTCTACCACGCCGGCAGTCGCCTCCCTGCCCCGTATGCGCTCTTCGATAAGTACACCCATCGCCCCCTCTTCAAACAATTTCTGCACGGCTTGGAGTATGTGCACGTGGCCACCCACCAGCGCCACGCCTACCGAGGAGCCCCAGGCCACCGGCTTGACCACGACCGGGGGTATAAAGGTGCGGTTTGCTCTCGCTACCACATGCGGTGCTTCCTCAAGGTTCTGGATGTAAAAGAAATCAGGTGTGCGGATCCCCTCCTCCTTCGCCCGCTGCTTGGCGAGTATCTTGTGCATAGCGAAGTGTGAGCCAAGTGGGTCGGTGCCCGTGTATGGGATCCCGAAGGTTTCTAATAGTTTCTGTACCTGACCATCCTCGCCATACTCGCCGTGGAGACCGTTCAGCACCACGTCGAGCTGGCGTAACACCTTGTCAGGCGTAGTCTCTCGGCCGCGGTCGTGCCAGACGCCGCGTTTGTCGATATACACATCGCGTATTTCAAATTTCTCTCGCGGCAAGTGCGCGAGCATGGTGGCACCAGTCTTGAGCGAGACTTCGTGCTCGCGTGATGGCCCGCCGCGCAGTACGCCGACGATGGTTTGCATCACCTAAGTATATCAGCTTAGATTGCTCGCATCTGCTTTGATCGAGCGTTGCGGTGTTTAGCAAGTGAAAAGCGATGTGCCTCAGCGTTGACCAGCACCGCGTCTGCCTCGCTCACGTGGGCGCGCTTGGCACCGATCACTTCGCGTGGGCGGTGTCGCTCGTCTTTAACCACTGCGACGACGGGGATTGCGAGGCCGAGCTCGGCCAACTTCCCTTCTGCGGCTTTCTTGTGTGTGGCGCCGCCATCGACGACGATCGCCCGTGGGAATAGCCACTCGGGATGACCGAAACGACGCGTGAGGAGCTCCCTAAGAGAAGCAATGTCGTCATTTTTCTTTACTCCGCGGATCTTGAAGGTGCGGTACTCCGTCTTCATGACTTCCCCATCTTCGAGCACCGTCATCACGCCTATCGCGTTGGTCCCGCCCAAGTGCGCGGTGTCATACGCCTCGATACGGCCATAGGCGGTCTGTGTGCGTGTCTGCTCAACGAGTTCATCCTTAATGAGCGAGACGTCCTGCACGTGGTCGAGCGCATAGAGCTCGCGGCGAAGTGCCGCAGCGTCTTCGAAGCGCTCTGCCTTCGCGGCAGCATTCATCTCGCGCTGTATCGCCGCGCGGAGCGCCTTGCCCCGCCCTGAGAGAAAGAGCGCGACCTTGCGTATTGTTTTGCGGTATTCGACTGGGTCGATGGTGGTCGGGTACTGGCGAATCTGTTTATTAAACTCGATCTTGGCTTGATGATGCTTGTTGGCTCTCGTCGCGTCCACGGGCTTCGCGGTGTCGAAGAATGGAAAGATGCGCTGCAGCAGCCGCAGTGCCTCCTTCAGCTGTGCGCCGGATGGAAAGGGTCCGTAGATACTCGCGATACGCTGCCCCTCGAGCGTCTGCTTCGCCTTGAAATCGATATTCTTACCGCGTATCGCGAGCACGCGCGGGATAGGCTCGTCGGTGATGACAGCGTAGAGAAAGCTCGAGTCGTCCTTCCCTATTGCATTGGCCGGGGGGAGATACTTCTTAATCAGCGACGCTTCGAGTACCAGCGCCTCGAGCACCGTGGGTACTGCTTCGTAGGCGACGGTCTCGGCACGTGTGACCATGTCGACAATCCTCGGCCCGCGTGTGGCGATCAGGTCGTTGTCGAAGTAGCTCCGCACTCGGTCGCGCAGCGACGTAGCCTTCCCCACGTAGAGGACCTTCTTCCCCTTCTTAAACAAATACACCCCCGGCACATCTGGCAGCTCTTTGATGGATTTGTGGCCTATTTCCATATAAGTATCCTACATGTCGCAATGGCACTTGACAAATATATAAACGTATGTAAATATGTTTTTAGAGCTCAATAAGCCATGAGGTATATCTAATGCCCATGCATGAGAGGAGGCGGTTCATGAGAGTTAAGATCTTCACCGATGAGGCTGCAGCGCTCGATACCAAGATCAACTCGTGGTTGAGCAAGAACCCCAACATCGAGGTCATCGATCGTCAGGCGACCTCAGCGGCCGGGACGAACTCTATCGGCAGAGGGTACATCTGCCTCATGGTGCTCATCTGGTACAAGGAGAAGAAGTAAGACCGACACGAGCTCGACGGGCGCCAAGACGGAAGAGTCTGGCACCCGCCGGGCTCTTCTTTCATTTCTTCTTACCCTTGTAGCGCTTGAAGAGCTTCGCGAGGTACTCGCCCGTGTAGGAGCCGTCAGTGGCGGCCACCTCCTCAGGCGTGCCTTTGGCAATAATCTTGCCGCCCTTAACTCCCCCCTCAGGGCCGAAGTCTATGAGGTAGTCGGCGCTTTTGATCATGTCGAGGTTATGCTCGATCACCACCACAGTGTTACCGCGCCGCACCAGCTCTTGGAGGATCTCGATCAGCTTCTTAACATCGTCATAGTGCAGGCCGACCGTTGGCTCGTCGAGCAGGTAGAGGGTTTTCATCGAGATCGGGCGGTAGAACTCGCTCGCGATCTTAACTCGCTGTGCCTCGCCGCCCGAGAGGGTCGTCGCGCTCTGGCCGAGGGTGAGATATTCGAGGCCGGTCGCGTTGAGCGATGCGAGGCGCTCAGAGATCGCAGGGATATCGGCAAAGAACTTCTCGGCCTCCTCGATAGTCATTTGTAATACGTCGTAGATATTCTTACCGCGATAAGTCACTTCGAGGGTCTCTTTCATAAAGCGCTTGCCCATGCAGATGTCGCAGGTCACGTAGACCGTGGGGAGGAAGTGCATCTCGACCGCCACTACCCCGTTACCTTGGCAGGCCTCGCAGCGCCCGCCCGGGACGTTGAAGGAGAATCGCCCCGGCTTCCACCCCCTTGCACGCGCCTCGCTCGTGGCGGCGAAGATGTCGCGGATGTGAGTGAAGGCGCCCGTGTAGGTCGCAGGGTTCGAGCGTGGGGTGCGGCCTATCGGCGACTGGTCGATCAAGACCGTGCGGCTCACATACTCAGTGCCGGTGAGCGACGAGCAGTGCTCGAGCTTGGCCTCGCGCTTACTCTGGCGCGCGGCGATGTTCTTGTGCAGCACGTCGTAGAGGAAGGTCGATTTACCCGAGCCCGAGACGCCGGTGATGCAGCTGAGGCGGCCGAGCGGCACGTCGACATTTTGATTCTTAAGATTGTGGAGGGTGGCACCCTTGACCTTGATCCACCCGTGCTCGCGGGTGCGGCGCTCATCGGGGATCGCTATCGCCTTCTCTTCACGCAGATAGCCGAGGGTCGATGAGCCACTTTCATTGGTCTTCGCGGTGAGTAAATCTTCGAGCCAGCCGCTCGCGACGACGGTGCCGCCGTGGGTGCCCGCGCCCGGGCCAATGTCGACCAGGTAGTCGGCGGCATAGATCGTGTCCTCGTCGTGCTCGACGACGACGATGGTGTTGCCGAGCTCTTTAAGGTGGAGGAGGGTCTCGATAAGGCGATCGTTGTCGCGCTGATGGAGGCCGATCGTCGGCTCGTCGAGCACGTACAAGGCGCCGGTGAGGCCCGAGCCGAGCTGGCTCGCGAGGCGGATGCGTTGTGCCTCGCCGCCCGAGAGGGTCGCTGCTGAGCGGTTAAGGGTGAGGTAGTCGAGGCCGACATTAAGCATGAAGGTGAGGCGGCTCTCGATCTCGCGGAGGATCGGTGCGGCAATATCCTTCTTCATCTCTGAGAGCTCGAGCGAGTCGACGAACTCCTTGGCCTCTTTGATCGACATATTGGTGAAGTCGACGACATTGCGGCCGAGTGTCTTATCCTTGGCACCCTTGAGGTACACCCGCAGCGCCTCCTTGCGCAGGCGCTTGCCCTCACACTCGCTACAGACCTTGTCGCTAAAGAGCGATTCGGTACCGAGCCCGTTACAGGCCGGGCAGGCGCCGTAGGGCGAGTTGAACGAGAAGAGGCGTGGCTCGACCTCGGGGAATGACGCTCCGTCTTCAGGGCAGATAAACTTGCTCGAGAGGGTCTCGACTTCGCCGTTGGCGTGGCGCAACTTCACCAGGCCATCGGCCTCTTTGAGCGCGAGCTCGAGGGCCTCACTCAGGCGCTCGCGGGCAGCAGCGCCAGTACGAACAAACTCAGATACAAAAATGCTGTCGACCACCGCGTCGATCGAGTGCTGTTTGTTGCGGTCGAGGGTGATCTTCTCTCGTAGCGACTGCTCTTTGCCGTCTATCACGACGCGCTCATAGCCCTTGCCGAGGAGGTCGTAGAGGAGCTGGTAGTACTCGCCCTTACGCCCCACCACCACCGGCGCGTAGATCGTAACGGCGCTCTTGTCGACGGCGACGCCCATCACGGCTTCTCCGCTCTTGTTCGCGCGCTTAGACTCGATGCGGTCGAGGACCATCTTGATCATCTCCTCCTTCGAGAGGCGGACGATCGGCACGTCGTGATGGATACAGTAGGGCTGGCCGGCACGAGCGTAGAGCACGCGCAGGTAGTCGTAGATCTCGGTGGCGGTGGCGACGGTCGAGCGTGGATTATTCGAGCGGCTCTTCTGGTCGATCGAGATAGCTGGGCTGAGGCCGTCGATCTGATCGACGTCGGGCTTGGCCATCTGGTTCAAGAACTGTCGGGCGTATGCTGAGAGGGATTCGACATAGCGACGCTGACCTTCTGCAAAGATCGTATCAAAAGCAAGCGAGCTTTTACCCGAGCCCGAGACGCCAGTAATGACCGTCATCGCGCCGCGCGGCATGTCGACCGAGATGTTCTTCAAGTTGTGCGTGCGTGCACCCTTCACCCGGATCCAGTCGGAGCCGTGCTTGTGCTTGGAGTCTGTTTTTTTGCTTGGTTTAGCCATAATCAACACCCGCCCGTGGCGGGGCAGGTACAAAGTAAGTATAGCACGGAGGCTCGTAACGTGTTACAAAGACCCCAGAAGTTCAATCAGGAGGATGCAGATGCAAGACAAGGATGACGAATACATCCCCAGACCGCCCCAAGAGGTGATTCTTGAGACCGGTGAGCTCTCAGATTGGCAACTCGGACTCATTGCTCTCGTCGTATTCCTCGCCATGATGATCGGCGCAGGGATCAGTTTCTACCAGATGTTCAAGGCACTGCCCTTGCGGCAGTGAGACGCTGGCCCACGAGACCGTCCACGGTCCTCGTGGGCGGTTTTGTTTTTATGAGAACAGTTTCTTTTTGCGCTTGGGCTTCTTCGGACCCGTGCCCTCGAGGTTGTAGATCTCGTCGCGGATGAGGGCTGCGGTCTCGAAGTCGAGCTTCTCGACTGCATCAGCCATCTCTTCCCTCTTCTGTTTGATAAACGCCTCGGGGTCGTCTTTGTACGCGATAGTGTCGAGAGTGAGCAATTCCTCGATGGTCTTGTCGTGCTCGCTACGCATCGAGGCGGCGATGTCGTGGATCTCTTTTTGGATCGTCTGCGGCGTGATCCCGTGCTCCTGGTTATACGCAAGCTGCTTAGCACGGCGGCGGTTGGTCTCGTTGATAGCGCTCGTGAGCGAGTCGGTCATTACGTCGGCATAGAGGATCACCCGGCCGAGCACGTTACGTGCTGCACGGCCGATGGTTTGAATGAGCGAGGTCTCAGAGCGGAGGAATCCTTCTTTGTCGGCGTCGAGGATGCCCACGAGCTCGACCTCGGGCAGGTCGAGCCCCTCGCGGAGCAGGTTCACTCCCACCAAGATATCGAACTGCCCCTTGCGGAAGTTGGTTAGGATATCGATGCGGTCGATCGTCTTAACGTCTGAGTGCAGGTACTCGGCCTTGATCCCCTTCTTGCGGAGGAAGGCCGAGAGATCTTCTGCCATCTGCTTGGTGAGGGTGGTGGCGAGTGCACGGCCGCCATTCTTGATCACCTTATCGGCTTCATCGATAAAATCGGCGATCTGGCCGGGGTACGCGCCCGTCTCGACGATCGGGCGCACATCGAGCTCGGGGTCGACGAGGCCGGTGGGGCGGATTACTTGCTCCACAATCTGCTCAGAGTGCTCCTTCTCATATTTACCCGGCGTGGCGCTAGTGTAGATAGTCTGGCCCACGCGCTCTTCAAACTCTTCGAAGGTAAGCGGGCGGTTGTCGCGTGCTGAGGGTAGGCGGAAGCCGTACTCGACCAGGTTGTCCTTGCGCGAGCGGTCGCCCGCGTACATCCCGCCGATCTGCGAGACGGTGACGTGTGACTCGTCGATGACGGTGAGAAAGTCGGGGTCGCAGCGCTTAAAGTAGTCGAGTAGCGTGTACGGCGGCTCGCCGGGCGCGCGGCCGTCGAAGTGGCGTGAGTAGTTCTCGATACCGTTCGTATAGCCGAGTTCGCGGATACGCGCGATGTCGTGCAGGGTGCGGCGCTTCAGGCGCTCGGCCTCGAGAGGCTTCTCTTCGCGCTTAAACTTGGCGAGCTGTTCGTCGAGCTCGCGCTTAATATCCTCGACAGCGCGTTCACGCTCTTCTTCGCCCGTGACGAAGTGCTTCGCAGGGAATACGAAGACGCTCTCAGGCTCAGCCCTCTTTGCTCTGGATACTGGGTCGATCTGTTCGATGTGAGCGACCGTGTCTGCCGCCTGCCCTGAGCTTGTCGAAGGGTTGAAGGCGATACGGTAGATCGCCCGCTCGTTGACGGGCATAAACTCGAGCGCGTTACCCACGGCGCGAAACTGCCCAGGGTTGGGGTCTGTGGTCGTGCGCTCGAAGAAGATCCCTACCAGCTTGCGGATGAGCCCGTGGCGACCACCCTCGAGCTCTTCGCTTTTCTGTATCTTCACGTTCACCTTCTCATATTCCTCAGGCGAGCCGAGGCCATAGATCACCGACACCGAGCCGACGATGATGACGTCTTTACGTGTAAGCAGCGCCTGGGTCGCCGCGTGGCGCAGGCGATCGATCTCGGCGTTTACCATCGCCTCCTTCTCAATATAGGTATCACTGTGCGCGATATAGGCCTCAGGCTGGTAGTAGTCGTAGTAGGAGACGAAGTAGTGCACCGCGTTCTCAGGGAAGAATTCGCGATACTCCTGTGCGAGCTGTGCTGCGAGGGTCTTGTTGTGGGCGAGGACGAGCGTGGGCTTGTCGACTTCAGCGATTACGTTCGCCACGGTAAAAGTCTTACCGGTGCCGGTCGCACCAAAGAGCGTCTGATGGCGCATGCCGTCCCCAAGCCCTTTGGTGAGGGCCTTAATCGCCTCCGGCTGATCCCCTGCCGGCGGCCACTTGGTCGTGAGCTTAAAGTTTGACATAGTAACAGTATATTATACGCTTCTTCTGGGTGTTCTGCCAACGTCTAGGGAGGATGTATGCTCGAAGATCATTTCGAAGATCCGACGCGCCAGCTGTTCGATACCGATCACGAATGGGGCCGCCTGACAGCTCTTGTGCTCGAAGAACACGAAAAGGAGGAGAGTGAGCTTGCTCGAGATGAAGCTGTCCAGCTGTATATCAAGGCGGGTTGTGCCAGCGCAATCTTCCTACTTGATTGGATGGAACGGCATCCGAAGGTGGAGTGCGTAAGCACGTCAGACCACAACGGTTCATTGTGCTTCGGGCTTCCCGAGCACGGGATCTCACCGGTGTTGTGGCTGCTCTACCTTGCGGCACGCATCCATGAACTCTCGGAGGCCGATCGCGAGATGTTCGAGGAATCGTGTTCGTATCTTGCACTTACGCGCGAAGCACGCGACATCTCGAAAAGACGCCATATGGCACACTGATCGGCGGCGGGGTCTCTGGACCCCGCCGCTTCTTTTTATGAATGGTAATAGCCTCGTACAAAATCTTCTCGATACTGATCAAAATTTCCATCGAGGATGGCCTTGCGAGCATCGGCGACGAGTTTAATAATGAAGCCGAGGTTGTGTTGTGAGCAGATAATTGAACCGAGCATTTCTTTAGAGCGGATCAGGTGCGCGACGTAGGCGCGAGTGAAAGGCTCGGTGCCAGGGATAATGGTCTCCGGGTCGAGTGGGCTGAAATCATTTTTATACTTCTCTCCCGTGAGGTGAATGATGCCGCGGCGGGTATAGATGGAGCCATGACGGCCGATGCGGGTGGCAGCAACACAGTCGAAGAGGTCGATGCCGTTCGCGATTCCCTCTAAGATATCGCCTGGCTCACCGATAGCGAGAAAGTGTTTAGGGGGCTCCTCGGGCAACTCCCCCAGCGCGGCCGGGAGTGCGCCGTGCATATCTTCTTTGCTAAACGACCCGCCGATACCGATGCCATCGAAGCCCATCGAGGCGATCTCCTTCGCGCTCTCGCGACGGAGGTCCTCGTGGCGGCCGCCCTGCACAATGCCAAAGATCGCTTGCTTCTCTCGCGCTTTCAAGTTCTGTCGATGCGCTTTGAGCGAGCGCTCGGCCCACCTATGCGTGCGGTCCATCGCCTCCTTCTGGTACTCATACGGCTCGGTTGGTGAGGTGCACTCGTCGAAGGCGAAGAACATGTCGGCACCGAGTGCCTGCTGGATCTCGATCGAGCGCTCGGGAGTGAAGCGGTGGAGTGATCCATCCAGGTGTGAGGTGAAGGTAACACCCTCGTCATCAATAATAGCGAGCTGGCCGTGCTTACTAGCGACATCTTCGTCGTAGACGGCGAGCTGCTCTTGCTTCTCGGTCGTCTCTCCCACCTCGCCCTTGGTGAACTTAGAAATAGTTTTGCCAAAGGCTGCGCCGAGCGAGAATACCTGAAAGCCACCCGAGTCGGTCATGGTTGGGCCGCTCCAGCCCATAAACTTTCCCAACCCACCAGCCTCTTCAACGAGCTGCTCTCCGGGCTGCAGGTAGAGGTGGTAGGTGTTGGCGAGTACGGCCTGCGCACCGATGCTCATGAGCATATCTGGTGAGACGCCCTTCACGCTTGCCTTAGTGCCTACGGGCACGAAGGCGGGGGTCTGTATGGTGCCGTGCGGAGTGGTGAGTAAACCAGCACGAGCGCCGCTGTGCGGCGCTCGTTGCTCGATCTGATGATGAATCGGGTTCACTACTGACCTTTCTGCACACTCAAGAGCTCAACATCGAATATGAGCGGGGTGTTTGGTGGGATAACACCGCCAGCACCTTGTGCGCCATAGGCAAGCTCAGCAGGGATCACGAGGTGGCGCTTACCACCTACGCGCATACCAGCGACACCTTGATCCCAACCCTGGATCACCTTCCCTGCCCCAAGCACAAAGGTGAACCCTTTCTCGGTCTCGGGATGCCGCGCCGAGGCGTCAAAGACGCGGCCGTCGGTAAATGAGCCCACATACTGCACCGTAACGGTGTCGCCTGCGGCAGCAGCCTCACCGGTACCAACAACGGTATCGACAATCTCAAGCTCAGTAATGGTTTCCTCAGTAGACATAGTGGTGGTATCGGTAGATTGTGTATAAGACTCACTAGGACCCCCCATCCTAAACGGGGAGAGCCCTGGCAGGATAAAGATAACAAGGATGACCACGAGGGCCAACGCGACAGCGATACCAGTTTGGGTGGGTTGCATATGCCTCGTAGTATACCCTAGGGTTTCTCTTCGCCAAGCGGGGCCTCTGGGGACGGTCCGTCACCGCGCTGGGCTCGTTGTATTGATTCGACCATACGCTTCAAGGCCGACCGGTACTCTTCTCGCGTGGCGCCAACAAGTTCTTCACGAGCCATTGCTTCTAACGCTTGGTCTGTGGCGGAGGGCGTCTCTGGCGTCTTTTCTATTTCGCGTTTTAGCCACGCTGAAGGTTTTTCAAAGGGCATAGTGAATGGTTAAGCTTTAAGATAGCGCTCGCGGATCATATTCTCCACGGTAGCACGGTCGCGCCCATACGAGAGCGCCGAGAGCTTGATAAGGTCGGGTACTTGATCATGGTTCAACGCAGGGATATCCGCACTCTTCATGTCGAAGGGTTGTTGCGGGATACCGTGCGCGAGTACTTTGAGATATGCGTTGCGGAACTCGAGGTTCACAAAATCGAGTGCGCTAAAGGTGGGGGCGAACTGCTTGGCGAAGAACTCTGCGTCCTCCTGTCCGACGCGAAACACCGCCATATTGCCGACGTTGCCGAAGACCGCGTCGCGGGTCTTCTCATCGATCTGCTGTAAGAACTGGTGCGCCACATTCAACGAGAGTTTATACTTGCGTGCCTCAGAAAGAATACCCGGGATCGAGTCAGTGGTAACGTTCTGAAACTCATCGATGTAGAGGTAGAAGGGTGCGTGGGCCGCGCGAGGGTCATCGGCACGAGAGAGCGCCGCCATAAAGAGCTTGCCCACGATAATAAGCCCGAGGAGGTTGGCATTCTTCTCTCCGAGGCGACCCTTGGAGAGGTTCACCAGCAAGATCTTCTTGGTATCCATCACCTCGCGGAACTTGAATGAGGAGTCCTGCTGCCCCACGATCGGGCGGATAAAGTCGTTGGCGGTAAAGTCGTCAAATTTGTTGGTGATGTAGGGCACAATATTTGCGAGTGAGGCCTCGCCATCAGCCTTGGAGGCAATCTCGGTCCAGAACTGGTTCACGATCGGGTTCATGCTCTTAGAGAGCTTGAGCCGACGATACTCGCTGTTAGAGAGCACGCGCGCGATATCGAGGATGGTCGAGCCCGTGGTCGGATCCTCCATCACGAGCTGGGTTGCGTTGCGGAAGTACTGCTCGAAGGCAGGCCCCATACTCTCGGGTACGTCGCCATAGAGCCTGCGGAAGATCATGAGGAGCTCGTTCACAATGAAGGTCTTCTGCTCGGGACGTGCAAGATCATACTCGAGGAAGTTGAGGGAGAAGGGGCGCGAGAGATCAGCAGGGTCGAAGTAGATCACGTCCTTGTACCGCTCGGGTGGTACACTCGCGAGAATATTCAAGATATCGTTGCCGTGCGGGTCGATAAAGCAGCACCCTTCTCCGTTCTTAATATCCTGCATGATCATCGAGGAGAGGAGGCCGGTCTTACCAGTACCGGTTTGGCCGATCACGTAGAGGTGGCGCAGACGATCCTCAGGCTCGAGATAGACCTTGGTTTCCTGTCCACGATAGGTGTTGCTACCGAGCAGTACGCCCTCTTTGGGCAGCGAGAGCGGCGCGGGCGCATGGGTAAAGCGCGCCTGCTTAAGGTGCGGCGAGGATTCGATCCCGTTTGGTGGGAAGTGATACAGCGTCGTGAGCTCACGCAGCGAGAGCGGGAGCGGGTCGTGCCCAGGTAGCCGGAATGAGAAATCCTCGAGCGCGTTGTCTGCATCCCACCGCTCGGCACGCGTAAAGACCAGCTGATTGCCGAGCGTGTTGGTAAATTGATTAAACGCACTCTCAAGTTCTCCCAGAATTTGCTCGGCCATGGGCACCGTGTCTGCCGAGGCGACGAGGCGGATAGTTGTGCCTACGATAGGTGTCGCTATCTTCTCCTCGACTTGCTCGATCAGGTTTTTATTTGCCTCGACTTGGCGGGTCTCAGCCTCCTTAGCTTTCTGCACATCCTTTGGCTTGCTGGAGAAGAGGATCTTCTTAAAGTCTCGAGCAAGCTCGCCGAGCTCGGTCTCGGGTGTTTTAAACGCGTTGCTATGCTTCTCTCCCTTACGGAGCGCCTGGAGGATCTTGCGATAGTGCTTGACGTGCCGTTCGCCACGCGGCTCGATGATGAGCTGGATTGCCGCACCCTCGCCCTCCCGCGCGATCTTAGCGAAGGCGTTGGTGAGCGCGTGGAGCGGATCATAGTCGAAGCTCGGGTACTCCTTAATCGGGAGTGAGGGATGTGCGGCAAGTGTGGCCTGCGAGACAAGCGAGACACCGCCTGACGCGAACACGTTATAGTCGTGCGGTTGCGGCACCACATGTGCCTCGGGAAATACTGCGAGGAGCTGCTTTTCAAATAGATTGCGTTTACTGTTAGGCACCGCAACATAAAATTGTAATTCTGGACTCTCAGCAGGGACGGCAAGCTCCACGGCGAAGTATCCCGGCTCACTACCCGTCGCCTCGCCTACCGAGAGGAGGCCGGCATAGAGCTGCTCCATGCGCGAGATAAGCTCCTTGAGCGGCTTTTGTCGCCCCTCAGCCTCG
>JACCDR012101151.1_pt1 | contig 14719 bp, 13 predicted proteins | sample 7446431 | NCBI WGS metagenome assembly JACCDR01 (sample SAMN15323443, study PRJNA562643) | freshwater metagenome | isolation source: river surface water | place: USA:Blue River Watershed | collected 2017-08-17 | reverse complement strand
CGCTCACCGCGAGCATTGGTTCCGCACTCTTCAACAGTTTGGCAACCCATGATGTGAGATCCGCCACTGAATAATCCGCGACCGCAGACGCGCTCTTGACGGCAATCACGGCCTCCGCCGACGCGACGACACTCTTGCTCATAACCGCAGCTTTGCTCAAACTCGGTACGGCATTGGTACTCATTTTCATAATAAGTTTCATAGTCCGTGTAAGCTTCCGTGGTCTCATAAGGAACCTGCACCGTATAGTTAGCTTGATAAGCTTCCTGACGATAAAGATTTTTGCTCAACGAGGTCGACAACTGGAGCGGCGACTGGGCCGTTCGAGAAATGACCTGAGACGGTGTTTCCGCCGATTGCGCGTCAGCGACGGGGTGGATACCCATCAACATGGAAATGACAGAAAGACAGGCTGCTGTTTGAGTCAGGCCTCTCTTTATACGGGTGATCAGTTGCATTTTGCCTCCAAAAAAGGGTTTTAAAGTTGCCAGGCGTCCTTAGAGCAAGGCTTGGGCCAGCTTCTTTTTGGAAAATTTGGAGACAATTTGGTGCCAGTCGGAGGATGCGAAAAAGTGCCTGGCACCCATTAGCTTCGCTGGTAATCATCCTGATACCTGACGATATCATCTTCGCCGAAATAAGACCCCAATTGAACTTCGATAAATTCAATCGGCTCCGAGCTGGTATTGCGAATGCGGTGTTTTGCCCCCAAGGGGATGTGAATATAAGTCCCCGCCTTCACAGGAATGGTCTTCTCATTCAAAATCACTTCGCCCACACCTTTGGTGATCACCCAGTGCTCTTCACGTTTGGCGTGAGATTGGTATGAAATCTGTTGGTGAGGATCGACTTGAATGACTTTGGATTTAAAGTGATCTTTGTCTTTCAGAATTTCAAATTTTCCCCAAGGACGCTCTTCAAAGATATGCTCATGGGCAAGCTTTGGATTCTCTTTCTTGAGCCGATCCACCACTGTTTTCACATTCTGGGTCTCGCCTTTTTTAGCGACTAAAAGAGCATCCGCTGTATCCACCACAATCAAATCATCCACACCTACGAAGGCATAGCGTTTATCCGCCAAAGGGAGAACGAAATTATTCTTTGAATCCACTTCGATGGGATTACCCCGTGAGCGACCGCTTTTCTCATAAACCTCAGCAACGGCATCCCAAGAACCGACATCACTCCAATTTGGATTACAAGGAACGCAAAGCAATTCCTCAGAGCTCAACTTTTCAATCAAAGCGTAGTCGATGGAAATTGCAGGAATATGCGAATAAATTTCTTTTAAATTAGACAGATCTTTTTTTAAACCTGAGAAGGCATCCCAAATTTGTGGCTGATATTTTTCAAAAAGCTCAATCATCAAGCTCACTGGAAAAACGAAAATTCCTGCATTCCAATAATAAGATCCCGCTTTTAAAAAATCTTTCGCCAAAGCTTCGCTGGGTTTTTCATGAAATTTAAGAACCGCATAAGAGCTCATTTGCTTTTTATAATTATAAGGCTGCTTTTCGGTTTGGATGTAGCCATAGCCCGTTGCTGGAGATAGAGGTTTTAATCCCAGGGTCACAATTTTATTTTCTCTGGCCGATGTTTCAGCCAGCTCCAAAGCGGCCGTAAAGACATCTTCTTTTTCGATCAAATGATCGGCTGGGAAAATACCCACAATCTCCAAAGTTTTACCTTCCATCTCAAGAATTTTGCATAAAAGCGCAATCGCGGGAGCCGTGTTCTTACCGACCGGCTCATAAATAAATTTTCCAACCTTAAGGCCGGCTTCTTTGGCCTTTTTCTCAGTAAAGTCTTTCAGAGTTTGCGAAGTGACAATCCAAGGAGCAGAGTTGGGGCCCGAAAACCGACTGAGCCGTCTCAGCGTTGCTGTTTGCAGTGGCTCATCAAACAATTCATTGAACTGTTTGGGATATTTTGTTCGTGAGACAGGCCAAAGCCTTGTTCCGCTACCACCGCTCAAGATTACTGGAATCATAGGGCAAACTCCTCTTACATAAGCCCTCTTTATCCTCTATGGCGACTCTCGTTGTCATCAAAAATGAGTCCTTCAATGTGTCAGAAAAGCTGCATTTTCGCTCTCAAAACCCCCTTTTACAGCCGAATGCCTTGTGTCTGATCAACATCGAAAAAGTGTGACTTTAATGACAATAGACAGCCTGGATTTTCAAGAGGATAATAAAACCTCATTCAAGCAATTTCATTGATGGAAGGATTGATCATGGCCAACCCACAGATTCCTTTTTTGGATTTAAAAACACAATACAAAGCTCTGAAAGAGGATATTGATTCTCGTATTCACAAAGTCTTGGATCACGGTGCCTTCATCAATGGTCCCGAGGTCGCCGAGTGCGAAAAGATTCTCGCCCAGTACACAGGAACAAAATACGCTTTGGCATGCGCCAACGGAACAGATGCTCTGACAATTCCGATGATGGCTCTAGGAATTGGTGAAGATAAATCGGCTGGTGACGAGGTCATCACCACGGCTTTCTCATTCATCGCAACAGCAGAGACCATCGTTCTTGCTGGAGCAAAGCCAGTGTATGTGGATATTGAGTTGGATACTTTCAATATGGATCCAGCCCAGATTGAAAAAGCGATCACGAAAAAAACAAAAGCCATTGCTCCCGTTTCTCTTTATGGCCATATCCCAGATATGGATGCGATCAATGCGATTGCCGAGAAACATGGTCTTCATGTGATCGAAGACGCCGCTCAGAGCTTCGGAGCGACAATGAATGGTAAACGCAGCTGCAGTCTGACAAAGGTGGCTGGAACGAGCTTTTTCCCGGCAAAACCTTTGGGTTGCTACGGAGATGGTGGAGCTATTTTCACCAGTGACGAAAAATTAAATACGATTATGAAAGAGGTTCGCGAGCACGGTTCTGAGAGCCGTTATTATCATACTCGTTTGGGAATGAATGCGCGTTTGGATACTTTGCAGTGCGCGGTTTTGATTGCGAAAATGTCTCGCTATCCATGGGAAATGGAACAAAGAGAAAGAGTCGCTCAGACCTATCATCAAGCTTTTGAAGGCATTAAAGCCAAAGGCTTTTCTTATCCTAAAACTCGCAAAGGCTATCAAAGCGCTTGGGCGCAATATACTCTGACAGTTGAAGACAGAGCTGCTTTCCAAAAGAAACTGACCGATGCAGGTGTACCAACCAGCATTCATTATCCGAGAATTATGCCCGATCAGCCTTGGTATCAAAAAAATGCCAATAACTGTGTGGGCGATTTAAAAAATGCTCGCTGGGCTGCAGAGCACGTGATAAGTCTTCCGATGTACCCAGATTTGAAAGCAGATCATCAGGCTTACGTGATCGAACAAGTTTTAAAGGCATTAAAATAATGACAGGCTTTTCCGCTCTTAAAAATACAGTTTCTCTTAATGGCCCTTCAGGAAAAATCACCTGGGGTGATGCGAAACAATGGGTTCTGTTTGCAGGACCCGATATCATCGAAGACGAGGGAATGGTTCTAGAGACGGGAAAAGAAATTCAGCGAGTTTGCAAAAAATTGGGCATTCCTTGGATTTTGAAATGCTCTTTTGATAAAGCCAATCGTCAAAGTGCAACCTCATTTCGTGGCCCCGGCGCTTCGAATGCGATGAAGAGCTTAGATAAAATTAAATCTGCTCTTGGAGCTCCGCTTTTAACCGATGTTCATGAAACCATTCAGGTCGCTGCAACTGCCGAAGTCGCCGACGTGATTCAGATTCCCGCTTTTCTCTCTCGCCAAACGGATTTGATGGTGGAAACGGCCAAAACCGGCAAAGTCATTCATATCAAAAAAGGTCAGTTCTTAGCTCCTTGGGATATGAAAGCCATTGCGCAAAAAGCCGTCAATGCAGGCAACAGCAATATTTTATTATGTGAGCGCGGAACGACCTTTGGTTACAACCGCTTGATCAACGATATGACGGGCCTTGTGGAAATGCGTAATTTGGGCTTCCCGGTCATTATGGATTGCACACACTCGACTCAGTTGCCAGGCGCTACGGGCGAAAGCTCTGGCGGTCGTGGTGAGATGGTATGGCCTTTAGCTCGCGCTGCTATGGGGGTCGGAGTCGACGGCATCTTCTTGGAGACTCATCCAAACCCAGAGAAAGCTCTGTGTGACGGGCCGACGTCATTGCCTCTTCGCGATTTGGAGAAGATGCTCACCAATCTTCAAGCTATTTGGAAAACTCATTTTTAAAATCTTTGATAAAAAGAATGAAAAGTGATTACATGAGCCTCCTATGAATCACTTTTCAAAGTTTTTATCCGGCCTGCTACGCTCGGAATACATCAACTTCCTTATTTTTAAGCTCCGATTTTTCTACTTCGTTTATATCAAACGAAATATCAAAGTTTTTGAGAACGAAAAATCTGTCATCGCGAACAAGTACAGCACGGACATGCTTCGAAAAGGAAAAACTTCTAATCGTCCTTTAAAATTTATACGCCCCCTCAGCGTCATTGAAGGCGTCAATAAAAAGGGAAGGACTCTTTCGATTGGCTGTCGTTTTGAAACTGAACTTTTGTTTCTGACTGGTTATGGATTTAATCCAAAAGGTATTCGTGGATTAGATATGATTTCCTATTCCCCGTGGATTGATCTGGGAAATATGCATGCTCTGCCATATCCGGATAATAGCTTCGATACGGTCACTATGGGATGGCTCATTACTTATAGTGAGACACCTGAGTTGGCCGCAAAAGAGGTCGTCAGAGTGTTAAAACCCGGTGGATTTGTAGCCATGTCGGTCTCTTATTATCCGGAAGAAAAGCGCCAGGAAATGATTAAATCAAAAGCTTACGTAGCACATCCAGATCAAAGAGTTCAGAATCCAGATGGATTGTTGAAGATATTTGAGCCCTATGTCGATCAGGTTTATTTTAAGCACCTGCCACCTATGGATAAAGAGGGTGCTTGTACGGTTGTGTTTTCAGTTAAAAAATAGTTCTAGCAGGCTGCATCAAGCGATCATCCTCAATCTATAAAAACAATCCTTGAGCTGATAGGACTATTTGGTATTTCCTCTGGAAAATGCAATAATCCACCTTTCAGAAACTGAGGGTTTTTTATGGTACAAAACTTAAAGTCCATCGCAAAATTGATCTTAAAGCCTAAGCAGTACGCTCAAGGTCAGAACTACGACACGCGAATCCGTTTTCATAATTTCTTTCAAAAAATCGATTCCAAACGAGCTAGCGAAAGAAGAGAACTTGTTCATAAAATAAACCCACCCAAAGAACTGAAACCAATTCCAGATAGCATCGGATTTCGAAAAATTGATGATTTGGATCCCCACTTTACCCAGAAAGTACATGAAGCAGCGAGAAATTTGATTAAAGGTTTAGATTTAAATAAACTCTTTGAACAATCCGAAAATAAGCATCTGGTTTCCGTGCGTCTTGCAACAGATGGCGATCCCGAATCTCCTTTCATGCAATTGGCTCTCCATCCTGCGATTGTAAAAATGGTTGGAGATTATCTGGGCATGCTGCCAGTGATTGAGAATATTTACCTTTGGTATTCTCCGAACAAAGAAAACATCGCTAAGAGTTCCCAATTTTATCATTTCGATGCGCAAGATGTTCGCACAGTTCAAATGTTTTTATTGATCGAAGATGTGGATGTGGACTCGGGTCCTTTTGTTCTTCTCGAGGCTCAAGAATCTGAAAAATTGGCCAGAGCTATTGATTATAAAAAAAGTGGTGTCACCAAACGTGTGGATGACGAATTAATTTCTCAATATTGTTCCGCGGATAAAATTCACAAAGTCATCGATAAAGCGGGCTCGATGTACATCGTCGACTCTGATAGATGCTTTCATTATGGCAGCCGAAAAGCGACGAAGCCTCGCTTCATGGTCGTTGTGCAATATTTTACCCCCTATGCTTTCTCGATCCCTTTCAAGTGGTGGACTGGGCTGCCGTTTGCACAAACACCAAATATGAATAAATATAATTACTGGCAGAGGTTAGTTCTTGGCTCCCGTCAATAATCTGCGATTTGCAGTCTGCATTCAAGCTCGCTTGGGATCCACACGCCTCCCTGGGAAAGTCTTAAAAAATTTAGCCGGCGCACCCATGATCAAACGCATAGCTGAGCAGGCGTTAGCCAGCAAGCAAGTCCAAGAACTAGTGATAACGACCAGCAATGATGCTCAAGACGACACTTTGGCTGATTATGCCTCTCAGAATCATTTTCGTGTTTTTCGTGGTCCGGTTGATAATATTATTACGAGATTGCACGGCGCTCTTCAAACCACGTCTTGCGACGCTCTCGTTCGCATTTGGGGTGACTGCCCTTTTATATGTCCGGACATTATCGACGAAATGACCTTTCAAATGATTAAAGAGAATTTGGATTTCATTCACAACAGCGACATCTCAAAAAGAACCTTCCCGCCAGGCTTGGATATCGAAATTTATCGGCGAGAGCTTTTGGAGAAAATGAATGAAGATGTGAAGGACGAAAAACTGCGCGAATTTCCGGTGGAATACGTGAAAAGCCAAAAATCTTTGCGCTACTCTCTTTATACTTCCCCAGACGATATGTCGGCTATTCATCTGACGGTGGATTATCCGCAAGATTTTGCTGCCGCAGAAAAGCTGTATCTCGCTTTAGAAAAAGAAAAAATTCCCTTTGATTATTCAACGCTCATTAAGGTCTTAAAAAAAACCGGATTGGCCCAGGAATTTTCATCTGCCTCACGCAATATTGAATATCAAAAATTTCTTAACGAAACCTATCGAGAAAAGGCTTGAACCCTATGAATGAAAAGAATATTTACCTCGAAGGAGAATCTATCTTTCTTCGCTCAGTGACTGCCAATGATTTCGGCGAGAAAATGGTTGCTTGGGTGAACGACAAAGAAGTTACAAAATATTTATCTCGTGGAACTTTCCCTGGCCACCTGGCTGCCTTTCAAGAAGAGTATGAAAGCTTAAAAAACTCTAAAACAGACGTTCAATTGTCAGTCTGCATGAAAAAAGACAACCGATATATTGGAGTTACGGGCCTGCACTCTTTAAATTGGGTTGCACGGCATGGAGAGTTCCGAATCCTGATTGGAGAAAAGGACTGCTGGGGAAAAGGCGCCGGCACCGAGGCGGCACAATTGATGACGGCCTACGGCTTTCACATTCTTAATCTCAACAAAGTCTGGCTAGGAGTGAATGCAGAGAATGAGAAAGCTTATAAAAGTTACCTCAAAGCAGGATTCAAAGACGAGGGACGCCTGAGAAATGAAGTTTTTAGAAATAATCAGTATTTTGACGTGATCCGCATGAGCATCTTGCGCGAAGAATATGAGAAAATGAAAAGCACATGGCCACTGTACGACAAGATTCAAAAACAGCTATCCGTGTAGCCATCATTGGCTGCGGAAATATTGGAAGCTTATGGGATGAGTCACCTTCAGCGGACTTAGCGAAGACCCATGCCAAGGCCTTTGCGACGCATCCTATGACCACGATCGTATCCATGATGGACTCTTCAAAAGCGAGAGCTGAAAAAGCCGCCTCCTATTGGAGGGTGCCCCACTTTACAGATTCAACAGCTGAGCTCTTATTGCAAAAGCCCGATATCATTTGCCTGTGCACACCTGAAGATGTTCGCCTTTCAGAATTAGAGAAAATACCTGAACAATCCGGCCTCGTTATTGTTTGTGAAAAACCAATAGCCAACTCTCTAGAGGAAGCCGCAAGAATTGAAGCTTTAGTAAAAATAAAAAAATGGCATTTCCTTGTTAACTACACCCGACGCTACGGAGATGGTTTCATCGAATTAAAGAAGATCATCGATGATCAGGTTTATGGCAAAATTAATAAAATAATCTGCCAATATGGAAAAGGCCTCAGAAATAATGGTACCCACGTTATAGATACACTGAACTATCTTCTGGGCATGGCGACTAATCCTGTCTTTTTGAAAAAAGTAGAAGATGATCGAATTAACCAAGATGCGACTATTGATTTGTCTCTTCAATATCCTGATGCCACAGCTTACATTCTTGGCACCGATCATCGAGACTATACTGTTTTCGAAATGGATCTCCATTTTAAAAAAGGTCGTATTTCCGTGACGGATCGGGGCCATAATATTGATGCATGGAAGACAATCAATGATCCCGTCTATCCAGGATATACCGTTTTAGAGAAAGACAAGAAAATACCTTCTGGTTTAAGCAGGCATTTTGAAAATCTAGCCGATAGAGCTGTGCAATTGAGCTTTGAAAAAAGGCATCCAGAGATCAGCTCGCTGTCATCGGCAATCGAGACATTAAAAGTAATTCATCAAATGAAAACGTGAGGTTTTTATGGCAAGTTCGAAATTAGCAATTAGGGGGGGAAGCCCCGTTCGCGAAAAAGCCTTCTCTATCCGCAACACCATGGGAAAAAAAGAAAAAGAGGCTGCGATGGCTGTCTTAGAAAAAGGAGATATTTCTCTTTTCTTCGGAAGCCCAGGTCCCTTTTTCTTAGGTGGACCCCAAGTTATCAAATTCGAAGATGCCTGGAAGAAAAAATATAATTACTCACACTGTATCAGCGTAAACTCTTGGACCACTGGTTTAATGACCGCTGTCGGCGCCGTGGGTGTTGAACCGGGTGATGAGGTCATCTGTGCTCCCTATTCCATGTCGGCGACTGCGACCTCTATTTTATTCTATGGCGGTATTCCGGTCTTCGCAGATATCGATCCGGTCACATTTAATATCGATCCCAAATCGATTGAGAAAAAAATCAGCCCCCGAACAAAGGCCATCATGCTCGTCCATCTTTTTGGCCATCCAGCGGCTATGGATGAGATTATGGCGATAGCTAAAAAGCATAATTTAAAGGTCATCGAAGATGCAGCCCATGCACCTGCCGTGAAGTATAAAGGAAAATACGTCGGAGCCATCGGAGATGTGGGCGGCTTTAGCTTCAATTATCATAAGCACATCCACACAGGCGAAGGTGGTCTGATTGTCACTCAAGATCCTGAAGTAGCCCAGCGCTGTCAGCTCATTCGAAATCATGGTGAGAACCTTATTGAATCCATGAATATTTCCGACATCAGTAATTGTATTGGCTCTAACTATCGGCTGACCGAAATTCAAGCGGCTATCGGTTTAGTTCAAATGGAGCTGATCGAAGGGTATATCGCGCATAGAAATAAGTTGGCAAAATACGCTTCCAATAAAATTTCACAAATACCAGGCCTCACGCCGCCAACTATTCAGGAAGGCTGCGAGCATGCTTTTTATGTCTATGCGATGAAATATGAAGAAAATATTTTGGGTGTTCCTCGTAAAAAGTTCGTCGAAGCCGTTATGAAGGAGCTTCCGCCTGCCCAAATCTGGGAGCAAACACCTTTCGTTGAAGCTTACATCCGACCGCTTTACTTGAATCCGATTTATCAAAAGAAAATAGCCATTGGAAAAAAAGGTTTTCCATTTTCTATGAATCCTTCGGTCAACTATGAATATCATAAGGGCCTGTGCCCAGTGGTAGAAAGAATGTGGGAAAAGGAATTGTTTCATTGTCCACTTATCCGCGAAGCCGTTAATGAATCTGATGTTGATGATGTGGTGAATGCGTTGGAAAAAGTAGTGGAAAACATCGACGAGCTCAGAGGCTAGAATTGAAGCGAATAAAGCCCAAAGCTCTTTTCATCGCAAGGCAGCCTGGAACAGTGAATGCCTTTACTAGCCTCATTCTAAATCTGAGAGAAAAGCTTTCTTTAACTGATTCTGTTTTTATTTGTATAGACACTCCTTTGCCAGTCTTGGATGGAGTCACTTTAAAGAAAGTTTCAAATTTCGAAGAGTTCCTGACTTTAGGTCTCGATAATTCGTTTGATTTCGCGTTGACGGGAACATCTACAAAAAGTCTCCTGGACTCCGAGTTTTGGCACTGGAGTAAATCCAAATCTATTCCTTGTTTTGCTTTTCATGACCAGTGGGTGAATACCTCGGAGAGATTTTCAAATGTGAAAGCTCTTCCCGATGCAGTCTTGGTTGTAGACCAAAAAGCTAAGGACCTGGTCGATAATCTCAAGCTATCTCTACCAAGCCATATTATCGGATCACCTCTATGGGATGCACTCACGGCGCTAGTTCCTTTAAGGGAAAAATATCCTAAAAGTAATTTGGCTGTGTTTGCCACTGAGCCCGCAACTTCTCTCGGTGCATCCTTCTCTTACAAAAAGGAAAACGGCTTTGATGATCTAGATGCCTTAGCTTTAGCTGCTGAATCCATGGATACTTGGGCTGCTAGAAATCATCAAAGATGGGCTTTCGAAATTAAACTGCATCCCATCGATAGCGCAGAGAGAATTTTTACCTTTTTAAAGACGCTACCTCCGTATCGCCATCTAGATATTTCCATCAGCTCCAAAAATAAGGAAGAAATTTTTATTCAATCGAATTTTATTTTTGGAGCTCGTTCAATGTTTTTAGTAGAAGCTAGCATCTTAGGAGTTCCCGTCCTTAGCTTTCAACCCAATAGAATCACAAATAGCCCAGCAACCGACAGACCTGGAATTGTCACTGTTGAAAGACTGGATGCTTCAATACAAGCTATGCATGAATCACTTAATAATTCAGCTCGCTTGCCTAAAAAATTATCTGCCGATTCGTTTTTGCAGTTCCTTGAATCCGTACTTTAATGTCGGAAGACCCAAAACCCAGGCGACATTCACCCCACTCAATACAGCCGCCAAAGAGGCTTTCGTCAATAAAGCGATCCAAGGATTCTCAATGTGAATCATAAAGCACAGAGCAACGCTAACAATTTGAACTACCAAAGTTTTTAGAATCGCCTTCAAATCAAAGGGTCTCGGATAAAAATAATAAGCCATACTAATCTGCAGAATCTCTCTCGCCAATTGAGCAGCAATGAAAGAGGCAATGGCACCCCAGATCCCATAAGTTGGCGCAAGTATGGACAAGAGACCAATATTCACCAGAAATTGTCCGGCATAGATAATCCAATAGTACTGGGTTTTTTTCGCAAGATCTAAGCCGCGTCCATGAATATGCCCGATACCAGTTATTAAAACTCCCAAAACAAACCAAGGAATATAAACGGCGATGTCAAAATACTCGGGGCGATTCACGATTCTAATAAATTCTTGTGACAAGACGGCAACGAGAACACCGGGAAAAATAAGCACCAAAAGATAATAGGTGCTCATACGACTTAAAACAGCCGGAGCGTCTGTTCTTTCGACAGCGATTCGATACACAAGCGGCACCCATGAATTCTTCAAAATACCGACGAAGAAATTATAGGCCTGTCCAAATTGACGAGCCAGAGAGTAAATTCCGAGCTGAGAAAGGGGAACATACTTTTGTAAGAAAAAGCGATCCAGTGTCGATCCCAAGCCCTCAAGAATTGTCGCTGGAATGGTCGGCAAGGCATAGACCAGAATATCTCTAAGGTGTGACCATCTCCAAGGAAACTGTATCTGTCTGTAAATATAAACAAGGCAGCTTAAACCATAAACCACAGCTCCCAAAAAACTGCCCCACAAGTAACCGGTAAAACCCATTTTTAAAACAAATAGAAAAATTAAAGTTGTCCCTGTCTGCGCCAAAAATTGACCAATAGAGATCAACGAAAAAAGTTTCATTTGCTCGCGAATACGAAACAGAGAAATTGGAAGAACTCCAAAGTTTTGAAAAAAGGCCGTCCAGATTCCAAAGTATACCAAAGTATTCGGCATATTGACTTCGAAAACCTGACCAATAGTTCCGGCCATCAAGGTCAAAAACAAACACACAAGAAATGAAAAAGTAAAAGAGAAGCTCCAAACCGCTGCTAAATGAAAAGGCCTCTCAGGTTTTTCCCACTCATAGAAATGTCTTTGAATGCTTCCCGACAGACCCATGTCTAAAATCGATAGCAACAACTGAGTTATAATTTGTACCGACGTGATCCATCCAAAATCTTCCGGAGTTAGAACACTCCAGTACAATGGAAGAATGAAGAGGGAGCCAAACCGAATGAAAACGGATCCAAGACCATAAATAGAAGCATTCGAAAAAAATCGAAAAGACAAGTTGGAAGTTTTCTGTCCGCTGGTTGACTGACTCAATTTCGAAGCCTTTTACATCAGGAATAATCTAATAAGAAATAAACTCAAGTCTCATCGGCATGCCTTTTTTGAGATCTCGGCTTGCTTTCTTTCCTATTAAATTTTCGTAATGTTTTGTTTCCAATCCAAAACCTGGACGAACACAGCGAATATTTTTCTCGGTCAGAACCTCACCGGCTTTGATATCGGTGGCTACATAAATAGATCTTCTGAAGGCTTTTGATTTTTCTTCCTGAGAACTTTGCACCCCGTAAACAACTTTTCCAAGGCTTTGCCATGCTCTCTCGGTTTCGACCGACAAAGTTTTAAATTCTTCAGGCTCCATGGAAAAAGTGGAATCCACACCCCCATCTGCACGACGCAAAGTAAAGTGTTTTTCAATCACCGTGGCCCCGAAAGCGACGCTGGCAACAGAAACTCCGCAACCCATCGTGTGATCAGAAAGTCCAACTTGGACATCAAACAATTCACGCATATGTGGAATGGTAGAGATATTTGTGTTCTCCGGTGTGGCCGGATAAGTGCTTGTGCACTTGAGCAAAATCAAATCTTCGCAGCCCAATGCCTTAACAGTTTTGACAGTTTCCTCGAGCTCTCCCACCGTCGCCATGCCGGTTGATATGATCATCGGCTTTTTAAGCTTCGCAACTTTTTTGATCAATGGAATACAGGTGTTTTCAAAGGACGCGATCTTGTAGCATGGAACTTTGAGTTCTTCTAAAAAGTCCACGGCCGTTTCATCAAAAGGAGTGCTGAAACAAAGCATGCCTAATTCAGTACATTTCTTCATAATCGGAGCATGCCATTCCCAAGGTGTATAAGCTTCCTTGTAAAGGTCGAAAAGATTTCTTCCCTTCCATAAGCTCTTATCATCGGAAATATGAAAATCGCCTTCCTTGATATCCAGGGTCATCGTCTCAGCGGTATAGGTTTGTAATTTGACTGCGTGCGCACCCGCCTTGGCAGCCGCCTCCACGATCGAGAGAGCCCTGTCCAGAGATTGATTGTGATTTCCGCTCATCTCGGCAATCAAAAAAGGGCGATGGCCTGGGCCCACTTTGAAAGAGCCTATTTGGATTTCTTTTTTCATAACACCTCTCGCTGCGCAGCATACTTATTGCTGACACTTGCTGCATTTGTTAATTTTTAACCCTCTATTACCAGGAAAGCAAACGAGATGAACTCACCACGTATCGCCATGATTGTCGATCATCCACTGAGGGATCTCCCGGGCCTGGTTCTTATCGCTCGCAAACTCGTTTCAGCCGGAGCCAAAGTCTACCTTGTCCCTATGTACGCTCAAGAAAGCGAAGTCTTTGCCTTAAAACCGGACCTCGTCTTGCTCAATTATTTGCGCAAGAACAATGAGCTTTTTGTGAGCAAACTCAAAGCCTGTGGAATTCAATACGGAGTTCTCGACACAGAAGGTGGATTTTATGGAGATCTACAGAATTACGCCAACGTCCTTTCTTATCAATCAGACCTCTATGCCTCGATGAAGTTTAATTTGGTATGGGGCCAAAAAATGATGTCCTTCTGGCAAAAGGACTTCCCACATCCCCATCGTCTTATCTTAACGGGACTTCCTCGATTTGATTTCTACGCTCAAAATTTCAGGAATTTGGATTTTGGCTTTCTCTCCGACGAGTTTAAACAAAAACCGATGATTTTGATAAATACAAAGGTCGCCATCGCCAATCCCCTCTTCATCTCTGTAGAAAAAGAAATCGAGCTCTATCGAAAACTCGGTGTGTCTGACAGTAAAATTCAATTCTATCTCGAATTCGGGCGCTTATCGATCAAAGATACGATTCAATTAGGCCATGAGCTCAGTCAGGATTTTCCGGCCTCCCAAATCGTTGTCAGGCCCCATCCTCATGAAAACCATGAGACCTATGAAAAGGCTTTTACTGATTCTCGGGATGTACAAGTCCGCAAAGAAGGGCCCGTCACTCCTTGGATTCTTCAATCCAAAGCTGTTATTCATCGCCACTGTACGACTGCCATCGAGGCTGCCCTCGCAGGAAAACCAGCCATTGCACCTCAGTGGGTCCGCACTTCTGCTGAAGCTCCCGATGCCGAAGCCATTAGCTTTAAGCCCACTTCGCGAGAAGAGATGAACGAGCTTTTAAGCTCCGCCCTGAAAAACAATTCCACAGAACAGCCCGCATCGATCAAACAAGAGCTGGAGCGAATTATTGATACTTGGCTTTATCAAATGGACGGCCAAAGCCATCAAAGAGCTTCCAACGCCATTCTAGAAAACTTAGGGCCGCGAAAAGTCGATGAAGATAAATGCAGACATTTTCTTTACGGCCGTTTCTCACCTCGAAAAGATCTGGTCGGAAAATCTTATCACCTTTTGAATCGATTATCCGGTCAAACGCATCCCTTTTTATTGTGGAAGCTTGAAAAAATGCGGCTCAAAAAATGGGCGGGATCCCAAAAATATTATACGCCCAAAGATTGCCATCTGTGGAGTGCACCGCTTGATAAAAATGAGGCCGAGTCCATTTCTTATAAATGGTGCGTTGACCAAAATGAGTATGAAGATCAATATCCCGGGTATTGCGTTGTCGTTGAAAGGCTTTCATGAGAGCGATTCGCGCGTTTAAAGATATTTTTT
>JACCDR011710778.1_pt1 | contig 14721 bp, 4 predicted proteins | sample 7446431 | NCBI WGS metagenome assembly JACCDR01 (sample SAMN15323443, study PRJNA562643) | freshwater metagenome | isolation source: river surface water | place: USA:Blue River Watershed | collected 2017-08-17 | reverse complement strand
TCAAACACAACCCTGCCTGCTACGTAAACTTGTAAACGTCGGTCTTGAGTAACTTCAACGGCTCCGGGAATAGGAATAATTGCGGCACGCTTTCCGGTTTGGTCTAAAATATTTAAACCATTATCGTCAATCACATAAACCATCTCATCGTACCCAACAAATACATCAACAGGATTAATGAAATTTGTAAAATATGGAAACACAGGGACATAACCTACTTGATTTGGAATAAGGTTAGGGTCTATTTTCCCTTGTTTAAAAATATCATTTGTTTGATCGTCATCTTTACTACCGCAACCTGTTAAACAGTATGCGCTTATCAAACACGAGATAATTATTAAAGTGTTTTTCATCTGCATTATTTAATTAAAATGCCTATTGTAACTCTATTAATATTGCCTAGGCGGTTTTGTGCAAGAATACCGTAATCAATATTTAACCCGCCAAAATTACGTCTTAATCGCAATCCAAAACCCGCTGATGGTGCGCGGTAATTTTCATCTGTTCCAAACTCATACCCAAGACGACCATACAACAACTTTTTAAAATTATACTCGCCACCAAATGAGTAGGTTTCATTATTGTCGGTAGGATGGTTTAATTGAGCAGCAACAGTAACATTATGCATTCTACTGATTAATGGATCGAATGCTGCACCAATTCTAAACATTCCGGGAACAGTTACCGTTGAAAAGGTAGTGATATCGGTAGGTCCACTAAATTTTAATAGTTGTGCTTCGCCGTCAGGACGAACGTTAAATCCAAAATTATTGAAAGCGATTCCAAACTTTGCATTTTTTACCCCAACATTGTACCTTAATCCTAAATCAAACAAAACATTATGTATTTGAACACCGGGAAAACCTTCGTTAGCATAACGGGTATTTACACCAAAACTGAAATTGTTGGTTAATACTTTAGCAAAGGTTAAACCAAGGTGATAATTACTAACTGCAAAAGTTCTTCCGGTACCTAATGGGTCAAATTCGGTAGTTTCTTTCATGGTGCCGTAATTCATATTAAACACCTGAAAGCCCCAATAATTATGTTCACTGCTTTTAAAAATTACACCTGCAAAGTTTGCCTGGATATCTCCAAAATACTGGGTATTACCTATTTGAACTTGTAGTTTAGCCGTATCTGATTGGGTGATTCCGGCAGGATTCCAAAACATTGAAGCTGCATCATCACTAATGGCTACATAAGCTCCTCCCATACTAAGCGAGCGGGCATCAGGTGCTATTTTTAAAAATTGCATACCGGTACTTCCACTTCGTGAATCACCAAAAGATGGCAATACCTGTGCTTGTGCTAATCCACAACCTATGGTAAGTATTGATAAAATTGTTTTCTTAAGTTGCATTCCGAATGGCAAATTAAACGCATTTTTTAGTTTTTGCATTGTTAAATAATGATTATTTGGATTTGCACCTTAAAGCGTTGAATTTGCAAATGTTTTCAGTTTTTTAACCATGAGTGCGAATAAGATACATGTAAGGTTAATACAATATGCTATTGGTGGAGCTTGTTTAGCTATACCGGCTTGGCACTTGGCTTATTTATTCCCCTTGATTTTTGTTGCTTTTGTACCGTTATTTTTAATAAATAAAAAGATTATAAGTCATAAACTCGGAAGTCAATATGCATGGTTGTATGGGTTTATTTATTTTTTTCTTTTCAATGCTGGTACAACCTGGTGGATTTGGAATGCCAGCGAATATGGTGCTATTATGGCATTACTCATCAATACAACGGTAATGAATTTGCCTTTTATATTCATGCATTTAATCACATCCAAAAATAAATCACCACAAGCTATTTGGTCATTTATTTGGTTGTGGCTTGCCATGGAATATATACACCAACACTGGGAGGTTAAGTGGCCTTGGTTAATTTTAGGTAATGCTTTTGCAAAAGTGCCAAACATTGTTCAATGGTACGAATACACCGGAGTGGCGGGTGGTTCATTATGGGTGCTTTGGTGTAATCGTGCCATTTTTTTACTTTATTTACAATGGAATAACTTTACTCGTGAACAAAAGCTAAGCAAAGGCTTTCATTTTGTATTCTTTAAAATATTTACACCGTTATTTTTATCATACTGGGTTTTAGCCGACTATCGCGAGTTTAAAAATGGTGCACACATTGCTGATTTAAATGTGGTTGTTGTTCAGCCCAATATTGACCCATACAAGGATAAGTTTAATGGAATGACTCCCGAGGCACAAACCGAAAAAATGCTTAAGGTGGCCAATGCAGTAATGGATTCAACTGTTCAATTAGTGGCGTTTCCTGAAACTTCCTTAGTTGGAAATTTAAATGAACGCGATTTGCAATATGAAACAACCATACACTTGTTAAATTTATTTAGAAATAAATGGCCGGCAACAGCTATTTTAACCGGTGCCGATACCTATAAAGAGTTTATGCAAGGGGAAGAAATATCTTCAACTGCAAGAGTGTTTGAAGGTAATCGTTTTTATGATGTTTATAATACCGCTTTGTTTATTGCACAAGGCCAATCGGCCGATTATCAATTTTATCATAAAAGTATTTTAGTACCGGGTGTTGAACGTATGCCATTTGCCGGATTAATGAAACATGTTGAATGGCTTACCATTAATCTTGGCGGAACAAGTGGAAGTTTAGGGATGGATAAGGAGTCTAAAAATTTTCCAGTTAATAATTATGTTCAAATTGCGCCAATTATTTGTTACGAAAGTGTATTTCCGGAGTATGTAGCATCTTATGTTAAGAAGGGTGCAAACTTGCTTTGTGTGATTACCAATGATGGTTGGTGGGGTAATACTCCCGGCTATCGTCAACACATGAATTATGCTTCTTTACGTGCCATTGAAAATCGCAGGTTTGTGGCTAGAAGTGCTAATACCGGAATAAGTGGATTTATTGATGATGAAGGTAATGTTTTAAAGGAAAGTTCGTGGTGGACTGAAGCAGCTTTAAAATACAAAGTAAGTATCAATCAATATCAAACTTTTTTTACTCGTAATGGTGATTGGTTAAGTAAATGGGCACTAATTTTCAGTTGCTTTTATTTAATAATGTTGTTAACCGGAAAATTTTTAAAACTCCCGGCATTTTCTACTTTTTACTTTAATAAAAGGAAATAAAAAAAGCCGTTACACATGTTGCATAACGGCTTTTTGTAATCGTTAATGATTAATTTAACTTAATTAATTTCTTAATTGCAACTTCACCACCACTGATTACCTTTATTAAATAGGTACCTTCAGGTAAATTTGAAATATCAATTGTTGTGTTTTGTTGAATGTTGAACGAGCTTAACTCAACTCCATTCATATTGATAATTTGTACCACAGCCGGACTACTCTCATGGTATTTTATGTTTACCATTGATTGGGCCGGATTAGGATAAATTTCGAATGTAGTAAGTGTGTTATCAAATTTAACTAAAACCGCTTTTGAGTATTCGAAATTTCCACTGTTGTCAATACTTTTTAGTTGATAATAAACTATACCGGATGTACCTGCAAATGATTTCGCATCCACATGAGTAAATCTGTAGTTTATTATTGTTGTACTATTACCTTTCGCTTTAACTGTTGCTATATGCTCGAAAGTATTTCCATCTGTAGATGCTAAAATCTCAAAACGATTTGAATTCCTTTCAAAAGTAGTTTGCCAATTTAAAACTGCATCATCACTTAACCTGTTTGCTGTAAATAGGCTTAGTTTAACCGGTAATGGGTTAGCAGGAATTTCATCTGCCCCCATATAAGTAGCAAAGGTATTTCTTACCTCTCCATCAAAATCAACTACAACCGAATTAATTAATGGTGCTGCTAACTGCATATTACCAATACTGGTTGAAGTTAGGTGCAGGTTATCTGTTGATACAAATTGTACAGCTAATTGTATGGATGAACTATCTTGTAAACTTGTAGTTTTCCAATTTGTAAATGCAAGTGGTGTAGTATTCCACAATCCTGTTGATGCATTGTTTGTTTGTAAAACATTAAAGTTTGCTGACCAACCGGTAGAAGGTGAGGTTGATACATTACCAATGGCATAATTACCAATACCACCTGTACGTGTATTCATGAAAATATTGTTGCGAACATTACTTGTTGAGGTTGTTGTTCTTCTATAGCCAAAACTATTTGTTGCACTTGATGAAACTGCTACACCAGAAATAAGCACCGTGTTATGGAAGATGCTGTTATTGGTTCCTGCTGTTTTATCTTGAATACCACTTACAATGCAAGATGAATCTATTAACGATCCTAATGATATCATGTTGTTTCTAACTACCCACGAAGAACCAAGATCCAAATGAATGCCTACTACTTGAGCATTCGTATTTCCACTCTTATTGTCTAAGTTATTTACTGTGTTTGATTGAATAACTCCAGCCCCTGCTGTGTTTGTTACATTAATACCAAATACATTGGTAGAAGCATTCGCTACATTGATTAGGTTTGAAATCGTGTTGTTTGAAATATCCTGTTGGATACCGGCATAGATACTTAGAATTCCAACCAATGAGGCAGTTGTACTTGCAGTTGTTGGATTCGCGGCAGTAATGTTTGAAATGGTATTACCATTTATTAGCAAAGGTACGGTAGTAACTCCTGAGGTAATTCTAACTCCATTAACTCCAACTGCGGTAGTATTGCCTGTTGACGATAGATTTGAAATTATATTGTTGCGTATGGTGCCGCTGTTGTTCGAATTATTAAACCAAATACCGGTAATAATACCTAATTGAGAAGTTTGTATGCTGTTGGCAGTAGTCGCATGCCCAATAGTATTGTTTCTTATTGAAGCCCTTGCACCTGTCATTTCTATTCCTGTAAATGTTCCCGTACCTCCGGTTAGAACAATGTTTTGAATTACATTGTTGGTTATGATAGCACTATCAGAAGTTGAAGCTGAACAAACAATTCCCCTAAAAGCAATATTTCCGGTATTGACCCATGCCGCACTTCCTGCATTTATAGCACTACCTCCGATAAAGTTATCTGTTATTCTTAAACCGGTTGAATTAGCACCCGCTTCGAAGCGAATAGAGGTTTGTGCGCCTGAACGCGTTGAAGTCATGTAGAAGTTGTTATTAGTGATTCGCCAATTAATTCCATTACCAACTGATGTAACATGGATGCCTGCGGTATTCCAATCTAATATTTGATTATTAGTAATGATATTACTGTCGTTAAAGTTACTTGCGTTTCCGGCCGAATAAATACCAATTGCTGCAACTCCCGCGGAATCAGTACGTGAACGAATAATATTATTAGTGATTAGATTAAAGCTATTTCCAACTAAGTTATTCGTACCTAAAATTTCAACAACTCCACTTGTAGTTGACGTATTATCACTTTCCATGGTAAGGTAAGTGATGGTGTTCCTTTGCGCTCCATTAATTAGTTCAACTGCTGCCGAAACAGAAGATGAAACTCCTCTTTTGGCACGAATTAACCAATCAGAGGTGGTTCCTATACCACCTGCACGACCATCTAAGGTATATCTGTTTGCACCGTTTAAAATAATTACTCCCGCTGTTGAATTCGGATAACCTGAAGTTTCTCTGTTTGATACACCTGCCGCAGGACGAATGGTAACTGTCCAGTTTCCGCTGCTTGAGTTAAAGGCAGGAAAGTTAATAGGTGTTATTTCATTTACTCCATTATAGTCTGATTGCAATTCGAAAATTACGTGTCCAACTACATCTTTAACCGCTAAGTCTGCCGCCACTGCATTTAAGTTAGGATACACAGGATTGCTGCTACCTACGGTGTAAGTGCCCGATAACGACTGAACAATTGTGTAAGAAGTTGTTACTCCGGTTATTGGAAATGCAGCGGAAGTAAGGTTTGAATTTGCAGGGTTAGTTGCAAAAGTACCAGAGCTGACACCTACTAAATTATTTGGAGAAATATCCTGTGCTACCACAAAATAATTGATTACATCGTTTGGTAAAACACCACCACCGAATAATATAGAATAATCAATAGTGAAGTTAAAAGGGCTGGATGTATTTGTACTCTCTGTATATTTCCAACCGTTATCGCTTGAAGTATTGCCATTATAGGCATTCGCGTCTGTGCTTTTCTTATAATAGATTCGCGGGCGATTAGTAGTAATATTTACTCCAGTTATATCAGTAATGTTAGCAAAGGCTGTTAATACTCTATTATTTGTTGAAGAGGTATTACTTAATGCAACAAAATTGATGGTAGGGGGAATAAAATCGCCACCATTTTCATAAGCTCCAACGGTGGTAGTAGTTGCTCCCCTGTTCACATCCAAATGGTCGGTTGTAACAACTGAAATCGGCACGCCGGCGCCAATTGCAGGTGAGCCCGGTAAAACTATAAAGTTTGTTGCGCTATTGTATAGTGGGTCGCCTGTGATACTTAATTGGTCGTAGGCTGAGCTATTTGCAGTTTTCCAATCATTCAAACTAACAAAGTTGCTTCCGAAATATCCAACACCAACCGTACCCGTAGTTGAATTCATGGTTAGTAAATTATTATTTGAGACAACAGTTGAGGTAGTTGTTCCTAAATAAATACAATTTTTTGCACCGGATCCACCTCTGCCAATGGTAACAATATTGTTTCTAAACACAATATTACTTGCAGCACTCAATTGATAAAAACCCCTGGCTAAGCCCGCAGTTGAAAGGGTATTACTAATGTCAACAGTATTATAGAAATAATGTGCACCATCAGAACCATTATTATAAATTCCATAAACAGTTCCTGTTAGTGAGTTTAAATTATAAATAACATTATTACTGAAAATATTTTCTTGTCCTACAACTGCATCGCTGGCGGTTGAATAAATACCATAGGCAAGTCCGGATTGTGTAGTTGCACTATTATGGGTATCATGAATCTTATTCGCATTTACCCTAACATTCCTTACTCCACTGCCAATAGTTATACCTTCAAATGATCCAACGGCAACCCTATTTGCTCTGCTAATATCATTATAGGCAATCATCGAATTATCTAGTTGAGTAAATTCAACACCTATTGCATGAAAATCGCGTATAACATTATTCAATACTTTATTATTGTTGGTTGTACTACTTCCATTTCCATTTAAAATTATACCATGATATGCACCAACAAGTGTACATCCTTTCACTGTAAAATTTCCGGCATTTAAACCACCTGCATTGATGTCGGTTGTTGAAGATGATGCTACAATACAAGCACTATTATCAACAGTTGTTGAAGTAACTGCGCTTAAATTAATTGTACAGTTGATGAGTGAATCAAATTGTGCGCCATTGGTTAAATGTACTGCCCATCCAAAGTCGGTTGCTAAACCTACTATATTTAAATCTTTAATGGTTAGGTAATCTGCTCCATTAATTTGAATGATGTGACGAGCTGCCGTTGTTGGTGTAAATTGTAACGTTCGGTTGTTACCATTAACAGTAATTGGCGTGCTTGCTGTAATGCCTGCTATTTCAGGTATCACTACTTGTTCAGTGTAAGGGCCACTGGTCGGATCAACGTTAAAGATTACAGGTCCGCTTATTCCACAGCTTAATGCAGCAAATGCGCTTGAAAAACTCGCAAAGTTACTGCCTCCGGTTGGAAGCGCATTATTAATGGTGTATGTTCCGCCTGCGAAAGCCGGACATAAACTTTGACGAATGGTATCATTGGTTTGATTACCATCTAATCCACCATTAACAGATGAAATATATGCAGTAAAATTTGTTGAGGTAGTGAAGTTATAGGTGCTCGAGAAGCTAAGTTGTTGTGTTGCTCCTTGGGTAATATTTAAGTTAGAAAACGTTTGTGTTTGAGTTGTACTGCCATCAGTGTAAGCCAATTCTAAATCTGTAATAGTTACGGCTGCCGATGATATATTCGTTACACTTACTGTAATGGTTTGTGTTCCCGAAGTTGAAGGTGCAACAGGCCCAACCCAATTAATACGCGAATCTAAAGGTGGTGGCGAATACTCAAACGCACCGATATCAGGAGTAGTTGTACTTCTTGTACTTCCTAAAATATCTGTAAGAATAGAAGAAGCACTTCCACCATTGTTCATTCCGGATGAGGTTGGGGTATAGTTATCATTTGCAATAGAAACAAACGCAGGATTATTATTCCTGCTTTGTTGGTCGTATGCATTACTGTTTGCTGTTTTCCAATCATTCAAGGTTGCAAAATCAGAGCCATAATATCCTATTGAGTTGGTTCCGGAAGGGGCATTTAAATAATAGTTATTATGATTAGCGATAATACTACTGGTAGTTGTTCCAAAATAAACACAATGCTTAACACCTGTTCCACCTCTCGAAATAAAAATCAGGTTGTTTCTAAATTCAATGTTGCTTGCTAAAGTTGTTTGAAAAAAACCACGTGTAGTACCGGAAGTTGCTGCGGCATGAGTTAGTGTTACGGTATTATGCAAGTATCTTACACCATCGGAACCTGAATTATAAATCGCATAAATAATTCCGGTTAAACTGTTTAAATTATAAATCAAATTATTGGTGATTATATTTTCTGCACCAATCGCTGCATCATTAGCTGATGAGAAAATACCATAAGCTGTACCTGATTGAGTAGTTGCTGAATTATGAGAATCGTGTATCCTATTCGCATTTATCCAAACTTTTCGATTACCTACACCAAGCTCAATACCTTCAAAAGTAGTTACAGTAACCCTATTCATTCTGCTTATGTCACAATTCCTAATAATTGTGCTATCATTATTTGTAAGCTCAATTCCTATGGAATAAAAATCCATAATGGTATCGTTAATAAATTGATTATAGTAAGAAGCTTGGGTTGCTGCCCCATTAATTACCACTGATTGATAACCACCGATAAGTTTACTATTGATAACTGTTAAGTTTCTGGTATTATTTCCGCCTAGGTTGATATCTGTAGAAGATGCAGATGCAGCTATACAGGCACTATTGTCAACCGTAGTGCTGGTTACTGATGATAGGTTGATGGTACAATTGATGATTGAATCATTAGTAGCTTCATTTAATACATGAAATCCCCATCCGAAGTCGGTAGATAAACCATTAATAGTAAAGTTTGAGAAATTGATATAGTCTGCACCATTTAATCTGATGATATGCCGAGCATCGTTTACAGGTGTATGATTAATGACGCTACCATTCCCATTTAAACGCAGAATATTTGTTGGGCTTGAACCAATCAAGGCATTAATATTTAAGGCGCCGCTATATGGCCCGGAAGCAGCATTAAAGTCTACTTCACTAGCTGCTGAAATACAACCATTAGATAATGCTCTTTGTAATTCAAATAAATTTTGGAAATTGGTTGATGAGTTTGGTAACCCTCCATTTAAAGTGTAATTACCATTGAAATTAAATCCGATAACATAACTATTGTTGATGCTTGGAAAGGTGGTTATAGTATTCACATTAGATGCTACTGCACCATTAGGCATCGAACCAACATTAACAGCAGAAGCACCGCTGTCTTGTGCTATTATAAAATAGTATACCGAATCAAAGGTGTTTAAAACTCCCATATCTGCACTAACGATGGTAAAGTCCCAATTGCTTGTTTTACTATTTCCCGACACAAAGTTGCCGGGTTGAGAAAACCAAGTACCTAAGAAATTTTTCTTATAATAAATTCTGGGAACTAATGTACCAGTTAAGTTTACTCCGGTTATATCAACAATTGAAGCACTCACGGTTCGGTTACCTGTATTACATGCAATAGAAAGGTTGTTGTAAGTAATTATAGGGGCGATTAAATCTAATGGTGTGCCATCAAATTCGTCAGCACCGATGTCTGGTTTTATGCCTCCTCCATTTATAGATCCTACAGGCCCCGGTCTGGTTTGGTTATCAATATCAACAGTTATACCTGTATTCACTGTTCCACCTGATTCTATTGCCGTAACATTGGTGCCCATGTTTAAACGCAGGTTGTTTGCAGCATTAACATAGGTAACAGCAATTCCTGAATAACTGCTGAGGTCGCATGTAGAGATTGTTCTCCAACCGGCCATTGTATAGTCGGTACTACCCCAAGCGCCAATGGTTAAACTATCAGCATTCAAAACATTATTATCACTATTTCCCGGCCCCCAACCAACGCTACTTGGTGTTGTAGCTCCAAATCCATTTGAAATAGCATAATGTTTTCCAGTTCCACCGCTTCTCGTATTAGTAATGATGTTGTTTTTTATATCATACGACATTGTTCTTGCCGTAGTAGAAAAATCACCTCTAAAAATACCAAAGCTAGGCAGACCTCCTGAGCTCACTGTGCCTGAAATATTAATAGTGTTGTGATAAATATTAACCACCGGATTAGGTGACGAACCATGATTTCCATAGATACCTATAAATGTAGTATTGGTTGATTGACCACTACCCAAAGAAATCATGTTATTAGCAATTTCAATAACGTTGTTGCCAGAACGGATACCTATACCAAAGGCTACTGAAGGAGCAGTGAGTGATGTGCCGGAACCATTATTTACAATTCCATAAATAGTATTGCCATGAACTTTGTTTGTTGTTGTAATTGCTGTTGTGGCGGCTGCTACAATTATACCACCTACGTTAATTTGTGTAGTGCCTACTCCCAAAAATCTTATATTAAAAACGGTATTACCACTAATGATATATGTACTAGGTGATAAACAATGTATACCGGTTACAGCCAATAAACCACTACCTATATTTGCAAGAGGTCCATATCCTGTAATATTACTAACTGTATTATTAGTAATAATCATATCTGCGCCTGTAACGCCACTGGTTCCTGTAGCTATTCCTCGTGCAAAACCGCTTACTCCGGTCCCGAATGAAGACAAATTTTGAATGGTGTTGCCAGTAATGGTGTTTAAATTAGGGGTAGATGTAAAAAGTATTCCTACTGCCTGAGAATTAGCAGTTGTTACTCCCAATACACCCGCACTTAAATTGTCGGCTGAATTATTACCTATTGTATTGTTTTGAATTATTAATGAGCTTGCAACGGCACTTATATTAATTCCTAGAATAACTGTAACGATGGTGCTTGTAGCCGGAACTGCTGCAATTGAAGCAATGGTATTATTTTGAATATTAACAGCTCCGGTTGTTGCTACATTAATACCTACAGCTCCCGAAGTTGATGAAGAGCAATTAACGGTTATCGAGCCCGTTCCTGTTGTGCTTCCAATAATATTACCTTGTAAGTTTCCTATGTTAACGCTGCCACCGGTGATTACAATTCCTCCTAATGAAGAAAATCCTGTAGCAACATTATAACTGGTGTTTAATGATATAGAAGCAATCTCATTGCCTTGTACAGAAGATGCAACTGTTGAACCTACTTGTAATTCAATGCCGATGAAACGAGAAATTACAGTACCTGCCATTGTATAAATTCCCGTTTTAGTTGGTGAGGCATATCCAATGATATTAGAATCAACCCTGTTTTGATTTCCGGATAAAACTCCAATCGCACGGTGAGTTGCTCCAATAGTATATGTTCTGGTGGCTGATTGAAACAACCGGTTATTTGTAATGGTATTGTTGGTATTGCCTGCACCAAGTAATATACCATTGCTGCTTGCGGTAGCATTAAAGAAGTTGGCCACCGAATTAAAACCTATGTAATTGTTGCTATTCTCAAGTCCTGCTGTGGTACTACCAATTGAAATAATTCCATTCGAAGGGTTACCCCCTGATGACTCTTCAATGGTACAGTTAATAATGTTGTTATTATCGTTACCTGTAAGTATACCTGATGTGAAGGTTATTACACCAATGCTTGTTCCAACCCCTGAACCTTTAAATGTGGTTTGTATACAATTGTTGGCCTGAGCATCAGCGGATAGCTGGAGCACAGTTGCTAAACTACCGGTGTTTGTATTCTGTAACACTAAGTTATTACCGCCTGTATTTAACCCGTTAATAGTTATTGAATCAGCTCCATTAAGTTCAATCAAAGGGCCATTAAAATTACCTGTTATAACCCTTGTAGCCCCGCCTGTTGGTGTTATAAGAATGGTGCGATAGGATGCAGCGCCGGTTCCGCTTCCAACAAGTGTAGCTGTTGCCGTTTCAATTGTATTTGATGAAATACCAATGGTAATAATTCCCATGTGATAGCCTGAATTTATTGAATCACAGGCTTGTTTTATTGTGGGATAAGACTGACTTAGGGTGCCGGATGTGGCTGTAACGTTAACTTGAGCATACGAAACCATTGATGTGGTAATAGTTAATAAAGCCATCAACCATGATTTGGTGCGCAAAATTAATTGAGTAATTGTTGTTATCATTTTTATTAAGTTGTAATTAAAATTCTAAATGGAGGTTAAAATAAACTAAAAAATTAGGTTTTAAATTTAATTTATATGTGTATAAGATTTTCCATTTAAACCACTGAACGTGTAAAATATGTGGCTGAGTATGAAATATAATCTACATCCGAATCCAAGATTTAAAGTCGGGAGCGCGCTCAATACTTACAACCATTTCTTCCTTCGAAGGCGGACACGTAATAATTTTTACTCGTCCACGCGTTTCATTTATCATTTCGGAAATGGCTTGCTTATTTATAATAAATTGCCTGTTGATGCGAAAAAATAATTCAGGATTTAATCGGTGTTCCAGCTTGTCGAGTGTGCTGTTAAACAGATATTGTTGACCATTAGTATTGGTTATGAATACATGTTTATTTATTAGTCCAATGTAAGCTATAGCTGCATCGTTTAATACAATAATTTGATTCCCTTGCTCCAATAAAAACTTTTTTTGATAAGGATGAAGCGATCTTCCTAAATCATTATAGTATTGGTATTGATGGGTTAACATTTCATATTTATCCAATGCTTGTTTTAGTTCTTTTTCGTCAATGGGTTTAAGTAAATATGCAATGCTGTTTAATTTAAATGCTTGTAATGCAAAATTATCATAGGATGTTGTAAATATTACAGGTGTGGTGATTTCAATATTATCAAAAATGGCGAAACTATTTCCATCAGCCAACTGCACATCCATAAAAATCAAATCAACTTGTTGTTGCAATAAAAAGCTAACAGTTGATTTTATCGAATTTAGAACCTTCACCACTTCAATGTGATGGCTAAGCTTCGATAACATATACTGCAAGTGTTCGGCAGCATGTATTTCATCCTCAACTATGATACACTTCAACTCGCTTTTAATTTTGGTAAGTAAGCAATATATTCAGTTTCTGTAGATTCGAATTTAGGTTCTTTTTCACTGATTAATTGAAATCTTTCCGATATATTTTTTTGTCCAATTCCGGTTGAATGTTCTTCAAATAACTTTGGATTCAGGTTGTTTGTCAGTATCAAATAATCGGTATTCTCTGTTAATAATAATTGTAGTGGCTTTAAATCGCTTACCTCATTATGCTTAATTGCATTTTCAACTAATAATTGCAAAGTAAATGGGGGTATAACTAAACTCGTAATATTTGCCAGTTGAAATCGCCATTTTATCATTCCGCCAAACCTAACATTTTGTAAACTTATATATTCTTCTACAAACTCAATTTCTTCATTCACGGGAATTACATTGCGTTGTTCCTTCTCTAATAATTTTCTATACATCCTTGCAAATTTGCTCATGTATTGCTGAGCCTCATCTTTGTTTTTTACCATTAGAGCTGATAATGCTGCAAGCGAATTGAATAAGAAGTGCGGATTTACCGTGTTTTTTAATACTTCAAACTTGGTATAAATATTTTCTTTTTGTAAGTCGGCATTAAATGATTGAAGTTGTTCGTTCTGACGAGCAATTTCTTCTTGCTGTATGCTTATCTCTGTGTTTTTATCAGCAAGTACCTTATTAATTCGCTGCTTTAATAAAACATTTCTTAGCAAAAACAGCATTATTAAAATAACAAGTGCAATACTGCCTGTAAGTACATTTCTTAATAAGTGTTCGTTAGCTAATTGTGCGTCTGTTATGGCCTTATCTTTATTTAATAATTCAATCTGTTTATTTTTTCGCTCTACCTCAAATAAAACTTCCATTTCTTTAATTTGTCGTGCTAAATCGTTTGAGTAAATGGTGTCGTTAAGTGATATATAGTTTTTATAGAGGGTAATTGCTTGATTTAAATTACCTGTTATTTCGTAATGTTTGGCTAAACTTTTAAATATGTTTAACTGAATTCTACGCAACCCTTGGTCTTTACAAATATCCAATGCTTTTAAATAATATAACTCCGCCTCAGGATAAATTTTTATTTCGTCATGAATCTTTGCAAGTCCAAAATAACATTGGGCTATTAGCCCCGAATATTTCATTTGTTCAACTATTGGTAATGCACTCATATACCAAATTCTGGCTAATTGCCAGTCTTTTTTATCATAATATGCTTCACCAAGATTAGTTAAGCAAATTGAAATATTGTTACTGTCGTTGAATGTAATCGAATTTTTTAATGCTTGCTCATAATAGGCTATACATGCATCTAAACTATCTTGATACATTTTAACATTTCCTAAATTTATAAGTGTGCTACTTAACTCCTTTCTTAAATTTTGTTGTTCTTTTATTCGGTATGACTTTAAATAAAATTGCTCTGCTTTTTTATAGTCTTTTAAATAGTTGTATACAGCCCCCATATTATTATAGGCAAATGCTATACCTTTTTGGTTTCCTGTTTTTTCAAATAAATTAATGGCTATCAGATGATGCCTTAGAGCTTGTTTATAATTTGCATTGTTTAAATATATAAC
>JACCDR011110006.1_pt1 | contig 14726 bp, 15 predicted proteins | sample 7446431 | NCBI WGS metagenome assembly JACCDR01 (sample SAMN15323443, study PRJNA562643) | freshwater metagenome | isolation source: river surface water | place: USA:Blue River Watershed | collected 2017-08-17 | reverse complement strand
TCAGATGTATTTTGGGAGGTCGGGATTCTTGGTATAAAGAATACTTTAGCCCCTAAATAATGCCTTGAAATATGGATTACTTTTACCATAAAAAATATTATTTATATATAGAATAAAAATAACCCTCTTAGAATGTTCTAAGAGGGTTATTTTTTTTGAATTTTTAAAGTAGTTGATCAAATAAATTCTTTTCTTCCTCGTTGATTGTTGTCACACCTTCTATGAAGGTGTTGCGTCCAATTGAAATAATATTACCAAACATGTATTTTTCTGTAACTACTTTACTTTTATTGGATTTGCCAACATAGATATTATCAACAACATTATCAGATACTATTCGGTCAAGATTTGCTATATAAAGCAGGGCTTTAATTTTCTTATCTTGGCCTGAATTGTCAGAATACATATTATCTATTTTCTCAAATTCATGCATCAATTTTGTCAAATTGCGCCTGAAAATACCATTTTTGGTGCAATATTGATCAAAGGCTGTATGATCCATTTGATTAACATGATAACCCAATTGTCGGATTATGTTTTCAATTTCGTCTATCCAATATACAAAATCTGAATAATATATTTTATCCTTTTGTGATTTTTTATTATAGTTCCTGAAGGGATGTCCAATTCTTTCTATTGCATTAATTTTCAATGCAATGTTCTGTATTTGGAGTATTTGTCCAATTTGGATTATTACGCCAGCTCTAACTCCTACCCCATGAGACAAAACGCTTTGTCCAAAAGAGGTAATGCTTCCTTCTTTTGTGATTTTCAATTTTTCAAGAGCATTTTTTGCACTAATAATATTGTCTTGATTGGGTTGGTCAATCAGTTCCACATTTTCCATCTGTATACCCCATTGGAGCATACTTGCGTATGTTTCCATCAGAGGGCTTCTAAGTATCTCAGCATCGGGGCATACTTGCCGAACTTTATTCTGCTCGTCAGCAGTTATAAACTGCGTACCTGAACAAGTACGACCAATTCGCCCTGCCCACTGTTTCATCTCGGCTTGTGACAGTTCGTATCTAACAAGAGAAGATATTCCGTTTCGGTTTTCGATCCTGTTACCATACCCATCTACATACAAATGGGTAAGTTGGTTTATGGTAATCCCGGACTGGAGAATATTTGTGGCTACAAATATTGCTGGCCCTTCATGGCCCATTGCCTCATTCACCTGTTCGATTTCCAATTCCCCATGAACAGGGAAGACTTTTACATTTTTATCAATAGCCTTAAAGCCGTTTATATATTGTTCTATATCAGGCTTCCCAGCAGTTCCAATCAATACCCTGCCCCCCTCATAATATGCCTCATAACAGGCTTTTATAGGGTCGTCTACAACAATACTTGTAACAGGGTATGGTCGGGGACTTTCTGGCTCATTCACCGATCCAAAGGAAAAACCCCTATAATAATTTTTATATTTTTCCACATCCACTGTGGCTGATAATAGGATTACATTCACACCAAAGTTTTTCACCCAATCTTTTGCCATATGCAAAATGGCAGTAGTGAGGCTACCTGCCTCATGAATCTCATCTACACAAATGTAATCACCATTTTTCATCTTATTGATTACACCAGAGTTCAAAAATGAACCCTCAGTGCAAAACACAACTTTTGATGCGGAATTATAATTTTTAATTTTTGAAGTCATAATACCAACTTCATGAGGTTGCAATAGCCCCAATGCAACAACTCCCCTTGCTGCCTGTTGGGCCATTATGACCCTTGGCATAAGGACGTATACCGTGTTATTGGATATTTTATAAGCCAAGGTAGGCACATACATGGTTTTCCCACTTCCTGTTGAAGTGGAAATCAATGAGATGTTATTGGAGGTGATAACCTCCTTGATTTGAGATGCAAGAGCTTCAATTTTCAACATGATATTTTATTCTCAAGATGAAGACATTTTCATCTCGTTAGGACAAAGATACGCTTTTTTATAAATGTAGCAAAAAAATAATCACTTTTTTTAATTGAAAAAGCTCAACCTATAATTAGGTTGAGCTTTTTATTTAAGCCCTATTGGCAAAATATTTTATACCATCAATTAAATCTTTCATCTTTATATATTCAGCCTTAATCATTTCTAATGCTTTTTTTTCCACTTCCTCTTTAAACTGAGGAATGGTCTCAATATAATCTTTTCTATAATATGGAATATTATTAATTCCCATAATACTTTCTGCCTCAGTTAGAGATAGCCTGACCTTTAAGGGAACATATATTTCAAATTCCCTCAAATCATTTTTTTCTAATACCTTGTATGTTTTAAATGGAATTTTTTGATCCAAAAGGTGTCGTAAAACCCTTTGGACTTCTTCTTCATAGTAAAACCTTGTATCAGTTCCTAACTCAATTGTATCTATTATGTCTCCATAGTCTATACAAATTGAATATTTATATAAATTTGTTATGGGCGTTTTAACAATTTCCTTAGCCCTTCCAATGCTGATTACTTCGCCTCCAAAATTTAATTCAAGTTCAGGGTTATAAAAATAAGCATCAATTTGATCAATTAATGCCATGAGATTTTTACGAAGGGTTTTAGCTTGTTCCCCTTCATATATATTTCCCTGAAATTTAAAAAAATTCGTTTCCATATTAATTAATTTTTATATTGTTATTGCAAAGATACAATAATTAATTAATACCAAAAAATTTATAACCACCTTTTTTATAAAAAAAAAGCCTTGATGAATCAATCACCAAGGCTTTATAAAAATTATATAAAATCAGTCCAATTATCGGGGCTTAAAATCCCCTCATCTTGGAGTGATAGCAACTTTTTTAATATTTCACCCATTTCTTTACCCGGAGCCACACCCATTTCAATGAGCATTTTACCGTTTACAATGGGGGGTTTCATCTCACTTATAAAGTTTTGTCCAATGTCAGGGGTGTATCCTTGTAAAGGAGGTCTACCGCTTACATCACAGCGACAAACTTCTACTAATGTTGAAAAGTCCAGCCCTTCCTTTTGTAGCTTTCTAAGTAGCCTACCGGCGCTTTTTTTAGTTGGTGGGGTTATGTGACACATGTGCAATTCAACCAATAACAACACTTTTGCCTGAAAAGACCCATCGAAAAATGATAGCCTTCTCAATAATGTGTCTGCCAATGGCAGTCCTGCCTCAGCGTGACCGGGTGATCTATAATCACCTTTTTCAAAAACTGTAGTGACACTTTTACCCAAATCGTGACAAAGCATCACAGTTTTGGTAAGCACATCCTTAGCCTGATCCAAACAGTGCATTGTGTGGATAAAGGCGTCACCTTCGGGATGGTGTAAAGGGTTTTGTTTAACATCTATTAATTTGTCCAACTCACCAAAATGATAACCCAACCATCCTATATCCCGGAGAAAATAAAAAAATGGTGAAGCCTTGCAATCAGATTCAAATAATTTTTTTAACTCCTGTCCAACTCTTTCGTTGGAAATATCATTAGGGGTTAAGCCTTGACACAACGATATAAATTCAGGCGTTGGGGTAAGTCCAAACACTGCAATAAAACGTGCAGCCCGATATACCCTCAAGGTATCCTCAGCAAATGCCTCAGACACTTGACGGCAAATTTTATTGTTTATATCTTCAATGCCCCCAAAAGGGTCAATAAATTCCCCTGTTAAGCATTTTTGAGCAATCGCATTTATAGTAATGTCACGACGCATTAAATCTTGCTCAATGGTTATTGCAGACACCTCAAACGAAAAATCTTGCCGACTTTCACCAGTTTTTTTCTCAGCCCTTGCAAGGGCAAAATCGTACTTTTGACCTTCTATTTCAAGTATCCATACAGGGAAGCTTTTTCCTACTGTGGTAATTGGCTTACCACAAAAGGAACTAAAGATATTATTCACTTGCTCAACAGTTGCCCCAGTCAGACAAATATCAATGTCATGGGACTCAATGCCCATGATTTTATCTCTAACGCAACCACCTACATAGTAGGCAGTTATGTTGTTTATAGCAAGTAACTTAATTAGTTCCTGTATCATTGCTTATTAATTATATTACAAAGATAATCTATTTTGTTCAAATCACAAATTTTATGATTATATTTTTAATAAAAAATGCTGCCTTAACAAAGCAGCATTTTTTTTATTATTCTAAAGGTTTTCGGGGACTATCCTTTTTGGGTCATCCATATCTACGGGATATCAATAACAATCCCAATAGACATAAAGATGTCCTTCTTCCGTGAATCCTACCACCTTTGTAGTGTAGATAATGTCGTTATGATAGCCACCAAAAAAGGTGATAAGATCGCCCACTTTATAGGGGCTATTTTGATGGTTTTGAAGTATGTTGTTTTTATCAACCCAAGCGTTGATTGTTTCATTTAATCCAATGAACGCCAACTCATTTGAGTAGCGATCAATCAGGTCAATCTTTAAATAGTCCATGACTTGTTTTTTATTGTTATGTAAAGATAAGGTAATTAATCTAATTGAGCAAATTTTTTATAAAATATAATTATTATATTCTTCTTTTATTAGAAAAAATATGTCCAATCAATTTGATTGTCAACGATTTACAAAAACCTTAACAATCGTTAAGAAAATGTTAAAATTATAATATGTATATATTATTTAAATAAGAATAATATCATTAATATTTTAAATATTTAAAAGCGGCTATAAATACAAATTTAAAAAAGCCTAATAATTTAAAGTTAAACCAATTTGGGTGTTTATCTTTCCATGTATGAATACAATTCTTACCCATAAATTTTCCATAATTTAACATAAGATGCGCTTCCTGAATAGTTCGGCCTACACCAATTGTATAAGTGCAAAAATCAGTATCAAGTAAACTAATTGCCTTTTTTAAATTTTCTTCGGAAATAGTATACAATAAACTATCACCAGAACATAATAACACACTCGCGCCAAGTTCTCTAACTTGGTTTGCATAACGTAGCATATCTTCAGCAACACCATTTGCAAATGTTGCTACTTTCAGGTCATCTCCTTCTTTAATAAGTTCGGATAGTTTACTACCGACATTATCCCCATCAAGGGCTATGTACAAGTTCATTTTTTTTTATTTTTCGTTTATGTAATAAAGATAAACATTATTTTACAAAACGTCAAATATTGCTTAAAAAATATAATTATTATATTCTTATTACATTAGATATAATTTGTCCGAATTTTTTTATTATTAATTTTTTATATTTTTTAAACCAAATCTTAATTAAGTGTTAAATCTATATATGTTTTAAAACAACAAAGCCATTTGAAAAATCAAATGGCTTTGTTGTTTTTTTTAGGTTAAATCTCGATATAGCTTTGCCCGTTTTAGGGCGACATTTTTGTCCCAACTGTTTAGTAGGGGAGTGTATGTTATGGGTAGAGTGTTTTGTATTCGATATTCCTCCCCCTCAACCTCAAAGGTTTCAGGGGCCGTTTCGTACAACGGGGAACTTGAGATGGAAAATTCCTCCCAATTAAATAGGAGGAACTCTATAAGCTTAGTTAATTTTTGGGGATAACATTTCCCCTCTTTCACCTTTATATGCAAATGCCTTTCCACAGAAAGCCTATTTAGGTGATCGTTCACCCAATAGATATTATTCTTGCTTTTATTTGTCCCATCCTCAGCATTGAGGTGAAAAAACGTGCCCTCATAAAAAGGCATACCTTCTCCGGGATAATACCCTAAAGCACTTTCTACGCGTGTTTCCCCAAAATAAAGGGGGTTTTCAGCCGCAGTCATAAATGAATTAAGGTCGCGGTATTTTGCGACCAACTTAGGTGTCCCCTTCATTTTGATGGTAATCATATTATAAGTGTTTTTGTTTTTCAATGTAACAAAGATAATCCATTTTTATTATACTGCAAAATTTTTATAAAATATAATTATTATATTCTTATTATATTAGAAAAAAAAGTGTCCAAATTCATTGATTATCAATTACTTATAAAAATTTTAACAATCGTTAAGAAAATGTTAAAATAATTTTTTAGTGTATTGTTATTTTACTTATTAATTTGGGTTATTTCTATGTTATGTATACAAATTTTGTGTCCAAAAATATAAATAAAAAGCCGGGTAGTATTACCCAGCTTTTTATTTATTATCTAAATTTAACTTTTATTCCCTTTGAATTATGCAGCATTCTACAAGCGATGCCTTATAACCACTGATGCCTGCAAATGACATCATTCCATCATTAGTATCCCACATTTTATCAAATTTGGGTTTATTTTCAAAATAAAAACTTTCGCAGTTGGGATTTACTGCTAAATAATTTGCCCAGTTGGGCCATTCTTTTTGGGGAAATTGTTTTTTTAAACTCCCCTCATAAAGTAAAGTGTCCCCTATTGGAGATTTAGGAACAATTGGTTCCTCCATCACCCCTTTTTTAATTTCATCAATCAACAAAAATTTTTCAGAAGTATTCAATTTTTTTATAAAAAATTTGATGATTTTTAATTTTACGTTCCACATAATTAAATGATTTTATATAACAAAGATACTCCTTTTTTCTAACATTTCAAATTAATTCTCCCTTGTAATTTTATATAATTTTTATAATTAGATTTTTTATCTCCCCCTCAGATGGGTAGTATAACTACCCATTTCCAAAGATGCTTTTTATTTGCTCTAAGAGCCACTTTTTTTATTAACTGGTATACTCATACCGCTTTTAAATTATCATTCTTATTAGGGGTGTTTAAGGGGTAATTGCGAAGCTTTACTGTCCAACATTGGCAATAAAAAAAAGGGCTGCCCAGACAAATCTGGACAACCCTAAACATAATCTTAGATCGCTATTGCTTATTCTTCTTCACCATCGGGGTCTGCTTCAAAGGCCACACCACCGTTGGGTTGGGGAACCAATTTCCCCTTTGCTGTTTTTGTTTCTTTTACCATATTTTCAGGGTTAAAGATTGCAAAGATTTCCTTCGCAGTAGTGTCACCGCTTAGAATATCCCAAAACAATACAAACATTTCATTCGATGAATACTGCTTCCCGTTTCCTACGATCCGCATATTTTCACGTTCTACCTCTTTAATGAGGTTTTTGAACGCTTGTAATGCGGTTTGCTGTCCGGCTTTTGCCAAGACTTTTTCGGCAGTCACCTTCACCCCTGTTACATTGGATTCTGCAACAATTTCTTTCAGACCTTCGCCTGAGATACCCGCTTTTACGGCGGCATTTGCAGCCGAAAATGATACCTCACCTGTTGCTACTGCTTCCTTAATAGCAAGGTCTGCATTGGCATCAAATGAGGCCAAATTGCTTACCTCAGCTTGAGTGATCCCCAACTTGCTTGCGATGTCCTTTTGCGCGTACCCCCATTTTACCATTTGAGATACTACACGTGCCACGTCAACTTTGTTCATAGCATTACGCGCCATATTTTCACGGGCGCTATCAATGAACAAATTTTCCATAGATGGCCGACCATTATATTTTACGTCGGCTTTGACCAAAAAGTCCAACGGCAAAGTGCCTTGTTCAAGGGCCAAATTGATTGCGGCCATACGTGTGAAACCCGCAAACAACACATACTGTTTTTCACCCTCAAAGGCTTCAATGTCAGGATACGCCCGTTTGAAATCGGGTGTTGACATGGTGAAAACTGCTACCGGGGTATCCTGACCATTTTGCACGATGCTGTTAGCCAAAGCCTCTACTTGTTCAGTAGTTGCCGCCGTTTGGCGGACTTGGAGTTCATGCATAATGTGGATTCGGCTGGCAGGAATGCGCAAGATTTGCGCGGTCTTAATTGCTGTGGTTGACATACTGATTTTGATTAATGATTAATGATTAACTGATTGATGAAACAAAGATACTACCATTTTTTCAGTTTGTCAAGCTTTTTCCGATATTTTTTTTATATTTTTTTTCGGAGCTTGAAACACCTGACTTTTCAGGTATGTATCTTTTTGATGGCGTAAAGATAAGGTGTTTATTTCAGTTGTGCAATAGTAGATGATATTTTTTTTATACTTTTTTTATAGTAAGGTGTATATATGGAATAACACGCACGATAAAATTTTTAATTAATTATCCAAGAAATTTAACATATAAAATAAATTTTAATAATTTTCAATAACGGGCAGGAGTGGATTAATCCTACCTTGCTGGGGAGCTAAGGGATGGTTCGATCAGCCGTCAACTGATTACATTGTAAAGGTACAACCTTTATCTCAATAAAGCAAGGGGTTTAATTACTTTAACATATAATAAAAAGCTCCAATGAATATTTCACTGGAGCTTTTTTATTATTATTCAGTAATAAATTGTGCTGCTTTTTGAGCTGCTTTCAACGCATCCCAAAGGAGTGATGGGTTATTTTTAAACCGTTTACCCCAACCAACCAAATAGGCAGTTTGGTTGTTTTCGCTCTTCCCTTCAAACTCCATGCCCAAATGTGAGCAAACGATGCTTGCGCCCATTTCGGCCACAAGTTCTTCAAACGCATATTTTGTATCACCAAATTTGCCGCTCATATCCCGGTTAAGGTGTTGTCCGGTTGAGTGAATGCACTCATGCGCAAAGGTTGAATAGTACTCTATTGAGCTATTAAATTGCTCAAATTTAGGCATACATATTAAATTCTGTGATGGACTAAAATAAGCCTTATCACCATTTGTAAATGCGATATTGTTTTTCTGCATATAAGTAGAGAAAAACTCATCTTTTTCTATATCGCTGGTCACTTGCTCAGTCACTTCAATAGGATATATTTCAGCTATTAAAGCTTGAAATTGAGGTGTGAACTGTTGAATGTTAAAAACGTTGAACGTGTTAAAAAATGGAATTGAAACAACTTCATTTTTTCCATCTTTTTCAACTGTTTTCTGTATTACATCGTACTTCATTAGGGAACAGCTTTTAGTCCCCTTTTCCATAAAAGAACCTACTTTTTTATGTTTTGCCCAAAGCGTTTGGGCTTGGTTAAAGGTAATGAAGCGACTGTCAGAAAGCCCGTAAAACATGTTGTGAAGTCTTAACCAAAAGACATTAAAGCCACTGTAAAAAGTGCCTGTAATTGGATTGTTTGGGCCTGAGCTATTTTTCCAAGGTTTAACCCACATAGGGTTTTCACCCTTTTCTATAAGGGCTATAATGCGCTCAACCATTTGGTCAAGGAACATTTCTTTTTTAGTAGCGGTGGTGGTGGTTGCCGTTGACATGACGTTTATTTTCGCTGGTTAATTAATAAGTCAAAGATACACCTATTCAACCAATAATGCAAGCTTTTTTATAACTTTAACATATTAAAAATACAATGAATTGTAAAAATCCTTATATGTTTCAGTACCGGGCAGGGGTGTATTAATCCTACCTTGCTGGGGAGCTAAGGGATCGTTCGATCAGCCGTCAACTGATTACGTTGTAAAGGTACAACTATTTAAACTAAAATCCAAAAAAAATGATTATTTTTTTTATAAAAATTTTGGAATAGGTATTTTTTGAATATGTTAATATATCATATAATAATTATAATTATTATGGGGCTTCCTTTTGATCCCCTTGTAACATTAAAAAAAAAAATATTGAGTAAGTGTTGCATAAGTGAAAATAGTTACTTATCTTTGTGGGGTCATTTTAATTAATCACACCAACAACTGTGCTATGTTTAGTTTAATCAAAATCGGAAAATTAAATTATTCATTCTCAGCCACCTCTACGAGGGTGATGATCTATCTTGCTCAAGACGCAAAAGACAGCATTTATGTTGACTTTTTGTCTAAAGAAGATTGCTCATTGTATGCCCCCCAAGGATTTGGCGGAGATGAGTTCCAATTGCAGTTAAAATCAGCTCATATTAAATGGGTTATGTCTCTTCTCCGAAAAGGAGAAATCACCGCCGATGCATTGTTGAGGTTTCTTCCTCAAAATTACGCAGAAGAAATAATCAAAGAGGCTGCACAAGTGCCATCAGCGGGAAACCAGTTTTAAAGTCATTTGTAATCACCCTAACGCCGGGTCATTACTTGACTCGGCGTTTTTTTTTCAAAGCTTTTAACTAAAAAATAATAAAAGTGATGGAAGCAAAAAGATTTGTATTGTTTGCAGGTAGGCACGATATGCCGGATAACGAAGGCGCAGTTTTTCAATCCTTCAGTTTTGAGAAAATGGAAGGGGTATATGAAAAGAATTTCACGGAATACATGAAAACTACAAATGAAGTAACAATTTATGTAACTGGCTTAACTCCTGCTGTTATACAAGTTTGCAGGGATTACAAAAATAAAAAAATTATCTTTCTTCACTTTAATAGAGATGAAGGAAATTATGTGGAGCAAATTTTTTAAAAAAAATAATCCATTTTTTTGGTATAATCATAAAAATGGATTATCTTTGTCATATAATTAAACCAGTGATTATGAAAAGTATTTTTTTCATTATGTGGCTGTTGAATAATAGCCTCACCACCGCCACTCCGCCACCCCCATTTACTATCACCCACCAATCTGGTGGGATGAAGTACGGGAAGACTGCCGATGGGCAGTTAGTCACAGTATTTGCAGACGGGTTGATTGTAGTTGGGTATGTGACATACCAAGTGAAATAACAATATTTTTTAACAAAAAGGGAGGGGTATAACTACCCCTCTTTTTTTTTACAATTTATGGATATAAGAACAATATATAATTTATATAATTTAGCTACCATAGGTAGTTATGATGATTATATGTTATATATTGAAACTATATATCCTGATAGTAAATTACAAGACATTTTTTGGCATGGGTCAATTCATGCAGATAAAATTTATAAAAAAGGGTTTCAAAAAAAATACATAGGAAAAAATAGTAATTCTCATAATAAAGGGTTTTACTTTACAAATAGTATTAGTACTGCCTCTACTTATGTAGAAAGCACGTTTAACAAATATACTAAATTGCCATATGAAAAACGTTTTTTAGCAGTAAAGATATATACAAAAAATCCTTATTTGATAGATTGTGGTGGGGAATATTTTACTCCTTCACTAAATAATTTCATAAACGAAACTTACGGAGATACAATAATATTAACAAATATATGGGATACAAAAGAACCCGGTTATTATGCGGATTTTCATAATTTTATTGAAATAAAAGATATTGCTAATACAATAGTAACATTCAATGAAAATAACATACATATATTAGGCAGTGAAAAAGATAAAAAATTATTTAAAAATTTTATAAAAGCCTTGCAGGATTAAATAATTCTCTTTATATTTGTCATATTATACAACGAGGCAATATGTAAGTCCTCACAAAAAAATGTTATGCAAATGGAAAATTTCATTAGCCAAAGCGAACTGGCTTCTTTTAGAAAGTTTACCCTTTCGTCAGGGTATAACGAAAACAACACAAAGTTTGTAAGGGTGAAAGACGGATATAGCGTGGGGGCAGATCCCCTCAAAATACGAAAGAATTTAGCAGGGGATATAAAATATGTCGGGCATCATGTCCGGTATGAGGGGTTTGTATACGGGTGTCGGCCCGGTTACGTTTTAGCTACGTTGAAAAACGGCGAAAGGGGGTGGTCATCATGGGTTGAAATCAATGGAGGCTTTGTCACTTTTAATCCGTTTATCGGGAAAAAAGTGATTTTAGAGTCCATTGGTTTTGCAAAATATTCCATCAGTATGATGGATATTGACTCTAACTCTAAAAATCCACCTGAGCAATCAGATGCTATATTGGGGGAATGGCATCTCCCCTTATTTGAATTGGGATTATGTTATTACATGAGATGTGAGGTGCAAGGAGTACCGTTTAAAGGCATCAAAAGCCTTTTAGCAAAATTGGCTCAGACCCCCGCTTGGCATTATTTTTGGTTTAATGATTATGCATACAACGAATCATTATCTATAGGAGTTAAACAAGGGCAATATATAATTGATTCAGCAGATACAGTATACGATTTGTTTAAAACCCATTTCGTAGAATGCGAATTTGGCCAAGATGAGGGGGTATATAGCATAAATGGTGCAGTATTTTTCCTCAAATTTGAGGGAAAATATTATTATCTCCATGAAGCCCATAACAATAAAGGCTTAGATTATTCCAAATTCGGCTATGGCCGTGTTTGGAAAGTCGCTCACCAGATTGACCCCAAATTGCTTGATGTTGATAAAGGTATCGCAGTAATTGACGACCATTGGTTGTCAAAATAAATAAATAAATAAAAAAAAAAATGGCTATCTATTTGGTAGCCATTTTTTTTTTTATAAAAAAGATTTGGAGAAATGAAAAATTCTTCTTATCTTTGTAAGGTCATCAAAAGAGATGATTTATGGCCCGTAACTCAGATGGATAGGGCAGTGTAGCTAAAAGGAGAAAAGGGGGATGTAGTTCAACGGATAGAACGAGGGACTTCTAATCCCTATATGAAGGTTCGATTCCTTCCGTCCCCACTAATATTTAGAAGATATGATAAAACACCATACTAAAACTCTTGGTGATATTGGAGTTTTAAAAGCTCAAGTAGATTTAATTCAAAAAGGTTATATAGTTGCAATTCCTCTTACAGAACATGCGCCATTTGATCTTATCATTTATAAAGATCATAAAATGTCAACTGTTCAAGTAAAAGCTAGAACAGTAAATAGTGGCAAAATAGAAGTAAGCTTTAAATCTTCCTACAACGATTCCAAAGGTACAAAGACTGTTCCGGTTGATAAATCCAAAATAGATATATATTGCGTATATTGCCCGGATACGGATTTATGTTATTATTTTAATCCAGATGAATTTGACAAATCTGTAAGTATTAGATTGGAGTTGCCAAAAAATAATCAAAAGAAAGGGATTCATTTAGCAAAAGATTTTTTAAATATTCCAAAACTTTAATCCGCAGGTCGTAGGTTCAAGCCCTACTGAGACTACAAAAAAAACTTAAAAAAGATTTGGAGGATTCAAAAATTCTTCTTATCTTTGTAAGGTCATCGAAAGAGGTGATTAAACGGCCCGGTGATGAAACTGGTAGTACATGCAGGACTTAAAATCCTGTGCCCAAAAGGCGTGCGGGTTCAAGTCCCGCTCGGGCTACAAACAATGGGGGGCAACAACGCAGTGCGAAACAGCGTATCATTCGCGGCAAGTGCCCCCCCAACCTTTGAAATATATGTTTTTGGTACTGATAAGCAGGGGCATACCCCCTGAGTGGATCAAAAGCCGGATAGCTTGAGGTACAACTGTGGAGTATACTCCATCATCTGAATTGACAGATATAGACCGTTGGATTTAAATATCCATAAAGTACCAGCAGACACTCACCAAAAACATTTTTCAAAAAAAAACTTAAAAAAGATTTGGAGGATTGAAAAATTCTTCTTATCTTTGTTTCATCAAAAGAGATGTAAGAAAAAGGTTGGTAACTGCTACCTACGACCGGAAAACCAATCCGATGTATCATGGTGGTAGTGAGCTTTCCTTCAATGTCAGTAGGGGGGATAAAGGTGGTACTTTGTTGATCTGACTGAAACAGGTAAAAGGCTTTTTTTTAAATGGTCTTTAAGACACACCTAAAGGTAGGGGGTGTTGGGTAAAAAAACATTTTTCAAAAAAAAACTTAAAAAAGATTTGGAGGATTGAAAAATTCTTCTTATCTTTGTAAGGTCATCAAAAGAGATGAAAAGAAAAAGGTTGGTAACTACTACCTACGACCGGAAAACCAATCCGATGTATCATGGTGGTAGTGAGCTTTCCTTCAATGTCAGTAGGGGGGATAAAGGTGGTACTTTGTTGATCTGACTGAAACAGGTAAAAAGCTTTTTTTTAAATGGTCTTTAAGACACACCTAAAGGTAGGGGGTGTTGGGTAAATATGAAATCTCTTAAAAGGGGATACTTGCAGAGTCCGAATCTGTGAGTTCTTATGAATAAAATAACCCAACTTTTTTAAAAAAACTTCGACAAAGATTTGGAAGTGTAAAAACTTTTTTGTATCTTTACATCATCAACCAAAGGGTTGATCATCCGCCGCTCCGACGGGCAAAATGCCCGCCACTTCCGGCCTCTGCCAGCAACGCCATGCGTCCATTGGAAGCCGCGTTATTCTGGCTCTAATTGCCCCTAACAGGGCCACCAGTTGCCACAAAAGAAGTTTGTGGTCTTGTCCGGGAGTATACCCCGGAGCATCCAAAAGATGCAGCAAAAGCAATACGTTTCCGCGTTTCGCTAAAGGTAACGTATCGTATCCGGTAAAGAATATGTCAAGACGCCGGTTATTATAAAAAGGAGGGTGTCTTTCGCGGGCTAAGCGTTGGTAATACCTACGAAATGCGGCAAATTCACCCCCTTTTTTTTAATCAATCAAAAGAGATTGATTCTTCCGTCTGGGGATGTAAAGACCTTGAGGAATGTTTTTTTAAAAACATTTTCAAGCATTTCTTTACATCTTTCATTAGATTGCGCAACAGACAACCCCCTAAAGGTAGGGGGAGGGGTAATATAAAAGCTTTTGATCAAGGCTACTTGTTACGTCCGCACAAACAAGTTCGTAAGAATAAAATATCCCCTTTTTTCTTAAAAAAGATTTGCAAGATTAAAAAAGATTGCTTATCTTTACATTATCAACCAAAGGGTTGATCATCCGCCGCAGAGCAAGGCAAGTCCCTTGTATTATGGCAATAGAAAAGGAGATTGGGGGGTACACCACCTGCCACCTGCTATCGGCAGCGTACCCCCCCCTCCCGTATCTCCTTACCCCCGCCCCCCTATGGAGGGGGTAGCCATAAGGCCGGGT
>JACCDR010044884.1_pt1 | contig 14727 bp, 21 predicted proteins | sample 7446431 | NCBI WGS metagenome assembly JACCDR01 (sample SAMN15323443, study PRJNA562643) | freshwater metagenome | isolation source: river surface water | place: USA:Blue River Watershed | collected 2017-08-17 | reverse complement strand
TCCGGCTTGGCGGGGCGGGAGTGCAGCCGCAGCTCGTTCCCGGTCAGTGGTGCGTGGTAGGGCGTGTGCCATGCCGGGGGCTGGTCCGGCCCGGTGGCGTCGGCCAGACGGTGGTCCCGGAACGCCTCCAACGCCTCGGCCGTCTCGGACGCCAGCAGTGCGACGTAGTCGCCCATCGTGTTCCCGCCGGTACGCCACCCGAGGGCGGTGTTGACCTCGCGTACCTCGGCGGTCATTTCCCCGATCGTCTTCGGTCGTGTCACCGCGCCCACCCCCACAGCAGCTGCTTCCAGAACGGGGCGGTGTCGCCCGGCCAGCCGTCGGCCGCGGGGGTGGTCTTCGCCGACACGGCCGTCGGCTCCTCCGCCTCCGCCTTCAATCCGCGGTCGTAGGCCCGTTCCAGTTCTTCGCACTCGCCGATGTTCTTCGCCGTCCGGCTGATCCACCGGTAGGCACGGTCGGTCACCTCGATACCGCTGCCGTGCGCGGTACGCATGCCGGTGTAGAGACGGCCGAACGTTTCGGCCGCATCGATTAGACGCTTGTCCATGCTGCACATCACTCCTCAACGGGTTCGTGTTCTGGGGTTACTTACTCAGGTCGCCGGCCTCGGCGAGTAGCCGCTCGGCCTCGGCACGTAACGCCGCGGCCTGGCGGCGTTTCGTCTCGCGTTCGGTCACGAACGTGGCCACCTCGTCGAGGGTGTGGGCCACGCCGGACGCCTGGGTCTGACCCCGCATGAACGCATCGTCCCGCACGGTCTTCACGCCCAGCAGTTCGAATGCGCGCTCTTCGGCCAGGTAGGCGTCGCCAACACGTTCCAGCACGCCGTCCTTGTACAGGGCGGCCCACTCATCATCGGCGTAGTGAATCTCCAGTTCCATCTGTGTCTCCTCTACCTCGCCCCGATGGTCTGCCGGTGCGGGTTCAGGGCCGCCAGGCGGGCGGCGAAGGTCGGGTCCGGCCCGGTGGGCACGTGCAGGCCGGTGTCCCGGTCGAAGTACCCCCAGTCGCCTCTCTTCCCGGGGCCGCACCGCATGACGGTCACCGTCCGGCCGGGTTCGGCAATGTCGGTGACCTCGTGGTAGACCTTCCGGCCGACACCGTTGCGACCGCCGGCCCAGTACTCGGCTTCCATCTCGTGGAGGTTTCCGTCGGTGTCGGGCTGGATCCGGTACTCGCTGTACCCGCCGAGCTTGACGAGTGACTCGAAGTCCCACGGGTGGTTGTGTGGCTTCGACTGTTCCTTCGGGCGCCGGTCCGGCCGGAACCACACGTTGATCCTCACCGTCCCGTTGGGGCCCTCGGTGAGGCCGAACTCGGCCTTGTACGCCTGGCCCGTCTCGTCCGGGACGAGCGTCCACAGGTAGGCGAAGGTGAACACCTCCCAGGTCAGTCCCCGGGGGAGCCACAGCCCGGGTACGTGCTCCCGCACCCCGTCGGCGGCGGCCTCGTACAGTTCTTCGTCGAGGACCAGCCCCGGAAGAACCTTGGCCTGCTTCATCTGTTCCTCCTGTTGGTCATTTGACGAGGATCGTCCAGTACCAGTCGGTGACCAGGTTGCCGTCGTCGTCGCGCTCGGGCGCCTCCAACCGCCGGGACTGGACGGTTCGGATCCCCATCCGCAGGCTCAGCTCGTCGCCGACCTGCGGCACGTCGACGCCCTGCTTGGCGCGGTGGTCCTCCACCGGCTCGCCCCAGGCGGGTTCCTTCCCGTTGAACTGCTCCCGGTTCTTCAGGTGGTCGTACACGTTCGGGTCGTCATCCGGGTTTCACCTTCCCTTTCTTCGTCTGGGTCGGATGTCCGTTATTGGATGAAGTCGAGAGCCAGCTTCGCGGCATCGCGCCAGGCGCCTTGCACCTTGGCGGCCGTCAGGTCTCGGGCATCACCGGGAATGCGCTTCTGGAGTGCCGCCGCGATCTCTTCGGCGACCGCGTTGACGATGTCCTGCGCGACATGCATCGGAACGTCATGACCAGCCCGGTCAGCAATCTCGCAGACCTTATCGTTGGCCGCCGCCGTTGATCCCTCGGTCGGATCCACTTCTATACCTTCCTGTTCGACGCTGTCTCTTATGTCAAGTTGTGGCCTGTTTGCCTACGCCTCGCCGCGAACGATCCGGAGCGTCAGGCACGGGAACTGCCCGCCGCAGGTGTTGCAGTAGCCGTTCCGGTTGGGGTGCAGCTCCGCGAGACGCACTTCGAGGCGGTCGCCCAAGTCGGCCCGGACGACGCGCCACACGTCAGCCTGATAGTCGAAGACCAGCACGCCGTCTTCGACTCGCACCCGGCAGGACTCACCGTTGCCGTTCCGAACGATCAGACCGGTGCCGGGGATCTCGAAGGGGGCATCGGTGTCGGGGAGCTGGTAGGTGTTCGGCCCGCCGACGCTAGCCCGAGGCGCCTCCGGTGCGATGTCTTCGCGGATGTGAGACCCGTGGATCATGCTCGCTCTCTCCCAGCCGGGTAGGTAGCTCCGCACCGGCACCGGTGATCGCCGTCCTCGTGCGGGTCCATACCGCATTTGTGCTGGCCACCGAACATCCCCGGATTTACGGCGCAGGGATGGTGATTAGTCGCGTCGCACTTCACCGGCTCGTAGTCACCGCCGTTCCAGACGGCAAGCTGGACGATGTAGCTCGACTGCCCGTTGCCACGAATGTCGAGGAAGATCCCGTCCACACGGAACTTGTGCCCGACGACCGAGACCTCTGTGCCGATCGGCGGCAAGGTCTCCACCTCGAAGTCGGCGCGGAGATTCCTGTCCAGCACTTCGTTCGGGTAGGACATGTGGATCCCGATCATGTTGACCTTCCTGTTCGATAATGTCTCTTATGTCAAGTTGTGGGGCTTTATCGCCTACGCGTCAGGCCGACGGGCACGCCGCCCGTGTCGGCGTAATCGGTGGCCGCCTGGAGCGCGTTCTGCCACGGGTCGTTCATGTTGGAGTGCTCGCCCATGTCGACGCCCGTGATCTGGCCGATCGCCTCGGCGAGCCGGTCCGCCATGTCCTGGGCCTTGTCGCGCTCGTCGATGGTCTGGAGGCTCGCTCGTTCCTCGTTGGCGTCACGCGCTTCCAGCGCCGCGCACAGCCGGCCGATCTCGGCCAGCAGGGCTGGCACGTCGGTGCGGGCGTGGACGATGAACTCTGCCGTCTCCATCGTCAGGTCGGGCATGTCCGTCGCCAGGTGGTTGTACCCGTCGAGACTGTCGCCGGGAACGCACGGCCTGTCGGCGTTGCCGACGGTGTGCACCGGCAACCGGATGGCGTACGGGAACGCTCCGTGCGAGCAGATCCCGTCAGAGCAGTCGCAGTGGTCCGTCTCCAGCCGCCAGGGTCCCTCGGTGGCGGCGTCGGCGCGTGCACGGATCGCGTTCAGGTCGATGGTCACGCTTTCTCCCGTTCGATAATGAGCGTTATGTAAAGTTTCGGGGCTTAAGTCTGGAGAGCGACTCGCCCCTCATCGGTGTCGGCGAGCCGGTCAACAGGTGGCATCCTGCTGCCCACACACCGATCACTTGCCGGATACAGCGACGTGAAATCGACCGGGTGATGCGGGACCAAGCGGCCCGCGTCACCCACCGGTAGGTCTCGACGCCTGCAAGCTCCACACCGCATGATCATCGCGTCTCGTCAGGCCCGTCGGCTTGGTCATGGCCGCCGCCCAGGATTTGCCCGGGGGTGGTGAACTCGTCGGCGAGGTACTCCCCGACCGGGTCGCCGGCGGCGGCCATGTCTTGGATGCGGCCGAACACCCGGCGTCGTTCGACGTCCAGCCGGGCCTGACATTCGCCCCGCGTGCAGCACACCCGGCTGCCGAGTTCGGGCGAGAAGAAGCACAGGGCGCCGACGGTCGTCCCTTCGGGCCCGTAGGCCTGGCAGTCCCACGCATCCCCCCGGTCGGCGGCGGTCGTTGCCGCCACGTTCCGGACGATTGCTGCTGCTTTGTTGAGCGCTGCCTTGTAGTGGTACGCCTTTGCCTTGGACTGGGCCCGTTCGATCTCGGCAAGAGCCTCCCGCGCGGCGTCAGCCCGGCCGCGTGCGTAGGCAGCCGTCTCGTCGCCTAGGTGCTCCGTAAGCCACCGGATCACGAGGTTGCCAAGCGTTCCCACGGTCAGCGCAGCCTCCTCGGACGAGATCCCAATCTCGTCGACCATGCGCCGCTCCGCCTCGCGCAACAGTGCAGACATAGGATCCATCTGCCTTCTCCTCAGGGGGCTTGGTGTGACGTGGTGGCTAGATAAGCGCCTTTGTCGATGTGACGGTCACGATGGCCGCGACCGGGGGCGGCCGCTTGACGAGCTGGTTGCGGTATTCGGGGTGGCCCTTGCAGCAGGCCGCGCATATCGAGCCGGCGTCGTCGGTCGGGTAGTACCGCCATCCGACCCGGATGTCTCGTTCGCATCCCTGGCAGTCCCAGGACCGTTCGAACTGGTCGCGGAGCCTGCTGTACCGGTTGTCGCCGAGCATCTGGCGGGCCATCGGGTCGAACCGGGCCGGTGTCATGTGTTCACGCAGCGGGACCAGGACCGCCTTTCCGGCCCGCGCAATGTCGACCTGCTGTTCCAGCAGGTTCACGGCGAACCGGAAGATGGTGGACCAGCCCTGCAGGTGGATGACGGCGGTGGGGCCCTGCCCCGCGTGGTCGGGTAGGTAGGCGGACACCCGGCCGTTGGACGGGGTGGGAAGCGTCGTCGGGCTGGCGACGGTCACCACGGGGCCTCCGCGTCAGGGTCGAGCATGATGCCGTACAGGACCCCGGTCCGGGGCAGGCCGGCGTCCGGCTCGGGGTCGTCGGTGCCCCAGCCCTCGGGCTTGTCGAGTTCGGGGTCCTGGACGAAGATTTCGTGTCCGGCCAGCCACACGGGTGTGATGGCCGCGACGGTGCCGCCGTGCTCCCGGGTCTGGCGCACGGGTAGGCATACGATCGCGTCGTCGGGGAACGCGGTCAACGCGTCGCGGAGCTGGCGGACGGTCATCCGGGTGCCGGCACCCCCGGGATAGGTGGCCCGTAGGGCGCTGGCCTGTGCGGTGGCGGCCTGGTTGACCAGGTCGGCGTAGGTGTACTTCATGGGATGTCACATCCGTAGCTGCAGCGGCAGTCGTTCGGGTCGCCGCACTTGGGGAGACGCTTGACGGTGCCGGCGTCGGTGAACGGCCCGCACTCGCCCTGGTGCATGCCGGCGTGGTGCAGTGGTACGACCGTGCACCAGTCGGTGCGCGGGTTCATCCCGCCGAGCGGGTAGCCGCGGTCGCAGGGAGTGTTGGCCGCGAGGGCTTCCGCGCGGAGTTTCTCCCGCCGGATCGCTGCGGCGAGCCGGTTCAGGGTGTCCGCTGCCGAGGACAGGTTGTCCAGCTCGGCGGGTGACATCAGGCGGAGGTGGGTCCTCGCTTCGTCGGCGTTCCCGGCGAGGAGGGCCAGCAGGGCGGCGGGCTCCCTCGACATGGCGGTCACGACGGAGCCCTGGGCGGGCTCGGGGCGGCGCCAGACGCATCCGTCGGCGTGGCTGACGCTGTACCGCGGCGATGCCCCGGTCAGGTCGTAGCCGCCGGTGCAGCCGCAGTGGCCGGGACGGTTCAGGACGGCCATGACGGCGCGGGTCGACCAGCGGGTGATGGTCTCGTCGTCGTTGCGGTGGACGATGGCGCCGGGGTCGCCGATGGCGAGGGCGATCTGGTCCTCGAGCGGCGCGTCGTGTCGGAAGTCCCACGGCGGGGAGGTGTTGATCGTGACGTCGAGGTCGGCGGCGATGCCGGTTTCGATGATGGCGTGGAGGTAGTGCTTCCCGGCGACGGTGGAGCCGTCCGGGCCGAACGAGATTTCTCCGATCACGTGGTCTTTCGGGTCGGGCTGCTTCAACCGGTGGGCGATCGATGCGACGATCCGGGTGTTCAGGGCCCGGCCGGGGCGCTGGGTGTACCGGTCGAGCAAGGTACGGGCGAGGGTCGGGTCGACCGTGGTCCGGGTCCGTTGCCGGCCGGCACCGTTCGATTCGGAGACGGCCTGGAACAGGTCGCCGGGGTGGGTGTACGGGTCCATCAGCTGGTCTCTTCTCAGGTGGTGGTGGTTCCCGGTAGACACAGACCCAGCTTACCGGCTTAGCGGGTTACGACGCAATGCGGACGGAGTTGGGGGGATCGTCGTACGTCGCGTCCTCCATGCCCTGCCACAGCGCCCGCCGACCGGCCCGCCAGCCGGCGGCGTACGACTCGTCGTTCCCGGCGTGGAGCAGGGTCACCGGGCCACGCGCGAGGACGTCCCCCCAGTGCGGGTGCAGCGGCAGTGTCCCCGCGGGCTGTTCCCACGTCTTGTTCATGATCTTGTCCAGGCCGGTGCGGGGGTCCTGGACGGTCTTCGGCCGGCCGAATTCGCCGCCGAGGCAGTACCAGTTCCCGATGTTCGCCCCGGACCGGACCCAGATCTCCTGCCGCCGGTAGTCGCCGAGGTGAACAGCGACGACGGCACCCGAGTTCTGGGGCTCGTCTTCGTAGTCGAGGGTGCGCATCATGTGGCGGTCTCTCCAGAATGGTCGGGGGCGCGTTCGACAGTGGGCAGGGCGGCCAGCGCGGCCATGAACCGGAACCAGGCCGGGTCGGTGGCGTACGCGCACGGCACCGGTGGCCGGGTCCGGACCCGCGGGGTGTACCGCAGGATCGTCCACGGCCAGCAGTTGCGCACGGTTGCAGGTCAGATGTTCCGGGCGACGGCCACGGCCAGGTTGACGGCCAGGTCGATCGCCGCGACGAGAACGGCGGGCAGGGTGATAGCGACGTTGGAGGCGCCTTCGGCGACGCCGTCGACGATCTGGCCGACGAGCCGGCCGAGGGCCTTGCAGATGGTGGTGGCGTGGCCGACGGCTTCGGCGGTGTTGGTCAGGACGTAGACGACCAGGCCGAGGAGGGCCAGCTTCCAGACGATCTTCCAGATCATGGCGGTCGATTCCTTCCGGGGTGAGGGTGTATCCCCCGTGGGGAACACATTTCGTACAATCAGAGTAACGGAATCGTGGGTACGGAACAACGTTACCCGGTGGGGCGGTTCTTGGCGGCTTTCTTCGCCAGACGCCTCTGCGCCCGCGCGGACGCGTTCGGCCTCGTCAACACCAGCCGGTCCGCCGCCCGCAACGCCGCGTCCTTGACCGCCTCGATGTCATCGTCGTCGGCGAGCTGCGCAATCCGGAACAGCACCTGGACCAGGTCCCCGACCAGGGTCCGGTCGGCCGGGTCGACACCGAGGATCGACGACACGTCCTCGATGCGCCGCTCCACGATGCGGACGAAGTGCATCCGCTGCACCGTCATGGCCTCGAACTTCGCCACGGCGGCCAGGTGGGACCGGGACGGGGCCTCCCCCGCCTCCGGGGCGGACCGGGCCAGCCCGGCCCGGTCCTGGTTGATGTGGTTCCGCACGTCGGCACGGACCTGGATGAGCGCCCGCAGCCACATGAACGGGTGGTCGGCCAGCCACGTGATCTCTTCGGCGGTGGCTTCCCGGTCCAGCTCCCGGTCGACGTAGCGACGCGCCCGTGTCAGCGGCGCCTCCCGTTCGGTCCCCGCCGTCGAGATCTGCAACTGCTCAGGTAGAGGCACCGGTTCGCTCCTGTTCGTATCGGACGCGGCGGAGTTCCTCCAACGCCCGGGCGTGCCGGACGTGTTCGTTGTCGAGCTCCGCCATGTGGGTCGGGCACAACGCCAACGCACCCCAGTCGGGCCGTTCGGTGCGGTAGGCCTCTCCCCCGGGTTCCCGGGTCCAGGTGGCGCCGTACGTTCCGCACCGGTTGCAGCACAGGTTCCAGCCGGGGCGGGGCCCGCCGTACAGCGGGGCGGCGGCCATCTCCGGGGAGACGAAGTATCCCTGCCGGGCGAGGTCGTCGGCCAGGTCGTCCAGGTTGGTGATGGTGCCCGGGGAGTGGCCGGCGGCGGTGACGAGCGTCCGCACGTACGGGTCGTGGAGCCGGCGCACCATCCCGGCCCGGGTCATGACGCCCTCGGCGGGTACAGCGACATCCGGTCCGCCCGGCGGAGCTCCTCCAACTCCTCGACGCACCGCGTCACCCTTTTAGCGATCGCGAGGGCGCCGCGGTCGCCGTCGGACTCGTGGTGTGCGCCGCGGACCTCCGTGTTCAGTCGCTGACCCAGGCCGAGCCCGACGCTGCGCCGGTCCCCGGCCAGCCAGTCGTTGCAGATGTCCACCAGTTTGCGGGTTTCCCGGCCGTCGCGGCGGACGATCGGGAACTGTTCGTGCAGGTCACGGACCAGGTTCCGGACCGGTTCCGGCACCGCGTCGGGGACCGGCGGCGGCGGCGTCTGCGGGCATCCCATCGACTCGACGATCGCGTCCATGCCACGACGGGCCGCCGACCCGTCCGGGGTGCGGTCGCGGAGCTTCCGCATCTCCTGGAACCCCTCGTCGGGGGTGATCTGGCCACGGACCACGCGGGTGGCGATGCGGCCGGCGTGGTTGGCGAGCGGCTCACCGTCGACGTCGACGAACCGGCCGGAACCCATTTCCTGCAGGCCGCGGCCGGTTGCGCCGTGGTCGTGGAAGCAGACGTTACCGGCACCGGTCCCCCACCCGTTGGGCAGTTCCGGCGCGGCCGACCGGTGCCCGGCGACCACGTCTGCGGCCGGGTCGACCGGCGTGGCCCGGCGGACGGCCTCGTCCACGATCGCGTCCCGGCTGTAGGACTCGCTCGGGTGGTGCACGGCGGCGTTCACCACGTCGTCCGGCAGCGCCCGCAGCTGGGCCTCGCTGAGACCGGCGGCCTGGTCGTAGGCGGCGCGGGCCTCCTCCGCCGATGGCGTGGCGGCCGCCGGCCGGCCGCCGGCCGCCGGGTCGAGCGCGGGGTGCTTCGAGCCCAGGTCGACCGTCTGGATGGCCTCGTGGTCGGTCATGGGCCGGCTGGTCGACGTGTCGTTGCCGCGCTGGTTCGCCGCCCAGGACGGCCAGCGGGTGCTGAGCCGTTCGCGGCCGGGGTGCGGAGTGGCGTTGAGGCTGCCGGGGTGGTTGAGGTCCCGGCACGCCTGGCCGTGACCGGCTACGCAGTCCCTGCAGTCGCCAAACTCCGACCAGTCCGTCCCCGCCTGGGCCGACCGATCCTCGGCCGGGGCGGGGGACCCGACGTCACGCAGGTTCGGCCGCGCGATCGCCTCCGACGCCAGCCGGCGTCCGACGGTCCACCGCACGATTTGGCGGGCCATGTCTTCCTTCGACGCGTTGCTGGGCACCGTGATCCCGAGACCGTCGGCGAGGGCCTTCGTGTCCTTCTTGGACAATCCCAGGTCGGCCACGTACCGGTCGGCGTCGGCGGTGTCGGTCATCGCGGCCAGGTCGGCGCGGACAGTCGCCGGGTCCGGCTTGCTGTTCGTTGCCGACTCCTTCGCGGGGCACGGCCCGGTGTGCCACAGCCCCAGCGGGCAGGCGTTCCCCGGCTCGTGCGTGGTGACGTCGCCGGCGGCGTCGGCCTCGCGGAGCGTCTCGGCACGGCGGGCGTCGGCGGCGATCTCCGCCAGGCGGGCTTCCTCGTACGGGTCGACGAGCTGGTGGATCGGGTCGTCAGCGGGCCGGCCGCAGGTCTCGTAGTCGCGGCGGGCCGCCATCTCCGGGTCGTCGACGAACGCGTGCGGGGAGCTGAAGACGGTTTCGCCGCACCGGCCGCGATGGTCGGCGATCTCCTCCGGGGTCGGCGGCCGGTCGTACTCGTCGACCGGCCGCCACGCCACGGCCCGGCCCGGGTGGGGAACGGAGTTGAAGCTGCCCGGCGAGCGCAGGTCACGGCAGGGGGCGCCGGACGCGGCGCTACAGTCGGCGCAGCCGTCGTACAGGGACCAGTCCGTGCCTGCGTCCGCGGACCGGTCCGCGGCGAGTTTCGGAGCGAGCTGGTCGACAATGTCGTCGGCGGATGCGCTGTCGCCGAGCCCCGCGAGGCGTCCGACCTGAACGGTCACCGGGCGGCCGGGGTGCGGGTACGCGTTGAGGCCACCCTCGGCGGACAGGTCCAGACACGCCCCCTCGGCCGGGGCACCACAGGTGCCACACGCGTCGTACCGGGACCAGTCCGTGCCGGCGTACCGGGACCGGTCGACGCCGGCCCGCGCTGCCCGCCGGTAGTCGTAGGTGCCCCGGTACAGGGGCGGAACGAACGCGGCCAGGTGCCGGTCCTCACCGCCGACGTGGACCGCTGCCCCCCGGTCGTCATCGGTGAGGATCTTCTGGTTCGCCTCCGGTTCCAGATCCAGCCTGCCGGAGTTCTGCAGTGACCGCAGCGCCGTATCGACCTGCCCCTGGTCGTACCGGTCGGCGAGGTCGTCGCGGAGCCGCCGCAGCGACACGTAGACCGGGTAGTTGCCGTCCGGGTCGTCCGAGGACAGCCGCCGGACAGCGTCGAGCACATCCTTGTCGACCTGCTCCCGCGCCGGGGCGGACGGTGGTTCCTCACCGCGGTCCACCTTCCGGAGCAGGTGCTTGTCGGTGCCGACCATGTCGAGGGCGCTCTCCCGATCCCGGTCCGTCAGTCCCGCCCGGTCCGGGTCGGGCTCGAGCTGGATCGCGCGCTTGTCGTCCATGTCGAGCAGCGCCTTGTCCAGCTCGTCGCGGGGAACGTCGGGAAATCTGTCGCGGAGGTCGGCCAGCGCCACCGGGCCGCCGGGCCGCTTGGTGAGTTCGTCGTAAGCCTCCCCGATCCGGTCCGGCAACGGCTTCTCCGACACGGTGGCTACGGCCGGCCGGCCGGGGTGGGGGGTGGCGTTGAAGCTTCCCGGCGAGCGGAGGTCCAGGCACGCAGCCGCGGCGGCGGCGGAGCAGGTGTCGCAGCTGTCGTACAGGGTCCAGTCGGTGCCGGATTCGGCAGACCGGTCGACCGGTGCCGTGGCCGCCGTGGCGGGGTGGATTGCCATCTGGTGCTGGTCACGGCCGCCGATGTGGACGGCCGCCGCCCGGTCGCGCTCGGTCAGCGTCTTCTGGTTGACCTGCTCTTCGATGTCGGTGTCCTTGGCCCGGGCGAGTGTTTTGACGGCCTGGTTGAAGGCGGCGGCGGGCATGTCCGGGACGGCGTCCCTCAGGTCGGCCAGGTCGACCCAGTCGCCGGGCTGTCCGGCCAGCTTCCGGTAGGCGTCCCGGACCGTCTCCATGTCCGGGGTCAACGTGAGCCGCTTTTCCGGGTCGCGGCTTTCCACGGTCGGCAACCCGGGTGACACCGGCGTTCCCGGCCGCGGGGTGTCCGCGCTGACGTACAGCCGGGTGGCGTTCGTCAGTTCCCCTTCGATGTGGAGCACGCCGTCGGCGAGGGCGTGCTTGACCTCGTTGCGTAGGTGCCGGTTCGCTGCACCGCGCTCGTCCCCCGGGGCTCCCATCAGGACCCGTTCACGGCCGGCGGACAGGTCGGTCCGGAACCAGTCGTTCTGCAGCCGGTGCAGGGTGTTGTGGCCGGCGCGGATCCCCGCCACGATCGTGTTCACGTTGATCGGTTGGTCGTCGACCGGCCGCCGGGTCGGGGACGGTTGCGTCTGGGCCGGTGGTGCCGGTGTTTCCGCCGGGGCCGGGGCCATTGGGCGACCGGGGTGCGGGGTGGCGTTGAAGCTGCCGACCTTGCGCAGGTCGTGGCAGGGTCGGCCGGCCTGCGCGAAACAGGTCGGGCACCATTCGCACCGGGACCAGTCGACACCGGATTCGGCGGAGCGGTCCTCGGCCGGAGCCGGCGCGACCACGGGAGGTGCGGGGGCCGGTGGCGTACTGGCCGGGATGGGCATGGCGGTCTGTTCGGGGAGGACACCGTGGCGGGTCAACGCGGCGCGGCCGGCGGCGGTCAACGCGCCCGTGCTGTCGAGGAAACCCCAGCCGGTGAGCTTGTCGTACTGGCGCTTCTGCCGGGGCAGCGGCCCCACGTACGGCAGGGCGCCAGCCGATCGCAGGGCGTTCAGTTCGGACGGGCGGAGCTTGTCGGCGTTGCGTTGCTGCGGGCTGCGGGGGGTGCGCTTGCGGACGCGGGAGGCGGCGGTGGCGCCGGCCTTCATCCGCCAGCGGGCGCGGTTCCCTTCGTATGCGACGCATTCCATCGGGGTGCCTGCCGCGGTGGTTCCGCTGTCTCCGAGGTTGCAGAACGATCCTGCCCGGACGTGGCCGGATTTGCTGGTCATGGGTACTCCACGGGGCCGTTTTGGGGAACGGGTTTTGTTACTTCATGTCACGGGCGGTGCGGCCGGGTCGGTTCAGGGTCGGCGGATCCGTACGGCTTTCACGCTCACGTTGCTGATGGCGTCGATGGCGAAGCACACGGCCAGGGCGGTGCCCCAGTTGTTCCAGGGGCCGAGCATGACGACGCCGGGCGTTCCGTTGAGAAGCCACGCGACGAGCCAAAGGAAAGTCATCCCACTACGGTACGTGCTTACCGGGGTACGGGACAACCCTTGAGGCCGGTGGTGTGCAAGATTTATAACTTGCTGGTGACGTACCGTTCGATCTCGTCCGCGAGCACCCCGTTACGTAGCCACTGGTCCGACACGCGCTCGTACCCGCCGCCCTGCCGAACCACCTCGGCGAGTACGTCGGCCAGGTTGCCGGCCACTTCGACGTAGCTTTCCTTGGCGAAGATCCAGCCCCGGACGATCCGTTCGAGGCCTGCCACCGCGCGCGGGTTGAACCGGGCCGCGGTCAGGTTGATCCCGATCTCCCAGGCGAACCGGGGTAGCAGCCGCGACGCTTCCGACTCCGGTTCGCCGGCGATGAGGCGGGCGTCGGACCCGTCGGCGTTGTAGCAGCTCTTCGACAGCGAGAACAGGCCGGCCATGACGGTGGCGACCGCGACGTAGCCGGCGCCGGTGAGGATCTCGACCAGGGCGGTCCGGTCGTCGTCGGTCATGGCGACGACCGGGCGGAGCGGGGCCCTTTCGGCTTCCAGTCGGGCGAGGGTCCACCGGCCGTTGTCCAGGCGCGGGTAGGTGGTGCACGGGTCGACGGCGGTGATCCAGCCGCGTTGGTACCGGTCGACCATCCGGTGTGGGCGCGGCTGCCGCGCGACGGGGAGGGTGGCGGTCACAGCAGTGCCTCCTGCGTGGCGGTCTCGGTGGCGGACTCGGTGGCGAGCCCGCCGAGGTCCTCGCCGGCGGGCTCGAGGTACGGGGGGTGGATGTAGCAGGTGGTGCAGGCGACGGAGTCGTCTTCGCGGGGCTTGGCCCGGCGGATCTTCCACGTCCGGAAGTTCGCCGCCTCCAGGCGGGCCAGCTCCCGGTCCGCGTCGGCGCGTAACGCGACGAGGCGGACGTGTCCGCATCGGGCGTGGCAGACCACGAACGGTTCCAGCTCGGCCAGGGTCGGTAGCCGGCCGACGGTCTTGCGTTCCGTCGGGTGGATCCACACTCCGGGCCGGTCAAGTTTCGCGGCCTGGATGAGGGTGCCGTGGGTGCCGCCGGTCAGCCGCCCGTCCCACACGCCGACGACCGCTTCGGCGGCTTTGACCATGGCCGTGTTGCGTTTCCAGATCAGCGCGTTGACGGCTGAGGACCGCTGTTTCGGCGGGGTCGACTCGGGGACTTCACCGGCGACCCAGATCTTGTCGGCGAGGCCGCGGAGGCGGACCCATTCGGCCCGGTCAGCGCGCGGGAACCGGGCGGCTTGTTTGTCGTGCGGGATACAGGCCCACAGCCGCATCCCGGCCCGGACAGCAGCGTCGGCCCACAGCAGGTCGCCCTGCCGGGCCATGCCGGACAAGGCGACACGGGTGCCGAAGTCTCGGTAGAGCCGGCCGGCGACGTAGTCGAGGGCGTCGGTGAGCCAGGGGACGTGTTCGTCGGCGACGTCGCGGTGCGCGGTCGCGGCGACGATCCCCCAGACGGGTGACGGGTCAGGCGAAGGCGCCGCGGTGGTGGTACCGCCACGGGTGTCCGGGGACGTATCCGGGTTCGCGTTCATACCGGTGCACCGATGCGGGGACCAGCGGCCGGACGTCGAGCGCCGACTCGTACAGGCCTTCGGATGCGTAGGCGACCCAGGTCGGTGGTGTTCCGGTCGGTCCGACCGGGACAGGTGTACGTCGCCCGTCGGCTGGTCCGCCCACGTATTCGGCTTCGGCGTGCACCACTGATCCCCCACATACAACCCATGGCCGACAACTCCCGATCATATATATATGGGTGTGAACCACCCGACGCCAGTAGGCGTGCGTGGCCGGGGGGTCACGACTTGGCTTAGGGCCGGTCCGGGTCGGTGTCCACGTACGCCAGCGCCCGGACCTGGCCGCGGGTTCGGGCGTTCCGGTTCCGACCCTTGGGCCGGGTTCCGGTGCGCCGCCGCGTGTTGTTCGCGTCGCCCTGTTCACGGACGTAGGTCAGGCCGGCCAGCTGGACAAAGATGACCCGCCGGTCCCGGGCCATGCCGGTTGCGTCGAGCTGGTATCCGTCCAGCCAGATCCATCCGTCCACGTAGGACTTCCACTCGTGGACGCGGATCACCCGGAACAGGAATGGGTTTCGGAACTGAACACTTGCCCGGCGGGTGATGTGGAGCAGGTCTTTCGCTTGGTGCCGCACCGGGCTACCTCTCTGCAGGGGATCAGAACGGCGGTTCGTCGTCGAATGTGCTGGTTGTGGCCCCGGCCCGGTCGCCCTGCATGGGCGCGTTCGCCCACGGGTCGTCGCGTCCACTGCCGGAGCTGCCGGAGTGACTGAACCCGCCGCCGTCGCGGGCCGCCCCTCCCCCACCGTTGCCGCCACCGTTGCCGGTGCCGGACGAC
>JACCDR012622231.1_pt1 | contig 14729 bp, 15 predicted proteins | sample 7446431 | NCBI WGS metagenome assembly JACCDR01 (sample SAMN15323443, study PRJNA562643) | freshwater metagenome | isolation source: river surface water | place: USA:Blue River Watershed | collected 2017-08-17 | reverse complement strand
TTTGAGGGTATAGCAATGGCCGTTAAAGGCATGTTTGGAGGCTTGGAGAACATCACCGGCACGCTGGCGAGCGGCGATGAGGTGGTGGTGAATGACGTATCGAACGGGCACACGGACAAAGTGTATGCAAATCACCTGTCCTCGTTCCGCAAGGTCACGACCCTGGCGGACGCTGCTGCGGACATCACGGTTGCCCAAGCGGGCATTCTCCTGATGCCGAACAGCACGACCCGGACGCTGACGCTTCCGACCGCTGCGTCTGCTGCTGGACTGTCGTTCACGTTCGTCAAGACCACCGCCGCCGCCTCCGCGATCACCATCGACGGTGCAGGCTCGGAGACGATCAACGATGCAACCACGTTCACCGCGATGGATGCTCAGTACGACACCGTGACCATCGTAAGCGATGGTGCGGAGTGGTGGATTACGCACAAAAGCATTGCGTAATCACTGAGTAGCCAACCCGAGAGGGAGCTATGGCTGGAAAAACAGTGGAGAGTGGTGGCACGTTTAAGCCGGGGCACGCCAAGAAGGGCGGTCGCAAGCCCGGAGTGCCCAACAAGCTGACGGGTGACATCAAGGCCATGATCCTCGCTGCGCTGGATAAGGCGGGCGGGGAGGCTTACCTGGTAGACCAAGCCCTGAACAACCCCAATGCGTTCCTGACGCTGGTGGGCAAGGTTCTGCCGATGACCGTGCAAGGCCCAAATGGCGAAGCGCCGAAGGTCCATGTGACGGTCGAGTATGTCTAGCGTCCAGATCCCGAAGGCGTTTCAGGAGCTAAACCAGCCCGCCCGGTACAAGGTGTTCTACGGCGGGAGGGGTTCGGGGAAGTCGTGGGCCATAGCGCGCTCATTGCTTCTCAGAGCGGCGCAGAGAAAGACCCGCGTGCTGTGTACTCGGGAGCTTCAAAGTTCGATTCAGGAGTCCGTACACCGGCTTCTGAGCGACCAGATCAGCGCGCTCGGCCTGTCGCCCGTGTTTGAGATCCAGCAGACCACGATTCGGGGCACGAACGGCTCGGAGTTCATCTTTGAGGGCGTTCGCTCCAACGTCGATAAGATCAAGTCGATGGAGGGCATCGACATCTGCTGGGTGGAAGAGGCCGACAAGGTGCGCGAGGCGTCCTGGTCGATCCTGATCCCCACGATAAGACAGGAAGGGTCTGAGATATGGGTTTCCTTCAACCCGTACCTGAAGTCGGACGCCACATGGCAGAGGTTCGTGGCGCACCAACCTCCGGGTGCCATCGTTCGGAAGGTGTCCTACAAGGACAATCCGTGGTTCCCCCCTGAATTGCAGGCTGAACTCGATCACCTCAAAGAGGTGAACTACGAGGAATACCTGCATGTGTGGGAGGGCGAGTTTAAGTCCTTCGCTGAAGGGGCTGTATACGGCAAGCAACTGAGGGAGGCGCGGGAGTCAGGGAGGATTCGGCCCCATCTGCCCATCCAGAAAGCGACCGAGGTTCACACAACCTGGGACTTGGGCAAGTCGAAGGCATCAATGGCGGTGTGGTTCTTCCAACAGGTCGGCCCTGAGCGTCGGTTCATCGACTACGACGAGGGCGGCTTCATGGAGATTGATGAGTGGGCCATGAGGGTGAAGGCCAAGGGGTACAACCTTGGAAAGCACTTCATGCCGCACGATGTTGAGATGGATCTGCTGGGCAATGGTGGCCGGTCGCGGCAACAGCAGTTTGAGGACGCGGGCATCAAGCCCATCGTGGTCGTTGATCGGATTCGCCATTTAAACGAGGGCATTGAGATGGTTCGGTCTCAGTTCCCATCGTATTGGTTTGACTCCGAGAAGTGCGAGCGCGGGCTGGAGTGCTTGCAGAATTATCGCTACGAGTACGATGACAAGCGGAGGCTAGATTGGCGTCCTGAGCCGCTGCACGATTGGGCGTCACACGCTGCGGATGCGTTCAGGCAGCAGGCGCAGGCGGATCGTGGGCAGTCCAAGTGGGTTGGAGTTATCAAGCCGTCCGAGCCGACCCGCAGGGATCGACACAACCCGTGGCACAACCAACGCGCCGGATGGATGACATGAAGGACGAGAAAGAACTAGCCGCGTACCTTCGCGGGAAGATCGCGGGGGCGTTGAACGATGACGGGGACGAGATTTCCGCCCGTCGCCAGCGGAACATGGATGCGTACAAGGGCGAGCTGTACGGGAATGAGAGGGAAGGGCAGAGCACGGTAGTCACTCGGGAAGTCCTTGAGGCTGTCGAGTGGGCCATGCCGTCGATCATTCGCACCCTGATCCATCCGGGCGCGGTGACCTTTGAGCCGGTCGGGCCAGAGGATGAGATGGCCGCAGAGCAGGAGACCGACGTTGTTCGGTATCACCTGTTCGAGAAGGGCGACGGCTTCGTCACCTTCCACAACTGGACGAAGGACTGTCTGCTGTACCCCACGGGGTACGCGAAGATTTGGGTGGAGGAATGCGAAGAGTCCTCGACCACCCGTTACCACTCCCTGACTGACCAGCAGGTTGCGTACCTCTCCGCTCAGGAAGGGGTGGAGATCGTAGGCCAGGCTCAAAGGGTTGAGATGGTCAACGGGCAGCAGATGCCCGTGTTTGACCTGGAAGTGAAGCAGACCGTCAAGCGGATGGACTTGAAGGTCGCGGCGATTCCCCCGGAAGAAATCCTCGTTGACTCTGACCACACCTGTACGGATGTGGATGAAGCGGAGTTCATCGCGCACAAGAGAACCCGGACGCTCTCGGAGTTGATCGAATACGGGTATGACCGTGACCGGCTTATGGAAATCGGCGCGGTTGACGATGACCTGATGGGCGCAGAGGCGCAGGCGCGGCAAATCTTCGATGAGTCCGCCGACGATGACGAAGAGGCGCTGAAAGAGTACACCGTTTACGAGTGCTACGCCCTCACAGACTTCGACGGAGATGGGATTGCGGAGCGCAGGCGGGTTGTCCTGATCGGCAACGAGGTATTTGAGAACGAAGAGGCGGATTACACGCCCATCGTGGCCATGTCCTCCATCCTGATGCCGCACCAACATACGGGCATGAGCCTGTCGGATCTGGTGTATGACGTTCAGCAGATCAACACGGCGCTGTTCAGGCAACTGCTGACGAATATGTACCGGATGAACGTGCCCCGCAAGTATGTGGGGACGCGGGCACTGGTAGACGGCGGGATGACCCTCGACGCCCTCTTGAACCTTGAGGCCGAGGTGATCCCGACCGAAGATCCGATGTCGATTGTGAACGAGCAGATTCAGCCGATTGCTCAGATGATCCTCCCTGTCATGCAGCATGTGGATCAGATGAAGCAACTGCGGACGGGGGTAAATCCCCAGCTCGCGCTAGATCCCAAGGTTCTCCGTGATACGACGATGGGCGCGTTTCAGACGGCCCTTGATAACGCCTCCCAACGGGTTGAGATGATCGTCCGGGTCATGGCTGAGACGGGCGTGAAGAAGATCATGCAGAAGGCGCACAGGCTCATTCGTGAGCATCTGGGGCAGCGGACTGCGGTGATGCTTCGGAATACCTGGGTTGATGTGAATCCTTCGGAGTGGAAGGACCGCACCAACATCCGGGTGAGGGTTGGGGTGGGCAACGCGCAGAAGGCTGAGAAGCAGCAGATGCTCCAGCAGGTTCTGGGGCTTCAGATGCAACTCTCGCAGACGGGGAATCCGTCGGTTGGGCCTCAGCAGATATTCGCCACGGTCTCGGAGATGGTGCAGGCGTTCGGGTTTAAAGACGCCTCCAAGTTCTTTATTGATCCGTCCACCCTTCCGCCTCCCGAGCCGCCTCCCCCAGATCCGATGCAGGAACTGGCGAAGGCGCAGGCTCAGAGCCTGATGATGGAAGCGCAAGCGAAGATGCAGAAGGTGCAGGCCGAGCAGCAGAAGATGCAGCTAGAGGCGCAATTGGAACAAGCGCGGATGCAGATGGAGCAGAGCAAGGCGCAACTTGAGGCGTTCAAGGCGCAGCAGGCGCTCCAGCAGGCGCGGGAAGCGGCCTCAATGGAGTATCAGATCAAGATGGCCGAGCTTGAGGCGAAAGAGGCTGACAAGGGGCTGAAAGAGGCCCAGCGGGTCAAGACCTTGGAAGAGGCTCGGAAACTGGACATTGAAAACGATGCGGCGGAATCGGGCGTTAGCCTCGTCGCTGAACAGGAGATTTAACGATGGCGGCGGCTTCTCTGAGCGCGGGCACTTTCACCCCCACGGGAAAGGACACGGCGACCCTTGCCGTAACCTCTGACCAAGCCACGGGGACCGTGTATGCGGTCATCACCGAATCGGGCACGGCCCCTAGCCACGCCCAGATCGTGGCGGGCAATGACAACTCGGGCAACCCGGCCCTCTGGTCTGGGTCGAAGGCGGGCGCGCTGTCTAACTCCATCTCCGCGACCTCCGTGAAGCGGACGAATGCCAAGGTGTACGCGCACTTCACCCAAACGAACGGTGCTGCGGAGAACTCGACGCCGGTTAGCTCGGCGCAGGGGTGGTTCCACGACATCGGTTTTGGGACCATGACCACGAACGCGACGAGTTCGGTGGTGAATGTCGGCCCGTACCCGTTCATCCGGTGTTCTGGGACGTTTGGCTCTGGGACCATCACGTTTTACTACCAGGATGCCGGTGGCAACTGGGTCGCCCTCGACACTGCGGCGTTCACCTCTGCGGATCAGAAGGTGGTGCAATTCCACCGCGCCTCTACGCTGAAGGCTGTTCTGACCGGCTCGACCTCTCCGACGCTGGCTTGGGAAATCCGATAAGGCGATGGACACGGAGGATCATGCCCCGTCGATCCTTGATGTTCTCGCGGAAGAGATCCGGCTGATAGAGCGAGCCGGAGCGGTGATTGAATTCAAGGCCAAGCGCGCAAACAAGCCGCAGCCTTACAAGGAATACATGCGTGAGCTACACAACCAAGGGCGCTAACGCGCAAAGGCTTCTGGACGATCCCGCATTCCGGGAATCTGCGGAGTCTCTGGAGCGGCAGATCGTGGACCGGCTGAAGTCCACGCACCTTGACGGATCGGAGGCGACAGAGCGGTACGTTCTGGAGCTTGTCCGGTGCCTTCAGTCATCGGAGCGGTTCAGCAAACTGCTCTGGTCTCAGGTGGCTCATGGGAAGCTTGAGCAGCACGAACTGGAAAAGAAGCGGGTATTCCGGAAGGGCGGAATCTAGGGTGCAGAACAAAGGCGGCTAAGGTCGCCTTTCTTGTGCATCCTGCACAGCGCCGCAAGGCGTGGACTGTCGTGAGACAGCCCGATCCCTTCAGATGGAGATTGACACATGGCTAACCAACAGGAGCCGGTGTCCTATACCGTGGATCAAGCGGCCAATGCTCTTTTGGGGCATATGGACGCGATCCTTGGAGAGGAACCGGAACAGGAAGAACCGGAAGAGGAATCGACCGAAGAGGTCGAAGAGCAGGATGCGGAGGATGTGGAGGTTGAAGCCTCCGACGATGCTGAGGAATCAGCGGACGTAGAAGAACCCGAAGAGACGGTTTCGCTGGAAACCTTGGACGATGTAGCAAAGGCGCTGGGGGTCGATCCAAACGACCTCATGGCTAACCTGAAGATGCGCGTCAAGGTCAACGGCCAGGAGGAACTGATCAGCCTCTCCGAGGCGCAGAAGGGCAATCAACTCGAACGCGATTACAGGCATAAGACTGCGGAACTCGCTGAACAGCGCCGGGCTATCCAGTCCGAGCGCGAGACTGCCTTACAGCAGTTGCACCAAGCCGCGACAGAGGCGCACGCAGCCCTCCAGTTCGCGGAGCAGGCCATTTACGCGGAGGTCAACAACCCGCAGATGGCTGAACTGAGGCACACCAACCCTGCGGAGTGGGTGGCGCGTCAGCAAGAGGTGCAGCAGAAGTTCGGTGCGCTCCAGCAGGCACGCAATCAGGCGCAGCAGCAATTCGCACAAGCGATGCAGGCCCAACAGGCGCAGCAGCAGAGGTATCTGGCAACGCATCTGGAAGAGCAGGCAAGCCAACTCAAGGCGAAAGTTTCGGACTGGTCCGATAACCGCCGAGATGAGGTCAGCAAGTTCCTGAAGGAGCGGTACGGGTACAACGACAAGGAGATTTCCGGGGTCATCGACCACCGGCTGATCCTGATGGCGATGGACGCTCAGAAGGGCGCTCAGGCGACACAGGCGGCGGCTCAGGTGGTGAAGAAGGTGGTCAAGGAAGTCCCGAAGATGCAAGCGCCGGGTAAGCCGAAGTCTGTCATTACGGTCAAGGCAAAACAGATCGCCGGGCTGAAAGGACAACTGAAGAAAACCGGGCACATCCGCGATGCTGCAAAAGTAATCGAAGCTCTTTTGTAACTTTGGAGAATCATCATGGCACAGTCCACCATCACGCATGACAGGTTTGACCTGTCCACCAAGGGCGATAACGTCCGCGAGTCCCTTTCGGACATCATTGCGAACATCTCGCCCACCGAAACCCCCTTCCTGTCCAACGCCAGCCGTGGGACCGCGAAGAGCAACTACCACGAGTGGCTGATCGACTCGCTGACCGCGCCCGACACCACCAACAAGCAGATCGACGGCGACGAGTTCAGCAACACCACGCTGGCCGCTCCCGCTCGCGTCGGCAACTACGCGCAAATCTCGCGCAAGGTCGCCGGTATCTCCCGTCGGGCTGACAAGCTCACCAAGGCGGGTCGCAAGTCGGAAGTCGCGTACCAGATGGCGAAGCTTGGCAAGGAACTGAAGCGCGACATCGAGGCGATCCTCCTCGCCTACGGCACGACCCACCAGGTTGCGGCGGTTGGCGCGAACAACAGCGCGGGCACCACCGCCTCGCTGGGTTCGTGGCTGAAAACCAACACCTCGCGTGGCGCGACGGGCACCGACCCTGACCTGACCAACACCACCTACGGCTACCCCGACACCGCGCCCGGCGACGGCACGGACCGGGCGCTGACCGAAGATGGCCTGCTGGGCATCATCAAGGACTGCTACGTCGAAGGTGGCAACCCCACCACGATCATGTGCGGCCCCATCGTGAAGCAGAACATCTCGAAGTACCTCTTCGGATCGTCTGCCCGCGTGGCGACCCCGTATCAGGATCACGGCGCTAGCAAGAACAGCGGCGCTCGCGTGGTCGGTGCGGTCGATTTCTTCGTGTCGGACTTCGGCACGCTGGAGATCGTCCCCAACCGCTTCCAGCGCGAGGACGATGTGTGGGTGTTGGATTGGGATTACTGGCGCGTCGATTACATCGATGACATGGCAGTGATCGATCTGGCCGTGACCGGCGACGGTAAGCGGAAAGCACTGCTGTCTGACTACGTTCTCGTCTCGCTCAACGAAGCCGCCTCTGGCGTATTCGCTGACGTTGACGAAACGACGGCGATGACGGCGAGCTGATCGCACGGGTGGCGGGGGCTTCGGCCCCCGTTCACCCCCTTTCGCCTGCCTACGGGTTGTGGGCAGACCAAAGGGGATGATCATGCTGATTCGGATCAAGCAGGACCGTAAGGGGCCTGTGACGGGCAAGTATTTCTACGCGGCGGGGAAGTTCATTCGCCCCGGCGAGACGGTTGACGTTCCTTCATTCAACGAGGCGATCTGTGAAGCGATTGAGCCTGGGCCAGAACTCGTCGGGGTCGGAGTCGGAAGTCCTGATTTCGGACTCGGAACTGATCGTAGTGGAGAAGCAGAACGTGACTCCGCTTCTGGAAGCGAACCAGCGCCTAAGAAACGCCGGGGTCGCCCGCCGAAGGGGGATGCAGCACGTCGGGCGGGTGGACATGGTGACGTACACCAACTGGAAGAAGGAATGGCAGGAGCGCCACTCTGACCGCTGGGAGTGGAAAACCTACATCTCGATGAAGCTTCGGGACCGCGATTATTCAAAGTTCCGCACGAGTGACCAGAAAATATGACCACCTACGCCACGCTCAAATCCGATTGTGCGGACTGGCTCAACCGCACGGACCTGACGAGCGCGATTCCCTCGTTTGTCCGTCTGTGCGAGGCCAACATCCGCCGGGATGTGCGTGTGCGTGCGATGGATACCGCTGCTGACATCACCATTACGAACGGCACGGCGACGATGCCCACGGGCTTCATTGAGGCCCGCCGGTTGATTCTGGACAACACCACGGCGTGGAACCTCGACTATGTGACGCCTGAGGTTCTGTACTCGACCCATGTGTACATAGAGTCCGGGGTGGCGATTGCGTACACGATTGAGGGCGACAGCCTGGTGTTCCGTCCTGCTCAGAGTGAGACGGCGAAGATGCTTTATCTCAAGGCATTCGACGCCCTCTCCGCTGACTCGGACACCAACTGGCTTCTGACGTATGCGTATGACGTTTACCTGTACGGAACCCTTCTCCATAGCGCGCCGTACATAAAAGAAGATCCCCGCGTACAAACGTGGGCGGCGATGTACCAGCAGGCTGTTGCGAAGGTGAACAAGCAGGACAACCTCTCGCGGTTCTCCGGCTCGCCCCTGAAGATGTTTGGCGAGATTGCCCTGTGAAGATGGAGTTTGGCGAGTGGACGCCAGACCTGATCGGCGCGGTTTCCTCTGTCGTTGACGCAAAGAATGTCGTGCCCGACATGGACGGATACCGATCCTTCCGTGACGCGGCTTACAAGACCTCCGCGCTGAACGCGGCCTGTTGTGGGGCTGCGTGGTTTGCGGATGACGAGAACGCCCCCCAGACGTTCGCAGGCACGACCTCAAAGCTGTACATCCGGGCGGCTGAGTCGTGGACGGATATGTCCAAGGTGGGAGGTTACACCGGCTCCAATTGGGAGTTTGTGAAGTGGGGTTCGTGGGTTGTTGCCACGAATGGCGTAGAAGCCCCGCAGTACATGGTGATGAGCGGTGCGGGTCCGTTCGCGGATGTGACCGGAGCGCCGATTGCGTTCCGGGTTGCGGTCATTCGTGACTTCCTCGTCTTTGGGGATACCACGGAATCCGCCACCGCCTACTACAACCGGGTGAGGTGGTCCGGGTTCAACAACGCGGAGACCTACGGCAGTTCGCTCGCTACTCAGGCGGACTACCAGGATCTTCTGGGAAATGGGGGAAGGGTTCAGCGGATCGTCTCGGGTGACGTAGGCGTCATCTTCCAAGAGCGGTCCATCTGGACGATGGAATACGTCGGCCCTCCCACGATCTTCCGCTTTGTCGAGGTCGAGCCGGGGCAGGGCACTCCCGCTCCGGGGTCTGTGTGCTCAAGGGGCGGGGTGATTTACTACCTGTCTCATGCGGGATTCATGGCGTTCTCCGGTGGTCAATCGACCCCCATTGGTGCGGGGAAGGTAGATCGCTGGTTTAACGAGAATATGGACTCGACCCGCTATGGCGAGATCCGTGGAGTCGTTGATAGAGAGGGGCGCTACGTTTATTGGTCGTTCGCCTCTACCTCCGCAGGCACCACTTGCGACTCCCTGATGGTGTATCACGTTCCTTCTGGCCGCTGGTCTTATTGTCGGGTCAACACGGAGACGCTCTTTGAAGCGGTGTCCCCGGGGTACACGCTTGACGGTCTGGACGCTCTCTTTGCGGACATTGACTCGGAGAGCATCGCGGTCGATTCCCGCGCCTATTTGGGCGGCGCGATCCTTCTGGCTTGTTTTGACACAGCGCACAAGCTCGCCACGTTTGATGGGGATTATCTGACGGCTGAGATTCAGACCGGCGACATGGGATCGGGTCCGCGATTCTGGGCGCAGTCCATGCGGCCTCTTGTCGAGGCAGGGGACACGATTTCCGTATGTGTTGGGTATCGCAACGACCTGACAGAGAACATTACATGGGGGTCTGCGCTGTCCCCCGTCTCGACGGGCGACATCCCCTGTAGGGTCAATGCGCGCTATCACCGATTCAAGATGTCCATTTCCGGCGGCTTTACGAGGGCGCATGGATTGGAGATCGAAGGCACACCAGAGGGCAACCGATGAGCAACACTCCCCCCGTCACCGCCCCGGCCCCTCAGCCGATCAATCGCGGCGGTCCCACCTCCATGCCTTCGATGCCTATGGCGGCGAATGCGTACACGTTCCTCAACTCCCCGTACAACTTCCAGGCGAGCATGTTGGGCGCGGGGAATCCGGGGATGGGCATGTATGGCTTCTCCCAGCAGTTGCCTAACTCCTACATGATGCAGCGGTTTCTCCCTGAGGTAACTCGTCACGCGATGACGCAGTACGCCCAGAATGGCTCTCAGCCGTTCCCCTATCAGTACCAATCCCCGTGGCAGATGAACGGCCAGCAGGCGCAATTCAACCCTGCGGCGTATGGGCAGCAGCAGAGCCAGCCTCCGCAAGGCCAGCCTAGTCAGCCGACGCCGAATAACCCGCCCCTGTTCAATGCGCGACAGCAGTTCCTGCAATCGCTGAGTCCCGAGCAGTCTGCATTGAGAGGTGGGGCTAACGGCAATCAGGACTTCCGGCAGTCCCTCACGCCACAGCAAATGCAGCTTCGTGATGCGGTTATCGCTGCTCGCCAACAGACGGGGCCGCAATCGACGCCTCAGCCGATGCCGCCCGCGACTCAGAGTGCGCCTCAGAGCCAATCGATGCTTACGCAGAACCCGTATGCGCGGCAGGGGATGCCTCAGGGGATGCCGCAGCAAAGTCAGTATCGGAATTACTTGCAGCAGCTTATGCCGGGCTTCTTCAACCTCGGCATGGGCTTCTGAGAGGGCTAGGAAATGGGATGGTTCAGTGATGCGCTCGGCAGCGTTGGCGATGCGATGGGGCTTGGCGGGGGCGACTCCGGGAATCAGGATGTAACCCAAACCTCTACCCCGTGGGAGGGCATCCAGCCCTACCTGTTGCAGGCGTTTGCAAACGCGCAGAACCTGTATCAGTCCGGGGGGCCGGACTACTACCCCAACGCGACCTACACGCCGTTCTCCAGCCAGCAAGAACTGGCGATGGAGATGATGCAGAACCGGGCGCTTCAGGGGAACCCGTACCTTGCTCAGGCTCAAAACTACGCCTTCTCCAACCTAGGGATGGGCGGGCCTGACATGTCTAACGCCCTGTCCCAGATGAACGCCATCGCCTCTGGTCAGTACAACACCGATCCCTACCGGATGCAGGATGTTGGCGGGAGGGTCAGCGAGAACTGGCAGGCGCAACAGGTTGATCCGTCCCGTGGGCGGACCAATTGGGAGGCGCAACAGGTCAACCCCAACTTCTCCGCGCAAGACATCAACCTTAATCGGTTCATGAATCCGAATGAGGTCTCGGCGGCGAATCGCTCTCCCAACATGAGCGCATCGCAGATCAACGTGCGGAACATGGCTCCGGACCAGATCAACCCGAATTACGATGTGCGGAACGTCCGTGGCGCGCAGATCGACACGAACGGCTACACCCCGCAACAGGTTACCGCTCAACAGGTCGCCCGGAGGCAGGGCATTGGTCAGGGCGTAGAGGGTCAACTGCGGAACACGATGCAGGGTGATTACCTCAACGCCAACCCGTACCTCGACCAGACCTATGACCGCGCTGCCTCTGCGATGACGCGGAATTGGAACGAGTCCGTACTTCCCGGAGTCAACTCGACCTTCTCCCTTTCCGGTCGGACGGGTGCTGGTGCCCATCAAGCGGCGGTGGATCAGCAGGCCGATCAACTCGGTCGGCAACTCTCCGGGCTGGGGACGGAAATCTACGGACAAAACTACCAGCAGGAGCGGGAGCGCCAACAGCAGGCGACCAACCAGCTCGGCGGGTTCCAGATGCAGAACCAGGCGCAGAACCAGCAGGCCGACCTCGCCAATCAGCAGGCGGGTCTACAGGCGGGGCTGGCGAATCAGCAGGCCGGGTATCAGGGCGCGCAACTGAATCAGCAGGGGCAGATCGCTAATCAGGCGTCCACGAATGCCGCTCGCCTTGCTAACCAACAGGCGGGCCTTCAGACGAACTCGCAAAACCTTCAGGCTGCGATGGCGAACCAGCAGGCCAAGCTCCAATCCGTCAACCAGCGCCTTCAGGAGGCGACGGCGAACCAGGACGCGGAGATGCAGGCTCGCCTGTCCAATCAGCAGGCACGGCTCCAGACGAACACGGAGCGCCTACAGGCGCAAATGGCGAATCAGGATGCGCGCCTTCAGTCCGTGAATCAGCGCCTCACTCAGGCTCAGTCGAACCAGCAGGCCGGTCTCCAGACGAACGCCCAGAACCTCCAAGCCCAGCAGGGGAATCAGAATGCGTGGTATCAACAGGGGCAGTTGAACCAGAACCAAGCTCTGGCGAATCAGGGCTACAACATGCAGGCGCAACTGGCGAACCAGAATGCAGGGATGCAGGCGAACCAGATGAACCAGCAGGGGCAGTTCCAGAACCAGAACATGGGGTACAACCTCGCCAACCTGAATCAGCAGGGCGCGAATCAGAACGTCAACAACATGACGGGCGCGGCAAATAACCTGTTGGGTTATGGCACGAACTACAACCAGTACCTCAACCAATTGGCCCAAATGTCCCCCGGTCTTGGAATGGCCGACTACTACGACATGGAGCGTCTGATGGGTGTTGGAGACATGGTCCGCAATCAGGCGAACATGGGGCTTCAGGATTCGATGGACCGCTTCAACTACTACCAGCAGCGGCCCGAGCAGCAGATGAACCAATACACCGCGTGGCTCAACGGCATCCCCGGCGCGCAGTATGGCTCTCAAACGAACAACTACGACGGACAGAACGGCTCGACCTTCGGGCGCTTCATCGGCGGCGGTCTCCAGCCCATGCACTACGGGGCGCAGCAGTTCGCCGGAAGCTTCGGCAGTTCGTTTGGCGGGATGATGGGCAGCGGGATGGGGATGATGATGTCCGACCGTCGATTGAAGCGTGACGTTCAGCGGATTGGAACCCTTCCCTCTGGCCTCCCGGTCTACTCCTACACCTACCTTTGGGGCGAGCCTGGGGTTGGCGTAATGGCCGATGAGGTTAAAGAGGTGTTCCCCGATGCGGTGGTCCGTGTTGGAGAGTTCGACGCCGTTGACTATGGGAGGATCGGCTAATGGGTCCGATGGATTCCCTTCAGGGTCTTTTGGGTGGGCCTAAAGAGCGGTTCCAGTTGGGGCTGCTCTCCGGTGGAGACATGGGCACGGCGATCCGTCTTGCTCTTGCGATGAAGGAGATGGAGCAAGGCCAAGCCCGTCAACAGTGGACGGGGGATCTTGCCCAGAGCCTCGCATCTCTCCCTCCGGAACACCGGGCCAAGTACGACACGCCTGAAGCGCAGCAAAGTCTCCGGGCGAGCACGTTTGCGTTCGGTGACACGAAGGGAGCAGAGCAGGCCGGGCTGTTGGCTCCGCAGCAGTCCGAGAATCAGCCCGCATTGATTCAAACCCTGCTCGCGGCGGGGCTTGACCCGCGATCCCCAGAAATGCAGTCGCTTATCAAAGCCTCCCTGATGGGGAGCGATCAAGGTGCCGCGCCTTTCTATCAGTTTCTCCCGACCGCAGACGGATACGCCGCGGGCAATGCGCGCACGGGCGCGGTGTCGCTCGTCAATGGGCCGGACGGGAAGCCATTGGTCAGGGCGCAGGATGATGTGCCGCTGCAAAGCCTGCTGGCTGGAGGGAAGGCTGGGGCCGTTAAGCTGGCCGAGCAGGACGCGGCGTTTGAGCAGGAAGTGCAAGTTAACGCCCCGAAGCTGATGAGCAGCGTGATGCGATTCCAAAGCTTGATCGAATCCATCGAAAAGGGAGACACCAACACCGGGATCGTTGTCGGCAACGCTTATCGACTGCTCGACCCGCAGACCGCATTGCTTGAGGCTGAGTCGATCCAGTCGGCGGTTGAGTCGTTGAACGGTTCGGGACTCGCCCCGGTATCCAACAAGGAACTGGAAACGATCCGCGAGATGTTTGCCAGTGCGTCAAAGACCGGGGAAATCAACAAGACCCTGCTTTCTCGGTCCCTGGCGATTGCGCGCAAGCAACTGGCAACACTTCAGTCCAAAGACCAGTATTTCCGCCAGAACCAAACGCTTCAGGGTTGGAGGCCGCAGGGCTTTGACGGCCCCGCCACGCTCGTCCCCGGCTCTGGAGGGATCAAGCGATACAACCCTGCCACGGGGGAGTTTGAATAATGCGCGTTGAAGTGCAGGGGCAGATTCTTGAATTCCCCGATTCGATGTCGGAGGGGGAGGTTAAGGCTGTCCTGCGCGCCAAGTTTCCGCAAGAATCGTATGACCCCACGGAGGGGATGGGCTATGGCGAGCGGCTAGCCGCTGGCGCTGGATCGTTTCTAGCTGACCGCGCATTGGGCGTAAAGCAGATGCTCGGCATGGCGACGGAGCAAGACGCGAAGGACAAGGAGGCGCTTGACGCTCCACTTCTTGAGCGTTCCGGCGCTGGTGTTGGCCGGTTCCTCGGCGGCGCTTCGCTGCCCGTTCTGGCTGCAATGTCCGCTCCCGGTGCGGCGACCTACGCAGGGGCCGCGACCATTGGGGGGCTGCTCGGCCTGACCGACCCGGTATCCGAAGGCGACATGACTACGGAGCGGGCAAAGAATACGGGGCTGTCTGCTCTGTTTGGCCTGCTGGGGCAAGGGGCGGGGAATGCCATCGGCTCGGCCATTGTTAAGCGTGGCGCAAGTGCCGCCGCGAAGGCGCAATCGCAGGCCGTGACGAATGCGACGAAGGACGCCACGACAAAGGCGGGGCAAGCGTTGGGCTACGTTGTCCCGCCGACGCACGCCAACCCGACCATGATGAACCGGCTGCTGGAAGGTCTGGC
>JACCDR011738941.1_pt1 | contig 14739 bp, 13 predicted proteins | sample 7446431 | NCBI WGS metagenome assembly JACCDR01 (sample SAMN15323443, study PRJNA562643) | freshwater metagenome | isolation source: river surface water | place: USA:Blue River Watershed | collected 2017-08-17 | reverse complement strand
GGCTGACCGCTACGACCTACCCGGTGTCGGTCGCCTACAAGAACATCGTCTGGTGGTGTGACGGGGTGAACACCCCGCTACAGATCACGATCGCCGATCCGCCCGTAGACTCGACATGGAGCGGGATGCCATCCGGGATCAACCCTTCGTGGGTGGTCCTTCACAGGAACAGGCTGTACTTCGGCGGCGACAGGACTAGCCCGCAGGAAGTCTGGATGACTGATCCCGGGGTGCCGACGACGACGCAGGCCACGAACGTCTACAACGTCCCGGACGACCAGAACGGGAACTACCCGAAGATCGCCGTCAACTGCTTCGACGGAATCGCGCTCTTCTGTCAGGACTTCATCGTCTACCTGACCGGGACCGGGCCTCTGTCGCATCGGTTCTTCAGCTTCCCGCGCGGGGCGGCGTGCATCGCGTGGCGCAGCGTGGTGGACATGGGCGAGTTCGGCGCGTTCTACCTCACGGAGCGCGGAGTCTGGAACTTCGACGGACACTCGCCCCCGTCCCCGGTCGATCCCTTCGGCTACATCAACTTCAGCGACATCGACACTACCACGGAAGAGAATACCTGGGCTGTCCGCGTGGGAGACGAGTACCGCCTGTACTTCAAGAGCAAGGGCGACACTACGACCAGCAGCGCGTCCGCGTCCGCGATCACCGTGAGCGGGACCGCCTACGGTCGCCTGTCCCCGTTCTACGCCATGCGGACCTATCTGACGCTGATCCCTTTCACAACCTCCGGAACCACGAATCGGTACTACAGCTACGACTGTAGGCTGAAGACATGGAGCGGGCCTCACACGGGTACGCACCTGTGCGGGGCGTGGGAGCAGTACAGGTACGGCGACACTCAGGACCTCTGGGTAGGCGACGCGACGACCGGCGGCAAGGTGTTCAAGGCTGACCAGACGAGCGTGTGGACGGATGACGGAGAGCCTTACCAGTGCATCCTTCTCACGGGTGCAATCGGGAATCCGTACAAGAAGACGACGATCCGTGACGTTACCGCGATCCTCGGCGTGAGCAACTACGCGGACGCCCAGATGCGCGTGGCGATCCAGCAGAACGGGTGCCTGTCCGAACCTCCCGCCGCGTACTTCTCGCGCAAGTTCGACCGGACGGCGGCCTCTGACGACACGGGCGTCTACTCGCGCGGCGCTTCGTGGGAAGACTTCGTGATCGTTTCCGGGACCATGGACTACAAAGGCGTCGCGGCAGGCTACCAGCCGCAGATCGAGTACAGGGTGGCGACAAAAGGACCGTTCGAGCTGCGCGGTCACACGATCAGATTCGAGAGTGGAGGCTAGGCTATGCCCGCGATCTTCCGAAGCGACTTCACCGGCACCCCGGACTACATGAACTGGAACAAGGGGATGTCGAAGGGTAGTTACATGAGGGTGCCGGATCTCCGGGACCCGAGCGGGTTCAGAACCGTAGACTCGGCGGGAAACGATGTGAAGAACACGCCCCCTGGGGCGGATGTCTCTGACTGGACTGGCGGCAACTACTTCCCGAATTCTGCCGGTGGGAGCGGGGCTACGAGCGTGGCGACTGGGGGGGCGGTGGGGATGGGCGGGGGGAGTGGCGGCGGGATGCAGATCGGGAACCAGCTTAAGCAGATCCGCGACGACTTCCGGCGCATGAAGGAGATGAGTCTGGGAGCGATCAACGAAGATCTCGCGGCGCGCGGGACGTTCTCGTCTGGCGTGGGAGGGAAGATCGCTTCGGACGAACGTAGCCGTCTGGACCTTCAGCAGATGAGCGCGGAGGAGCGGCTGATGAACGATATGCTGGCCCGGAACTTCGAGATGGAGATGGCGCGGTCGCGCGGTAGCGGTGGCGACGGGTACCACTACGGGAACGCGAACGCGAATCAGGCGGCGGCGGAGGCGGCGGGTATCTCGACGATGGGCGGTGCGCGGTTCGGCAACTCGAATCGAGGCGGTGGTGGCATGATCGCTGATCCTGCCTTCGGTGGTGGCGGAGCGGCTGGCGGTGGCGGGATGAAGGTCGGAGACACGGCGTGGAAGGCGCAGCAGGCGCGGTACAAGGCGCTCGACAACTGGCGGGCGGGTCTGGGACCTCACCCGGATACCGGAGAGTGGAAGGTCGGGAACTCGAAGACAGGACAGAGCAGGGATACCGGGTTCGGCGGGTGGGCTGACGTAGGCTTCTAGGAGAGTCTTCATGGCTTCCGGACTGTTCGGAAACGTCGGCGTGCCTGACCCGGATGAGGCTAATCCTCCTCCCAGGCACCGCGTCGGCTTCGTCGGGCGCGACCCTATCGGGATGTCCCCGCGCAACTTCGCCGCGTGGCTCGGCGGCCAGATGGAGAAGCGCGAGCAGGCGACCGAACGGCGCAGCATGGACCGCATCCTGTCGCATCTCTCCCCGGCTGAGCGCGTACAGGCCCAGATCTTCGGGCTGGACTACGTTGAGAAGCAGCGCGCCTTCGAGCAGCAGAAGGAGCTTCTGCATGAGCAGAACAAGTCCCTGATCGACATGAGGGCGGAGGACGCTCGCCTAGCGGCTGAGGACAAGGAAGCCCTGAAGCGCGAGGATGCGGACACGAAGAAGCGCGACGCCGTGAATCTCTACCAGAGTCTCTTCGCGGGTCTGGGCGCGCGCCCGCAGACGGACGCTCCGGAGTCCCTCGGGCACATGGCGGGGCAGCGTCCTGTGTCCGCGGCTATGAACGTGGTGACGGGGCTGATTCCTGGGGCGGCGGCGATGCGTCCTTCTATCGCAGCGGTAGACCGTCCGAAGGTGCGGGTGATCGAGAACGAGCTTGCGTCGCAGATCTTCGCGGCGCAGAAAGCCGCTGGCGTTGCGCCGATGCTTCCGCAGGGGTTCGTTCTCCAGACCGATCTCGAACAGGCGCGGGCGGCTGAAACGGCGCAGAGGAACAAGGAAATCGCCATCCGTAACCGGGAAGCGGAGAAGAAGCAGAAGGCAGAGCAGAAGATCGCTGAGAATCTCGCGGAGGCGAAGGCGATGCTTCGTGAAGCTGGTCAGGAGATGACGCCGGAGATCGAGGCGGACATCAAGAACGGTGTGGACATCGGCAAGGTTCTGTCTATTCGCGCCAAGCTGGATGCGAAGGTAGGCAAGAAGATCGTGGAGCGTCGCAAGGAGTACGAGCAGGCGCAGAAGTCGGCTAAGACGGCGAGGACCAAAGCGGACGCTATCCGGGTCAAGCTGGCGAAGAAGAAGGATGTCAAGGGTCCTCTGGGTCAGGTGACGGGCGAGGAGTACGAGGTGACGGGCGAGGCGCGCGAGGTTCTTCTGGAGCAGCTTTCGAGGTACGACAGCGAGACGGTGGAGATGGAGGAGAAGGAGAAGCAGCATCGCGTGGAGTACCTGCTGGAGCGGTACGACGCGAAAGTGATTTCCGACACGGAGCGCGAGGAATTGAAGGAACTGCTGGCGGACGGCGAAGAAGTGTCCATGGGTCCGAAGGACGAGTATCCGGAGGAGATGGGGGCAGGTTCCGCACGTTAACGGACCGGACACCGAAAGCAACTTCAGGGCTTAGCGCATGGGATTCATGGATCGGCTGGCTGGCGACATGAAGAAGAATGCCAAGCGGTTCATTCGAGAGAATGATCCGAAGTGGCACCTTTCGCTAGATCTGGACGATGACGAGGACGCGAAGCTGCACGCGGGGCTGAACGAGGGGCAGCGCGTGGAGCGCGAGTTCGCGGGCAAGTACGGGCGCAATCGCGGATTCACGGAAAGCGAACTGGCGTTCCTGCGCGACTGGAGCGAGGGAAAGACCGGACCGGACAAGCTCGCACCGACCGACCGCGAGGCGCTCGGCCAGGTGATCGAGTTCTTCACGAACGGCGAGGAAGAGGCGTCGAAGCGTTCGCGTCTGGACACGCCTAGCGGCGGTCCTGTTACGAACTATCTGCGCGAGTATTTCAAGGCTGTGAAGAGCGGAGACTACGCTAAGCCTAGCGGGAACATGACGCTGGCGGAGGAAGTAGCGGATGTCCCCTCGACGCTCGGCAACATGGTTAGGTCGATGTTCGGAGGGAACAACCCTACCGGGAGGGCGGCTGTCCCGGATGCTGCGATGAAGCTACTGGGGGCGGCGCAGGAGGGGACGGGGGCGCTTCTCTCTATGCCTCAGCCGGGCGGGGCGAAGCCGAAGGACGTTCTGGACGCGGTTCTGAATCCCGAGAAGCGCGAGGGCATGGATGCTTTCATGCGAGCATACGGGATAGATCCCAATATGCGCGGCGTGGCTGATCTGGTTGTGGACCCTACGACTGTGTTTGGCGGGTCCGCGCTGAAACTGAAGAAGATGCTTCCGTTCCTTCGTGCGGAGGGCGCTGCGGCTAAGCTGAAGGCTGGCGAACTGGCCGAGGACCTTCCGACCGTGCTACGCAACCTTGCCGATCTAGGCGATAGCCAGCGCGGAGCGGCGGGGGCTGGCGGTCGGAAGCGCACGTTCAAGCGCGGTCCTGAATCCGTGGTGGGGGACTTCGACGTTCCCTCCGAGAAGGTGGCGCGCAAGATCTCCAGAGAGGAAGCGCAGGCGGCGAAGGCGGCGGGCAGGATCGACTCGGCGGCGGAAGCGGCTGGCCGCGAGCAGGCGATGGCGCGCGCCGCTCGGGAGGCGGAAGCGCACGCTGACGACATGGAGCGCGAGTACATAAAAGCCTACGAGAGAAGCGAGAGCGAGGCGGCTAAGGCTTCTTTCTCAGGAGAGAGGAAGATCGCATCTGCGGAAGAACTGGCGATGCGGAAGTCTGCCGCTCAGGAAGCGCGGGCGGAGGCGCGGGAGGCGCGTGCGGCGTGGGAGGCGGAACAGGCTGGCGCAACGGCTCCAATCGAGATGGGCGACCTCGTAGGAGGAACCAGGTTTCCCACGCGCGCTGCGATGGCAGAGGCGGAGCGCGCACTGAATCGGAAGCTGGTCCCGAACACGGTTCAGGATCTTCAGCGCGCGAACATCATCTCGAAGTCAGAAGGCGGTCTGGGCCAGCAGCTAGGGGTGAAAGCGGCGGGGGAGCAGAACGACCTCCTCGGACAACTGAAGAAGATCGCGGACAAGGCGGATAGTCTCCCGCCTCCCGGCGCCACCGCTGGCGCTGTTCCTGACGTTGCTAGAAGCGCCGGGCAGGTGATGAAAGAGGCGTGGGGGAAGGCGATGAAGAACCTCCGGGGCGGTCACGCCATCGCCGCTCTGGACGATCTCGTTTCCGCCGCTGGCCTTCGCCGCGTGCATGGAGCTGCGGTGGACTTCAGCAAGAAGTACCTGCCGACCATCCGGCGCGGGCTGTACGGTCCTATCGACGCCCCCGAGAACATGGCCTCTTATCTCGGCAAGCGTGATGACGAGATGCTGGTGATCGAGGACCTGTCGAAGAAGGTCATGGAAACCATGACCGACGACGTTACCGAGGATGGTGCGCAGATCCTTGAGGGGCTGATGCGCGGCATCATCGACCCGAAGGACCTTCAGCGCACGGACGAGAACGTAGCGATCCTCCGCAAGTTCGCGGACGCCCGCGAGACGGTGGACCGTCTGGGCGAGATGGCGGTGGAGATGGATCTGCTGAAGAACGAGGCTTTCATGCAGCGGATCGGAAAGTACCTGCCGCAGTACTACCAGGGTGACAAGAAGGGGATGTTCAGCCGGGCGCTGGAGTCTGCCGCCGGGATCATCGGTGACCGTTTCCGCAAGCGCAAGATCGACTGGAACGAACTCGCGCTGACGCAGGAGGGGCGGAACAAGCTGAAGTCTATGGGCGCGATTCGGAACCCGGCTTACTCGACGGCGCGGGCTACTGCCGACATCGGGCATGATGTGGTGCAGGCGCGTCTCTCGAAGCGGATCGCGGGGGACGCGACGCTGGCCTCTGGGAAGAAGGTGGATGGGTGGGAGCAGCTTAGCGGGAAAAAGTACGGGGCGCTGGACGGGATGTGGGTGAATCCCGACGTAGCGTCGCACATGAAGCAGATCCACTCCTACGCTGACCGGAACTGGATGCTGAAGATGTACGACGATATGCTCGGCGCGTGGAAGGCTGGCAAGACGGTCTGGAACCCTGGAACGTGGGCGCGCAACGGGATGATGAACGGGTGGATGTTCGAGGGGGCGACCGGGCGTAGCTGGCTCGACCCGCGCCAGTCGAAGTGGCTGCTGGAAGGAGTCAGAGGATTCCGCAAGGGAGACGATCTCTGGAAGGAACTCGACCGCGCCGGCCTGTTCAAGGGCAACGCTGACCAGATGCGGGAAACCCGCGAGATGCTGGAGGAGATGCTGTCGAAGGCATCGAAGAACGAGGGTTTTCTCGATGTCATGCGGAAGGTGACGAAGATGCCCGGGCAGGGCTATCGCGGGATGGACAACCTGAACCGCTACCTGCTGGCGCGTCACGCGCTTTCGGAGGGCAAGACTATCCGGGAAGCGGCGAAGTTCGCGCGGAAGCACGGCATCGACTACGGGGCGGTCGGCCCGTGGATTCAGAACATGAGCCGCGTGATTCCGTTCATCAAGTACCCGTCGAAGGCTATTCCACTCATCGCGGAGTACGCTGCGAACCGTCCGATCACGATGGCGAAATACCCGGCGATCCTGAGCGGGATGGCGGTGTATGCCAAGCACCGTTTCGGGTGGACGGACGAGGATGATGAGGAGTCTAAGAAGCTGATCGAGGGTAGCTGGATGAAGGACCGGGTGAGCTACCTGCTTCCGTTCAAGGACGACGAGGGGCGCGCCCAGTACCTCGACACTTCGTTCTTCGTCCCGGATACGAACATGAACGTCTTTTCTGGCCCTATCGGGTCACTTGCCGGACTTGCGCTGAACAAGGACGAGTTCACTGGCAAGGACATCGTGACCGATGCGGACAGGCAGAGCGGGCGGGCGTGGTTCAAGTGGTCCGACTACCTCACGAAGAAGATGCTCCCGAGTCTCACGCCGGGACCTGGACTCGCTATCCCTGCCGAGACTGGTCTGACTCCGCGCGGCGGGTACTCTGCGGACAAGCTGGCATCTACGCTGCGGGAGCAGAAGGACTACATGGGGCGCACGCGGGATCTGCCCCGCGTTCTGGCGGACATCATGCTCGGCATCAAGGTCATGCCCGTAGACTTCACTCAGGAAGCCGTGCAGCAGAACGCGCAGAAGGCTAACCAGATTCGCGCGCTCAAGACGCAGGCGCGGACATGGCAGCGCCAGATGGACGAGAGCCGGAGCGAGTTCGAGAAGAAGAAGCTGGCGGCGAACATCAAGCGTAATCTGGAAACCATCGCCCGGCTGGAGAGCGAGGTCAAGACGGTGGACGACATTCCGGGATCGTCGCAGGCCCCGGCGAAGGGGTCTGAGGAGACACCCGTCCCGCGTCGCCCAGTGCCTTCTGAGAGCCGATCTAAGACCAGATCGACCGGAAGGACGTTCCAGCCCAGAAACGAGCGCCAGAAGGCCCTTATTGAGCGATTCAAGGCCGAGAGCGGAGGGACGCGCTAGTGGCCTCAACCCCCCCGGAACCGCCCCGCTACCTGCCTAAGCAGATGATTGCTGACCGGCAGGTCTACGACTTCGTAGACGCCTTCGCCATCCATAGCGTCGGACCGGCTCCTGCGTCCGTGGGGGACGAGGGCGAAGGGAAGCTCCCGTCCTACGAGTCTTTCGTAGAGGACTACCGCAAGCTGAAGATGCTGGCAGCTAAGGTGAACTTTCAGGTCGCCGGGTTCAAAAAGCTCTATCTGGACAGGCTGATTCCGAACCTGAACACGGCATACGACCGCATCGAGACGGAAACCGGATTCCACCGTCTTTCCGATCCGCCTACGAACTGGATCGTGAACAGCGGCTTCCGGCTGTGGAACTCTGGGGTGACCCTGCCGCTTGGCTGGACGGCGACGAACGCGCCGAATATCACGCGCGTGGCGGCGCGGGCGGGCGCGATGGTCGGGAACTACGCGGCGCAGCTCGTCTCCGGTGGTTCTGCGGGTTCGATCTCGCGCACGGTGAAGCTGAAGAGCGGGGCAGAGAACGTGCTGGCGCTCGCCGGGTGGGTCTACATCGCGGGCGCGAACGACTCCGTGACCATCACGCTGACGGACAACGGGGCTACCCCGGTGGTGAAGTCGCTGACGCTGACGGCGGCGGAGATCGGGGAGGATGCGTGGTTCGGGTTCCCCAGGTTCGGCTTCTCGGAACTGACCATCCAGACGGCAGACGACGCTACTACCCTGACGCTCAAGCTCGAAGTGTCTGCTAACGGGACTGCGCGATTCTCGGACTTCCACATGGGTCCGGGGCCGCAGCGTGACCCTGATATGTGGGATCGCGCGCCGGAGGACATCGAGGAAATCGTCGGGATGGGCACGCTCCCGACCGGGTACGGGTCGAACGGTCAGGTGGCGACTACGAACGGATCCGGGACTGTGACATGGGAGACTCCATCGTCCGGCGGGGGGGCAACCGTCGTCATCAAGTCCGCGAACGAGAACGTGTCGTCATCGACGACGCTTCAGGACGACGACGCGCTACTGGTCGCTATCGGCGCGTCCGAATCGTGGTCGGCCACGTTTACGATCAAGGCGGGGCAGGCGCTCGGATCTGCTACCGGGATCAAGGTGGCAATCACAGTCCCGACGGGCGCCTCTCTTCTCGTCACGGCGACGATGACGGACACGGCTGGCGGGTGCAGAACGCTGTTCGCATCTTCTTCGGGTACAGCCTGCGACTTCACAACGGCCATGTTCGCCGCTAACGACGCCTCTATCACGATCACGGCCAACGTGGTTAACGGGGTCAATACTGGCAACATTCAGCTTCAGTGGGCGCAGTCTACTTCCAGCGGCACGCAACTGACCGTCTACGCGGGCAGTTCCGTAGTCGCTAATGAGGTCTAGCACATGGCGGTGACTGCCTGCGTCATGCCGACCAGCACGGGGCTAAAGCGGTACTACGTCGCGGACACCTCGGCTGAACTGCCTACGACCAGCCCCGCAGCAGACGGGGATATCGGATACGTCAAGAACATCGACACATTCATGGCGTTCAACGGAACGTCGTGGAGCGGTGGGCTGTCGCTGACCTCCACCTCCTACGTCCCGTTCGAGTCCTCAGCCGCGTCTATGGTCCGGGTTGCCCCGGCGTCTGTACTCGCGCTGTCATCCTGGACTGCGCTGAACGGTGCGAGCGGGACCGAACTCCCGGACGGTTCGTTCTACCTCGGCACCGCAGCAGCGGCGGCTGACAGCATCAAGGCGTATGTCCGCACCGCCGCCGCCGACCCGTACAGCGAAACATTCGCCATGATCCCGAATATGCTGAAGATCGACTACTGTTCGCACGGGGCGATCTTCCGCGAGTCTGCGACCGGGAAGCTGATGACGCTGACGAACTTCACGGGGAGCATCAGCGTGGACCGCTGGACTGGATACACGGCCTACGCGAGTACGGCAATCAATCTGCTGGACATCGACTGTACACCGCGTTGGTTCCGGATCAGGAACTCCGGCGCCACCCTGTACTTCGACATCTCGGCCATCGGGTCTAACTGGGTCACGATCCATTCCGAGGCGGAAGGCTCGTTCTTCACCACCCGCCCGGACCAGATCGGATTCTTCGTGAACGCCAACAACGCCACATGGGGCGCGGCCACCTGCGTTACCTACTACAAGCGAGCGTGATAGGTATTGACTAGGGACGTTTCATTATGGAACATCCCGACAACCTGAAAGGAGAAGTGCTGTGTCCAACCTGATCTTTACGACTCCGGCGCGCGCTGGCGGGTTCGCCTCCGGGACTGGCAATCGCAGGTACACGATCTCCCACCAGACTCCGACGACCGCGATCACCGGACAGACTTCCTTCGATGCCACCACGCCGACGTTCATCCTGTACAAGACGACATCGAACACCACGAAGCGGACGATCCTGTCCAACTTCTCTCTAGCCCAGTCCGGGACGGTAGCGGGAGGAGCAATCTCTGTGGTGCTGGCGGTGGACCCGACAAACCGCTACTCGGCTGGCGGGACCGCCGTGGTGCCTCAGCTTACCTCGACTCAGCAGGTGACCAGCGGGACGACCCCGGACTTCACGTTCCGGTACAACGCGACGGCAAGCGCCGCTGGATCGAATGATAGCGCCCCCAGGTATACGACCATCGGGGAGTTCCCGGCGGTCACGGGTACCATGATTCCTACCGTGGACTGTCAGGACGAGTTCGTGATTGCCGGGCCCGGGTCGATTCTGGTGTACGTCTACGCGGCTACGACTGGTCCAACGCTTCGATTCTGTTTCGAAGTGATCGAGGAACCTGTCAGCGGAGGGTTCTAGGAATGCCGATTCTCAGAGGTAATGGAACTCAGATCCTCGCCACTTCCATAGTGCTTCCGGGCGCGACGGGAGGACCGCTGTACCTTACGAAAAGCGGAGCGGGAGCGCCTCCCTACTCCTTTGCTGGAGACACGAACAGCGGGCTTGACTCCAGCGCGGCTGACACTCTGGACTTCGTGATCGGCGGCGGGTCGGCGCTGGTCCTCAGCGCGGCGGTTCTTCGTCTGGGTCTGGCGGCATCCGCGACTCCTGCGGCCCAGACCCTCACACTAGGGGAAAACTCGCGATCAGGGACGGACACGGACGTAGGCGGATCGAACGGGACGGTGCGGAGCGGACTCGGGACCGGAACCGGAACGGCGTCCTCACTCATCTTCCAGACTCCTACCACCACGGGCGCGGGGACCGGCGCTCAGAGTTACGCTACTCGCCTGACGGTGGCGACTGCATCTGTGACATCTACTGTCCAGATCATCGGACCTGACGGTAGCTCGGGCGCTCCAACCTATGCGTTCGCCTCTAAATCCAACGCTGGTATGTACTACCCGGGTGGAGATTCAGTCCGAATCTCCACGCAGGGATTCGACCGGATCAACATCTCGACCACGACCATCGACCTGTATCTGCCTCTCAAGATGGGTGGTCGGTATATCGAAGGGGATGAACAGACCGCTCCGTCCGCTCCCGGCTCGAACAGCTACCGGATTTTCGCTCAGGACAACGGGGCTGGAAAGACTCAACTCATGGTGATCTTCGCTTCCGGCGCCGCACAGCAGATTGCCATCCAGCCGTGATGACCCCCACCGAACTCAGGGATATCGCCCACTCTCTCGGGACGCTCATCTCTCACGCGACGATGTGTCGTGGTATGTCCGTTCCCATCAAGTCTCTGGCAGAACTCGCTAGGATCGCTGTTAAGGCAGAGGCGGAGGCCGACGCCCTAGACCGCGCTCAAGTTACCACTAAGGAGGCTGATCGTGGCTGACACGCGAATCATGCCGTCCCCTTGGGATACGGAGGAAATGGTCATGAACGAAGAGGTGAGGGAGGCGTTCAGGGAAATCAAGGACGGCCAGAAGGACCTGTTCGATCTGATGCGCGAGCAGACGCAGCGGTTCAGCGAACACCGCATCGAGTCTGTAGCGGCACGGACGCAGCACTCCCAGAGGCTCGACGCGCTGGAAGAGGCGTCGGCTGGCAGGAGCGGGATGCGGCAGAACGTGATCCTGGCGCTGATCGCCACCGTGTTCGGGGCGGTCGCCGGGTTCGGCGCCGATCTCGTCCGGTTCATCTTCAAGGCGAAGGGAGCCGGGGTCATTCTGGTCGGCGCGCTGCTGGCCGGATGCGGGACGCCTCAGTCCGTGGTGCGGACTAACGCGCTGAACGGAGAAGCGGCTAGGTGGATCGCGGAGAAGTCCGAGGATGCCGGAATCGACCGTGCGGCGGTCACGATAGCGGCGGGGTCGGATGTCATCGCCCGGAAAATCGGGGTGCCGGAGGAGCCGGTGGTGTACTCGCCGGAGGTCCATGAGGCTACGGTGGTGCAGGCTGGCAAGGACGTAGACGCGCAGGATGCGGTTAAACGCGGGATCTCTGACTGGGTGACCGGACTGGTCACGAAGGGCGCGGATCTCATATTCCCGGGCCTTGGCGGGCTTCTGGTGGGGCTTCTGGCGTTCGTCAGGAAGTCCGCGCAGTTCGACAAGCTGAAGAAGGGGGCTTCCGTGATCGTAGACACGGTGAACAAGCTCCCGCCCGAGGTCAGCCGGACGGTGAAAGGCGCGGTGGAGAACGCGGCGGCGAAGGTCGGCGCGGGCGATCTGGTGAAAGGCGTGGTCAAGGCACTCGAAAAATAGCCTCTCCGGGAAAGGCTTAAACCGGAACCAAAAGGGGATACTGATGGCGCAACGTCCATCGCTTCCCCCTCTATCATCCACCCCCCGGCGAGATAGACAGCCGGGGGGTTATCTTTCACAGTATCAGCGCGGGGTCGGCCTCGCGCTCGCGGCCTTCGCCAGCTTGCGGTACTCCGCTGCGGTGTTCGCCAGGATCGACGCCAGTTTCCGTAGGCATACGCGGTAGTGTACGCTTTTCACGGCGCCGACCTTCAGCATCTCGGCGCGTGCGCGGCGCTCCAGATCGCAGGCTTGATCGAGGAGCGCGATAGCCAGCACGTTACGGGCGTGCGAGCGCGTCATGTCCGCTTCTCCAGCAGCATTTCGAGCGCGGCGACTTGAGCGGAAACCACAGTAAAGGTGTTGCGCTCAAGTCGCCGCTTCACCACCTCGATACACTCCCTGATCGCGGAGTCACGGGCTTCCGTGACCCTCCGCTTGCACTTTGTCTCCGAGTCCGCGAGGAGCATCCGAGCTTCGTCCGCCATCGCTTTCTTGCACGCCTTCTCGGAGTGAGGTACTCCGTCCGCGTTGATCTGGGCCTTCAGCTTCTCGACTTCGGCGCGGGCGGCGTCGCGCTGGAAGACAAGCTCGGTGATATGAAGCGCAACCGACATATTCGGCTCGATGAACGGCAGCGCCTCTTCGACTTCATGCCGCCACAACTGCGCCTCCCTGTACCGCGCGTTCTCTCGGGCGCATTCCTCGGTGAGCGTACAGATGCGGGCCTCCAGCCCCTCGATCAGCTTGCGTGCGGCGGCGCGTTCGAAGAACACATGAGCGTGCAGCAGGCTCTCATTGCTACACGCATCCGTCTCCGTCCTCGCCTTCCTGTACTCCTCCTCTTCAGGCGAAAGAGCGGACGGGGAGGGAGGCTGGTATCTAGTGCTGGTCGATTCCGTTTCACCTTCGACCGAGGCCGCACGCCTCTCCCCGTCCGCCTGTTTCTTCGCGCTCTCCGCCCACTTCGTCACGCACTCCGCAACGGCTGATGGAGTCAGCGGCGCGGTCAGTCCAGAACCAGTCCCGAAAAACTGCGCGAAGGCGAGCGTCCAGTCGATGTCGCGCTTGTGAGCGGGGTAGGATTCTGAGCCAGCCTGATCGGTCATGGCGTCGTAGAGAACGAGCAGCGCATTCTTGACATCCTGTCCGTTCACAAAATCTTTGTAGTCGCCCTGATGGTGCATGAGTGGCTGATTGATAGCGGTGCAGAATTCCTCTCTCGAAAGTTTCATCTCGCCTCCTTTTCGGTCGAATCGGTGATAGCGCGGAGGGCTTCGCGGACAGCGACCAGCACGCAGTCGCTACCGTGACGTAGGATGGCCTTGTTCTTTACGCTCAAGACGTAGCTCTCGCAGCCGCCGCATTCCCAGAAATCAGGCCCGTTGTCGTTCGGGGACTCGTGTTCGCGCATGAATTCCTCGGCTTTCGTCAACACCTCCTCCGCGATCTTCAACTTCCTCTCTGCGGATTCGGCTCTGGCCTTCCACGGGGCGGCAAGATGAGCGGCAGTTGCGATTACGTCACGCTCCTCCCTCGCCTCGCTGGCGGTAGGGGTAACTTCAGGAGGTTTTCCAGCATAGGCACAGGGCCACGGGACACCGCAGACGACGCAGTAGCCGTGCAGCTTCCCATTCGCGGGATCGTGTTCGCTTCCGCAACACCCTCGATGCGCCGTTATCTGTGCGATGCGTTCAAGGAGTTCCGGCTGGCTCACCGGGACAAGCTTCGCGGGGATTGGGTCGGTCATTTATTCGACTCCGTTTCTGTGTAACTGCCACATCTTGTGCAGAACCAATAACGAACCCCGTCTCCTGAGCAGTTTATATAATAGTCGAGTTCTCCGTGTCCAAACCATCGGCATAGAAACCGATCAAGCCAGTTGCCCGGATCACAGGGGCATCTCTTGCGGGTCATAGGGAGACTCCTTTCAGGGCTGCAGTTACTCCACAGTCGCAATACGCGGGATGATTGCCGGGGCAACTCTCTGCGTGAATCTGATCCTTGCGACTCACCGCGATCTTTGCCAAAGCAAGCAGCGCGAGAATAGTTTCGGGGGAACAAGCGGCGTGGAATCGGCAATCTTCATCGGATGGAAGATCGAAGTCTACCGATGCGTAACTCCCCGGCGTCGCCCTCCTCGCCAGCGTTTCCAGTTCGGTGAGGTTCATTTCGCGGGGCATTATTTTCTCTCCTCGGGGTCGCCGCAGTAGTCGCAGGAGTCCTCCGTGCGGGTGTACTTGCAGCGGTGATCGGGACTCTTCGGACACCACCAGCCGAAATCTTCTCGGCAAATCCTGCACCGGGCCGACTCGTGATGACGCTCCATTCTGCACTCATGTCCTTCGTCCAATTTCCGACGCTCGGCGTAGAGCTTGGAAATCTCGGCGTCGATGTGTTCGTAGTCGGCTCGCGTCACCTGCGTTTTCCTGCTCACTTTCCACCATCCTTGTCGGCCAGTCGGGTGAGGGCGGCGTCGAGTTCTGCGTGGCCGTCGTTTCCGCGCCCCTTGCACGACATCCTCTTCGC
>JACCDR010228768.1_pt1 | contig 14741 bp, 9 predicted proteins | sample 7446431 | NCBI WGS metagenome assembly JACCDR01 (sample SAMN15323443, study PRJNA562643) | freshwater metagenome | isolation source: river surface water | place: USA:Blue River Watershed | collected 2017-08-17 | reverse complement strand
GGGAGTGGGACGTCGCCGCTGACAGCCTCTGGTGGGGCGAACGCATGCTCCGCCTGCTGGGCCTTCGCAAGGCGGTCTGCCGGCAGGCCGATGGGCTGGCGCTGGTGCACCCGGATGACCGCGCGCGGGTCGAGCGCGAGATCACCGCGACCCTGGCCTCGCCTTCGGCAGACTGGTCGTCGACCTTTCGGCTGCGCCGCGGTGATGGCACGTGGGCGTGGGTGGAAGACCGCGCACGCGTGGTGCGTGACAGCGAGGGCAAGCCGCAGCGTCTGGTGGGCTGCCTGCGGGACGTTTCTCAGCAGGTGCAGATGGAGGCGCAGCGCCGCCTCGATGAGCAGCGCATCCACGAGCTTGCGTTCTATGACCAGCTGACCGGATTGCCGAACCGACGCGCGTTAATGGATCGGCTGCAGCATGCGCTTGCCGCCAGCCGGCGGCACCATCAGCACGGTGCACTGATGTTTCTCGATCTCGACAATTTCAAGACATTCAATGATGCCTTCGGTCACGATGTCGGCGACGAATTGCTCAAGCAGGTCGGCTGCCGGCTGCGCGGCAGCGTGCGCGAACTCGACACGGTCGTGCGCCTTGGCGGCGACGAATTTGTGGTCCTGCTCGAAGAGCTGGGCGGTGATGCCACGGCCGCCGCACCCCGGGCCGAGACGGCGGCGAGGAAAGTGCTGGATGAATTCAAGCGTCCGTTTGACCTGAGCCAGACCCTGCATGACTGCACGGCCAGCATCGGCGTCGCGCTGTTCGAGGGGCAGACGGGATCGATCGACGAGCTGCTCAGGCAGGCCGATCTGGCGATGTACGAATCGAAGCAGGCCGGACGCAATTCCGTCCATTTTTTCGATCCGCGCATGCAACGGCTGGTGAAAGAGCGCGCCCGGCTCGAGGCCGACCTGCGGCAGGCGACGCAGCGGCAGGAATTCGTGCTGCATTACCAGCCGCAGTGGGCGCGTGACGGCCGCTTGGTGGGCATGGAAGCCCTGCTGCGCTGGCAGCATCCGCAGCGCGGGCTCGTCAGCTCGGACGAGTTCATCGGGGCATGCGAAGACACCGGCCTGGTCGTGCCGATCGGTCGCTGGGTGCTGCAAAGCGCATGCGAGCAGCAGGCGGCGTGGCGTGCATCCGGCTTGCCGGAGGTGCGGGTGTCGGTGAACATCAGCCCGCGCCAGCTGCGCCACGCAGATTTCGTCGAAACCGTGCAGGCCGCACTCGAACGCAGCGGCTCGCCGCCGCACGGTCTCGAACTCGAGCTGACCGAAAGCCTGCTGCTGCAAGATGTCGACGCCAGCGTCGCCAAGATGCAGGTGCTGCGCCGGCTGGGCGTGCGCTTTTCGCTGGACGACTTCGGTACCGGCTACTCGTCGCTGTCGCTGTTGCAGAAATTGCCGCTGGACCAGCTGAAGATCGATCGGACCTTCGTTCATGGCCTCGACGAACCCGGCCATGATGCGGCCGTGGTGCAGTCGATCATTTCGCTGGGCAAGACCCTGAAGTTGCGCCTGATCGCCGAAGGCATCGAGACGGATGCGCAGCGGCAGCGGCTGGTCGCGCTCGGCTGCGACGAATTCCAGGGCTTCCTGCTCGGGGGATCGATGCCCGCGGAGGATGCCGCCCGGCTGATCACCCACTAGCCGGCGCATGCCGGACGGGTGAAAGCTCAGAAGCGTTCCATGCGATAGGGTGACGGATCGGTGAAGGTGGGCTGGCCGCAGATCATTTCGGCGAGCAGCCGTCCGCCGGACGCCGACTGGGTCAGTCCGTGATGCGCATGGCCGAAGCAGAACCAGAGTCCCGCATGGCGCGGCGCCGGGCCGATGATGGGCAGCATGTCAGCGGTGCACGGACGCGAACCCATCCAGGGGGCGTCATCGACCGGCATGCCGATGCCGGCCAGCCGGCGCGCGATCGGCTCCAGCCGCTGCAGCTGCACCGGCGTGCGCGGCGCGTCGCGCAACGCAAACTCCGCGCCGGTGGTCAGGCGGATGCCGCGCTCCATCGGCGCGAGCGCATAGCCGTGATCGACGTCGACGATCACATGGCGCAACGCATGCGTGCCCGACGCGAAATGCCGGTGGTAGCCGCGCTTGACGCCTGTTGTCGGACGATAGCCCAGTTGCCGCGCGAAGTCGGCGCCCCACGGTCCGAGCGCGATCACGGCGTCATGCGCGGCGACACGCTGACCGCTGGCGTCGGCCGCCCACCCTCCGCCCTCGCGGCGCAGGCTGCGCGCATCGCCTTGCACGAAGCGGCCGCCGCGCTGGCGGAACAGTTCGAGATAGGCGAGCGACAGCGCCTGCGGGTCGCGCACCTGGCGCGAGTCCGGGTAGTGCACACCGCCGGCCACGCCGTCGCCAAGCGCCGGCTCGCACTCGAGCAACGCATCGCGTGACAACAGGTTCACGCGCAGGCCGTAATCGAGGCTGCGCCCGGCGATGTCGAGCGCCTCGCTGCGGCTGGCCTCGGTGCGAAACACCTTGATCCAGCCATGCTCGTTGACCAGCCCGGCGGCGCCGGCGGCCTCGATCAGCGGCGCATGCTCGCTCCAGCTGCGCTCGACCAGAGGCAGCGCGCTGGCGATCGCAGCCGGATACAGCGTCTCCGATGAATGGCGCCAGTACGACAGCAGCCAGCGCGCGATATGGGGCAGCGCGCGCCAGTGATAGCGTGCGGCGAGCTTGCGCTGCAGCGCGTGGTCGAGCAGCGTGCGCCAGTCACGCGGGAACGCGTACGGAAATACTGACGAACGTTCGATCAGGCCGGCGTTGCCGAAGCTGGTCGCCGCGCCCGGTTCGCCCCGGTCCAGCAGCACCACGCGCCGCCCGCGGGCCTGCAATTGCAGGGCCAGCGCAATGCCGACGATGCCGGCGCCCAGCACCAGCACGTCAGGGAAAGCAGGATCCGTCGTCGTGTCGTTCATGCTGCGATGCTATATCCAATTCCTGCCGGCGTGGCAGCCGGCACGCTCTGCGCGCTCACGCGAGACGCTCGGCCAGCCACACGCACGCCAGTGCAAGATTCGCCAGTGCACCCCAGCGCCGGATGCGCGACAGCGCCGGTGCCGAACGGATGAAGGGCAGCACGAGCAACGCGGCCGCCAGCACGACGACAATCTGGCCGAATTCGACGCCCGCATTGAAGGCGAGCAGGCTGCCGACCAGGTGTCCGGAAGACAGCCCGAGTTCGCGCAGGCCATTGGCAAAGCCCAGCCCGTGCACCAGGCCGAAGCCGAGCGCGAGCTGCCACTGTCCGCGCGGATTGCCCTCCCGCAGCGCCAGCAGTGCCGCGACCACGATCGACGCAGCGATCGCTGCCTCGACCGGTTTTGCCGGCAGCGCGATCCAGTCCAGCGCGGCGGCGCCCAGTGTCAGCGAATGGGACAGGGTAAACGCGGTGACAACCTTCAGCGCATGCAGCAAAGCAGCGCGTGAGCCCGCGGCTGCCAGCGCCAGGCAGGGCAGCAGCAGGCACAGCAGGAACAGCAGGTGGTCGGGACCGCTCCAGATATGCAGCGTGCCTTCGCGCGCATAGGTCCACAGCGCCTCGGCCAGCGACTCCTCGCGCAGCGGCAGGCGCTGCGTCGCATGGCGCGGGTCGAACACATGGGACAGCTCGCGTCCGCCGGACATCAGCTGCACGAACGCTCGCGCGATGCGGTCGCTGCCGCTGCCGTTGAAGAAGCCGTAGCGCACGACGATGGCGGCGGTCTCCGCTGGCAACGCGGGCGCGAGATGCCGCTGCCGCACGTACAGGCCGTCGTTGCGCAACGCCACCTGCTGCGACTCGAAGGCCAGCGACACCGGCCGGCCGTCGGCTTCGATCACCAGCGAGCCGGCGATGGCATGCGCCAGCGGCAGCTGCTGTTGCGCGAGCTGCTCGCGCGTCGGCGCGGCGCCCAGCGACGGATCCTGCAGCAGCGCGCCGAGGTCTTCCACCGGAAACTCGATCTGCACCGACAGCGCAGTCGCGCCATGGTCGATGCGCAGGTAGCTGTTGCCGCTCTGGTGCGCCAGCGCAGCCCACGGCCACAGCAGCAGCACGGCCAGCAGCCGCCAGCTCATGGGGCCAGCGCCTCGAGCGTCGCCAGCTTCAGGCTGGAGGGCCAGCGCTTGCGAAAGGCGCCCAGCAATTCCGCGTAGCGGGCAGTGCAGGTCGCCGCCGGCAGGGCGCCCGCATCGCGCGCCTGCAGATAGTGGATCGCCAGGATGAAGTGCACTTCCTCGCTGTCGATCGCCGGGTCGGCACCCGCATTGCGCGGGTTCCGCAGCCATTCGCCGTGGTCGATCATCTCCGCCAGCGTGGTCTTGTCCTGCCCGATCGGCTTCAGCGGATGCTCGGTGAAGCTGTCGTAGAAATGATTTTTCAGCAGCATGAAGCGCGCCAGCGGCGCATGCGGGCCGCGTGCGTCGAGCGCGAGCGCATCGCGGTAGGGACGCTGGTTCGCGAGATACTGCCGCGTCTGCGGCGACACCTGCAGGCGCCACGGCGTGGCGTTCAGCTGGCTGACCAGGATCGAGGTCTCCAGGCCTTGCGTGCGGCCGTGGCTGGCGATGTCCTCGTTGAGCAGCGTGCGGATCTCATCCAGCGTGCGTCCTGCGTCGACCCAGGCGGCGGCACGCGCGGCCGGGCTGGCGCCGGATTGCGCAGTGCGCTGCAGCCGCTCGAGCTTCTGCAGGTAAGCCTGGCGCGCGTCGGCACCGATTGCGTCATGCGCGCCGGCCGGGCAGGCGGCGAGCGCGGCCAGCAGCGCCGCGGTCAGCGACCACGCCTTCATGCCGGTTCCGCCGGCGGCGGCTCGACTTTCTCGCCGAGCGCCGCAGCGCGCGCGCCCGGATGCACGGCCATCCCGTGCATGCCGTCCAGCGGCACCGCCAGCCCGGTCGACGCGTTGTCCTCCAGCAGCGCGGACGTGATCGCATACGCATGGTGCAGCGGCAGGTTGTCACGGGCGGCCAGTACATGGGTGCGGTTGGCCAGCAGGACCTGCAGCGGCATCGGCGCAAAATCCTCATACGGCGGCAGTCCGCCCGCCAGCTGTCGCGCGTCGTCATGCGACAGCACGGCCAGCCGCGCCTGGTCGGTTTTCATCAGGCTGGCCACGCGGGTCATGTCGCGCGCGCGGCTGACCATCGCGCGCGACAGCGGCAGGCGGCTCAGCAGCAGCGCGACCCATTCGTCGCCGGCCGCGTCGCCGGCGAGGTCGCTGCGCGAGGTCAGCACCTGCAGGTAGCGGCGGCGGAAGATGTCCCACTGGCGATAGGGCGTGTGCGCCAGCGCCGGCGCCAGCGGCCAGCCGGCGAGCAGCGCCGCGGCGGCGCGCAACAAGGATCGTCTGTTCATCGATGCAGTCAAAAAGGAAGAGCGAGGCAGGGCCTCGCTCTTCGTGTGGACCGGACTTCAGCCTGTGGCGGGCTTACTTGTCGAAGATCTCAAGCGGGCAGATGGTGGTGACCGCATAGTTCGGCACGTCCACCACGTTGCTGATCCGGAGGTCGCAGGCGACGCTGGTCACCACGTACGCCTGTTCCTTCGTCAGGCCTTTCTCCGTCTGCAGCCACTCGATCATGTTCAGCAGCGAGTTGCGCGCCGCCATCGTGACGTCGTTCGACAGCTGCGTCAGCGGCTTGATCTTCTCGCTGCCGAGGTAGCTCCACTGCGGCGGCACTTCGCCGGCTTCCTTGAACGGATAGCCGACCACGGCGTGGAAGCGGTCCGGCTCCAGCTTCTTCAGCTGCGAGCCGCCTTCGAACATCGGCTGCCTGACGATCGATGCCATGCCCGGGCGGATCTCGGTCTTCACCGTGACGGTGGCGCCCATTTCGATGGCGGTGCCGGCCACTTCGCCATCACCCTGCGCATAGTGCACGTCGCCGATGAAGAAGCCGCAGACGTCGATGCAGCAGGGCAGCAGCCGCGTGGTGCCGACGACCATCTGCTTGACGTCCATGTTGCCGCCGTTCTCGCGCGGCGGGATGGTGCGCAGGCAGTGTCCCTTGTCGCTGCCCTTCGGGCCGCAGATCTCCGGCGGGCGGGCGCCGGTGGGTTCCGGCGGCAGGGCGACGCCGCCGGCCTTCGCGAGCTGCGCCTCGCGCTCCAGCCACTTGTGCACTTCCGGTTCGCCCGGCAGCACGCCGACCGAGCCCATGAAGCCGTTCATCGGGATGCGCACGCCCGGTACCTGGTCGGACACGGCTTCCATGCGGTTGAGCTTCCAGTTGGCGACGAAAGGCTCGGTGTATTTGTCAGCCAGGAAGCCGAAGCCCGGAACGATAGTCGTGTAGCCGTATTCGTCCGGCTTGATGTCGACCAGCGTCACGGCCAGCACGTCGCCGCGCTTGGCGCCCTCGATGTAGACCGGGCCCGTCATCGGATGCACGAGGTTCAGGTCGATCGCGGTGACGTCTTTCGGCTGCGAGTTGATGTTCAGGTTCGAGTCGAGCGCGTCGCGAGTGTGCACAACAAGCATGTCACCGGGCTTCGCGCGAGCCACTGGCTTGATGTTCGGATGGTAGCGGTTGAAGCAGTTCGGGTCCTGCTCGCAATGAGCGCCCTTCTTGGTGATTTCGACGACGGTCTGCGTCTTGACGTCGGTGGTGTCGGCGAATGCCGGATGGGTGAAGCAGGCTGCGAGCAGGATGCCCGGCAGCGCAGAGGAAAAGCGCATGATCTACTCCGGATAATTATTGTTAACGGGAGGATTAACAGCAGTTACCTAAAGCCACGGTGCCACGTGCATCACCATCGATGCCCGCCTTATCTTCTCGCCGGCGCTGCACGCCTTCTGATGAAAAGCAGAAACAAAGTGTAAATCAAATTTTTAAATCTTGCGTTCGCGCAATAAACCGGTTCCGGCATGCGCGCGTGTGCCTGCCGGATGCTGCGCTGCACCGCCCTGCGGCGGGGCTTTCTCCGTGCGTCTTGCGACGCGCCACCCGGCGGGATGCTCGCGTATGATCTGCCGCTGTCATCACTTTCGCCGCCCGCCATGGAACGCTTCACGATCTCGCTTGACGATCCCCTCGCCCGTGAATTTGACCAGATGATCGCCAGCAAGGGCTATGGCAGTCGTTCCGAGGCAGTGCGCGACCTGATCAGGCAGGCGCTGGAGTCGCAGCCGCCGGCACCCTATGCGCCCGCGTTCAGCGTGGCCGTGGTCAGCTATGTCTACAACCACCATGAGCGGGCGCTGTCCGACAGGCTGGTGTCCGCGCAGCACGAACATCATGACCTCGTGACCTCGACCATGCGTACCCACCTTGACCATCACCATTGCCTCGAGGCGGTATTCCTGCAGGGGCGGACTGCCGCAGTGCAGCAGTTTGCGCAGCAGACCATCGCGCAGTCCGGCGTGCGGCATGGCGCGATCAACCTGATCGCTGCCGAGACCGGGCCGGGGCGTCACCGGCATGCGGACGGGCACGGCATTGCGCATTCACACCTGCGGCCGAAGCGATAAGGTGCTTTGATTTTTTAAAAGTGTCGGCGGGGATTTATTGTCGTTATTATCCGGTGTGAAGTTTCAAATAATTCTTCATACAAAAAGAAACCGGTCATGACAAAAAAACCGGCCCGGCCAGGGTCGATGCGTACCGCGCAGCGCAATACCGTCCGACTATCCCCGATCGCCTGTGCAGCGTTGCTCTCGCTGTGCCTGCCGGCGCTGGCGGACGACATCCGCAGCCTGCCGCAGGTCGAGGTGGAAGCTTCGCGCTTCAGCCTGCTGGGTGTGGCCGACGCAGCCAGCGAAGGCGCGGCCGGACCGGAGCAGATCGCCAACCGCGTGGTCGCGCGCACCGGCGAAGTGCTGGAGGTGATGCCGGGCCTGATCGTCAGCCAGCACAGCGGCGACGGCAAGGCGAACCAGTACTTCCTGCGCGGGTTCAATCTCGACCACGGGCTCGACATCAAGCTCACGCTCGATGGCATGCCGATCAACCAGCGCAGCCATGCGCACGGGCAGGGCTGGGCCGACCTGAACCCGCTGATACCGGAACTGATCTCGTCGCTGTACTACCGCAAGGGCCCGTATTACGCGGCCGACGGCGATTTTGCGAATGCCGGCTCGGCGGGGATCTATTACGGCGACACGCTGGAGAAAGGCATCGCCAGCGTCAGCGCCGGCCAGCTCGGCCATGCGCGCGTGCTGCTGGCCGATTCGCCGAAGCTGCTCGACGGCCGCCTGCTGTATGCGCTCGAGCTGTCGCATCACGACGGGCCGTGGACCCACGAAGACAACTACCGCAAGATCAACGGCGTGCTGCGCTACAGCGAGGGCAGCCAGGCCAACGGCTTCTCCGTGACTGCCATGGCCTACAGCGGCCAATGGAGCGCGACTGACCAGATCCCGTGGAATGAATACCGGCAGGGCCAGATCTCGCGCTGGGACGCGATGGATCCGAGCAGCGGCGCTAAGGCCAGCCGCTACAGCCTGTCCGGCGAATGGCGGCAGTCGGACGCCGCCGGCAACACGCTGCTGCAAGCCTACCTGATCCGGAATTACCTGGACCTGTACTCCAACTTCGAATACGCGCCGTCCAGCCAGTTCAACCAGCGCGACAGTCGCGTGACGACCGGCCTGAACGCATCGCATACCTGGAACATCAGCGGCATTGGCAAGGAAGCGTTCGCGACGCTCGGCGCGCAGCTGCAGAACGACAATGTCTACAACGCGCTCGCCAGTACCACCGCGCGCGAGCAGAATGACGACTGCCTGATTCCCGGCGGCGGATGCCGGCGCGATCACGTCACGCAGTCGAGCATCGGCGTGTACGCCGAAGGGCATGTGCACTGGAACGACTGGTTCCGCACGGTCGCCGGCCTGCGCGGCGACTGGTTCCGCTTCAAGAATGTCGGCCTGTCCGACGCGGCCAACAGCGACCGCGTGTCCGACTTCATCGTCAGCCCGAAACTGAACCTGGTGTTCGGGCCGTGGCGCCAGACCGAGTACTACTACAGCATCGGCAATGGCTACCATTCGAATGACGCGCGCGGCGTGACCATCGGCAGCGGCCCGCGCGCCAATGGCCTGGTGCGCACCTTCGGCCAGGAACTCGGTCTGCGCACCGAACTCGTGCCGGGCCTGCAGACCACGCTGGCGCTGTTCCAGCTCGACAGCGCTTCCGAGATCGTCTACATCGGCGACGAGGGCCGTACCGAAGATTCAGGGCGGCGCAGCCGCCGCGTCGGCTGGGAGTTCAACAACTACTACAAGGTCAACCGCTGGCTGACGCTGGATGCCGACTTCGCGTTTGCGCGCGCGCGCTTCCGCGATGACGGCGGCGACGGCCGCTACATCGCCGGCGCTGTCGAGGGCGTCGCGTCGGTGGCGATGATCGTCGACGACGGCGGTCCGTGGAGCGGTTCGCTGCAGCTGCGGCATTTCGGCCCGCGCCCGCTGACGGAAGACAATACGATGCGCTCTGACGCGACCACCACGCTGAACGGCCGGCTGCGCTACCGCGTCGATGCGAAGACGTCAGTCGAACTGCTGGGCTTCAACCTGCTCGACAGCAAGCAGTCCGCGATCGACTACTACAGCGACTCGTATACCTTCAACGGCGTCTCGGGCCTGTCCGGCCGCGTGTTCCATCCGATCGAGCCGCGCAATTTCCGCGTCGTGCTCGTCACGCGCTACTGACCGCGGCGCCGGCCTGCCGGTGCTGCGCCTCGAAGCGCGCGCGCACCAGGCCGACATGTTCGCGCAGCACATACAGCTGGTCCGCGAAGGCCAGCGGCAGCTGCAGGTTGCTGACCGCCTGCTGGATTTCGTCCAGCCGTCGCCGCAGGTCGTCGCGCTGGCTGCCGTCCACCGGATCCATCATGTCGCGCTCGATCATCATCAGCGCGCCGTACCAGCGGTAAATGCGCGAGCGCATGCGCCAGCGGTACAGCGGTGCGACCAGCCGCGATGCCGGCACCACCACGATCAGCAGCGGCAGCACGACCAGCAGGATGCGATCGACCAGGCTGGCCAGCCAGAACGGCAGCCGCTTGTACAGGAACGGCGAACCGGACGTGTAGTAGCGGCGCGCCTCTTCGCTCAGCGGTATGTCGTGTTCGATGGCGGCCGGGAATTCGCCGGTCTTGCGGTACATGCCGGACTTGCCGTGCACTTCGCGCGCGGCCGAGATCAGCAGGTCCGAGATGGCCGGATGCAGCCCGTCGCGTGCGATCAGCTCGACCGGCGTGCCGACCAGCTGCGTGTCCTTTGCCGGCAGGTTCATGCCGAGATCAAAGCTGCCTTCCGGCGCGGTCAGGCGCGACAGGAAGCGGATGCGCCGCAGGTAGCCATCGGCCTGGCGAAAGTTCATCAGCCGGATGCCCGGCACCTTCATCAGCTCGCGCGTCTTCTTGCCGCGCACCTGCTCGCCGGTCACGAAGATTGCGTCGATCTTGCCGGCGGTGAGCGCCGTGATGGCATCGTCGCCGTCGAGGTCGAGCAGGGTTGCCTCGCCCTTGTCCATGCCGTTCTCGGCGAGCATGCGGCGCGCCAGCACGGCCGTGCCGCTGCCGTCCGGGCCGATCGCGATGCGCCGGCCCTTCAGCTGCGTCAGCCGCTCGATGTCGCGCATGCCGCGGTAGAACACCATGATCGGTTGCACATACAGCGTGCCGAGCGACACCAGCCCGGGCGCTTTCTCGTCGTCCGCCAGGCCGGTCTGCACGAAGCCGACGTCGGCCGCCTGCTTCGGGTCGAGCAGCGCCTTCAGGTTCTCGATCGACCCGTCGGTCGTGCGCACCTCGACCTTGATGCCGTGTGCCTCGATCAGCTTGGCATAGCGGTCGGCCGTCGTGCGGTAGCTGCTGTCAGGCGGCCCGGACAGGATCACGACGCGGCTCGGCGGCGCGGGCCGGATCAGCTTGATCGCGAGCCAGCCGAGGCCCATCGTCAGCAGCAGTATCGGCAGCAGCACGGTCAGCAGGTCGCGCCAGGAGACGGCGCGCAGACGGGCGATCGGCCGGGTCAGCGTCTTGCCGATATTCGGCAGCGAAGGGGAGGGGCGCATCGTCGGATTTTCCGGTGGGTTGGCTCGCCTGCCATCATAGAGGATGGCAGGCCGAGTCGCAGCGGGCCGCGCATCGCGGCGGCTCAGCCGGCGTACTGGCTCAGCACGGACTCGACCTCGTTGCGGGCGTCGGCCAGCGCCTCGACGCAATCATGGTCGAGCTGGCCGGCACCGGCCATCCGGCGAAGTTCGTCGATCGCCTGTTCGAAAGTCCATTGTCGCTTGTACGGGCGGCGGTGCATCAGCGCGTCGAAGATGTCCGCCACCGTGACGATGCGCGCCTCAAGCGGAATCTCGTCGCCCTTTAGTCCCTGCGGATAGCCGCTGCCGTCGAGGAATTCATGATGGCAGAGCACGATGTTGCGCAGGATCGAGCAGTTGGGCAGCTGCGCGAGGTTGAAGTCGCCGAGGATCGTCTCGATGATGCGCACCCCTTTGTCGACGTGCGTGCGCATCACGTCGCGCTCCGCCGGCTCCAGCTTGCCGGGCTTTAGCAGGATCTCGTCAGGAATGCCGACCTTGCCGACGTCATGCAGCGGCGCGAAGAAATATACATGCTCGACGAACTCGTCATTCAGCCCGTGCTTCTCGGCGACCCGCCGCGCAATGGCGCGGGAATTGCGCGCCATGCGCTCGAGGTGCGCACCGGTCTCGAAATCACGCAGGTTCGCAAGATCCTTCGCCACCTCGACCGACGCCGTGATCGAGCGGATGGCCGCCAGTTCGCCCGAGATCGACATGTTGACCAGCGTGGCGAACAGCAGCAGGTCGCGCTGCACTGACAGCGTGAACGCCCCCTTTTGCATCGAGTTGGCGAACAGGAAGCCGATGAACTTTCCCTGATCGCTCAGCACGGTCGTGAACGACGACTGGTAGCCCTGCGCCAGCAGCCAGCTTGAATGCTTCGAATTCGGGACGATCGCGTGCGGAATGTCATCGATCACGCGCACGTCGTTGCTGGCGGCGAGCCGGCTCAGCGATGCACTGTCGGACAGCTTGAACTCGTAGCCGGCGATCGGCTCCCCGGCACGCGTGCTGTTGATGAAAGTCTTCAGCATGTCCGTGTCGGCATCGTGGATAACGCAGGCCAGCCGGTCGACGCAGGGGATGTGCGCGAGAACCCGCTCGTGGATCTGCGACAGCCTTGCGCTGAGCGATGGCGATGGCTGTGAAATTTTCAGCGGAGTCATTGAATTGGCGACGGCTATTCAAGCGGGTGACAGCAGACGATTATATTTCACATTATTAATGACTCTTGCTGGCGGCCGGTTCTGCCGGCAGCAGGGCCTCGGCAGCCTCGAAGTCGAAGGACTCGACTGCCTCCTTCAACCGGTCGAATGCGCCGCCGAGTCCGGCCCGCAGCAGCGGCGCTTGCTCTTCGATCAGCGCTTCGGCCGCCGCATTGCCTTCGCGCAGACAGGCGGCGAGCTTTACGCACAGACGGGCGAACGCATCACGGTCGAACTCTGCGGCGGCGGCCGCGATGCCTGCGCCGCCCGGCAGCCAGGCAGCGAGCGCGTCGAGCAGCGGGCGCATGCGCGCATCGAGCGCGTCGGCGAGCGCGTCGAGCGACCCGGCGGGGCGCCGTTCGCGGATGGCCGTTTCAAGCTGTGCGGCCGCCTCCTGCACGCCGGCCGCGCCGATGTTGCCGGCAACTCCCTTGCTGGTATGCGCGAGCCGTTCTGCCACGGGCCAGTCCTGCCGGCCAAGCGCACGGCGCAGTTCGGCCATGGCGCCGCCCTGCCCGGACAGGTATTTTTTCAGCAGGTTCGCATACAGTCCCTGCTTGCCGAACGCACGCCGCAGGCCGAGCGCCATGTCGACGCCCGGAAGTGAAGCCGGCAGGCCGGTGGCGGACACGGGTGCGCCCGATCCCTCGTTCGCTGCGGCATGGCCGGCGCCGGATGCCGTCGGCCGGATCCAGTTGAGCAGGACCATCCACAGGTCGTCCGGATCGATCGGCTTGGCGACGTGTCCGTTCATGCCGGCCTCAAGACACTGGTCGATGTCGGAGCGCATCACGTTGGCGCTCATGGCGATGACCGGCAGGTCCTTCATCGCCGGTTGCTGGCGCAGCAGCCGCGTCGCGGTCAGGCCGTCCATCACCGGCATCTGCACGTCCATCAGCACCAGGTCGTACTGTCCGCTTGCCAGCATGTCGAGCGCGAGCTGGCCATTCGCCGCGATGTCGACGACGAAGCCGGCGTCGCGCAGCAGCTCGCTGGCGACTTCCTGGTTCAGGTCATTGTCCTCGACCAGCAACAGGCGCGCGCCGGCGATCGTTGCCAGCTGTTGCGAGATGGCGTTGCTGATTGCGGGAACGGCGCGCGGCCATTGCGCGTCGGTCGCATCGGCGGCGAATACGCGCGCGACGCAGTCGAACAGTGTCGAGCCGTTGACGGGCTTGGCCAGCGTATCGCGCAGCAGGTGGTTGGCATCGAGGCGCCTCACGGCATCGACGTCATAAGCGGTGGCCATGACGATTGGCGGCACCTGCTTGCCATGGGCCTGGTGCAGCCGGCGCGCCAGCTCGAAACCGTCCATTCCCGGCATTTGCCAGTCGATGACCAGCAGGTCGAACGGCGCGCCCCGGCGCACCGCCGCATCGAAGGCGCGCAGCGCGGAATCGCCGCCATCGGCCTCGACTGCCTGCAGGCCGAGCGACAGCAGCAGGTCATGCAGCACCCGCCGCGCGGTGGCGTTGTCGTCGACGACCAGCACGCGCTTGTCCTTCAGCTCGGAGCGCAGCAGCACGCGACTGACCGCATGCTCGGACTTCCTGAGTTTGGCGGTGAACCAGAACGTCGAACCGAGACCGGGCTGGCTGCTCACGCCGACCGTGCCGCCCATCAGCTCGGACAGGTTTTTCGCGATCGCCAGCCCCAGGCCGGTGCCGCCGTAGCGGCGCGAGGTCGAGGTGTCGGCCTGCTGGAAGCTCTGGAACAGCTGCGCGACTTGCGCTTCGCTGAGGCCGATGCCAGTGTCTTTCACGGAGAATTTCAGCGTGACCTCGTCGCCCTGCTGTTCCAGCAGGCTGACCTTCAGGTCAATTTCGCCCCGCTCGGTGAATTTGACGGCGTTGTTCGCATAGTTGACCAGCACCTGGCCGATGCGCAGCGGATCGCCGACGAGCGCCAGCGGCACGCCGCCGTCGATATCGACGATCAGCTCCAGGCCTTTGTCTGCCGCCTTTTCGACGACCAGGTTGGTCACCGTGGCCAGCACGTCTTCAAGCTGGAAGGGCACATGCTCGATCGTCACCTTGCCGGCCTCGATCTTGGAGAAATCGAGGATGTCGTTGATCACGCCCAGCAGGTGCTGGCTGGCCGACTGGAGCTTGTTCAGGAAATCGATCTGGCGCGGCGCGAGCTCGGTCTTTTTCAGCAGGTGCGCCATGCCGAGGATTGCGTTCAGCGGCGTGCGGATCTCGTGGCTCATGTTGGAGAGGAAGTCTGCCTTGGTCTTCGCGCTGACCTCGGCCTGTTCCTTGGCCATCTGCATCGCTTCCTTGGCCTCGCGGTCCGTGGTGATGTCGTCGATGATCCACACCACGCCCTTGGACTGGTCGTGCCGGTCGATTGCATTGCCGGTCAGGCGCGCCCAGAAGCGACTGCCGTCGCTGCGCACCAGCCACACTTCGAATGAGCTCGCGTGCCCCTGCCAGATCTGCTCGTACGCCTCTTCGTGCGTGCGGAATTCGTTGAGGTCCTCATACATGACCGC
>JACCDR011559825.1_pt1 | contig 14742 bp, 14 predicted proteins | sample 7446431 | NCBI WGS metagenome assembly JACCDR01 (sample SAMN15323443, study PRJNA562643) | freshwater metagenome | isolation source: river surface water | place: USA:Blue River Watershed | collected 2017-08-17 | reverse complement strand
TTGAATGCCTATGCCGCCGTGCGAGCCGCACTCGCAACACGCATTAAGCCTGCCATCAATATCGCGCTGAGTGATGCCAGTGTGGCGATCGGCACGCCGGTGGTCTTAAGCCTCACCATGCGCAACCTTGAGCTGTCTGGCGCGACTGTGACTTGGCAAATTGAAGGTCAAAAGACTCAAGAAGGCGCACAGGTGACAACACAATTTGCGGCAGCTGGCGAATATACCGTCAAAGCGACGGCTACTCGCAATGGTGAAACTCTGGCGCAAGCCACGGCCTATGTGTTGGCGATGGATGACAACAATGTCCCCGTGAAGGCGTGGTTGCGCGATTTCCCCCATGCTTACCCCGGCCCTTGGTCGCAAGAGTTTTTGGTGGGTGACAGCATTCGTTTTGCCGCCAACCCGACGGATGAGGGCACCCGTAAACCTGCCCCCAGCTACCGGTGGTTAACCGGCGATGGCACGACCTTGGAGAGGTGGTCCTCAACGTTCGCTTACCGCCAGCCCGGTATCTACAGGCCGCGTTTTGAGATACAGGATTCCGATGGTGCGAGCGATCTTCTGGAATACGCTTTACACCTTTACGACAATCCAACACCGCCGACACCGGGAGCGACTTGGCAAGTGCTAGGCGCTAACGATGAGGGCATAGTCGTGGACTTTGGTGCCGATAAAACCCGAGCGGGCAGCACCGGCACAGTGGCCCGCTGGCGGTGGGATTTTGGTGATGGCAAAACGGCTAATACGGCGTTTCACCAGCATACCTATGCCCGCGAAGGGGTTTATACCGTAAGCCTCACCGCCATTGATGGTACCGGCACTCAAGCCACTGCCACCTATGATGTGATGGCGAGCTTGGGTCAACCGAATAGCAGTGAATCGAATAGCAGTGACGCCTCAAGTCAGGCTGTCGTGCAGCCATCCAGTAGCAGTGCAGTGACGAGTAGCCTGTCAAGTCTGAGCGCTATCTCGGCTTCAAGTGCTGTGAGCGCCAGTAGCCGGGCGGCGCAGTCGTCGAGCGTCTTCAGCAGTGCATCGTCTGTAACGGTATCGAGCGCTCGCTCAAGCAGCCAGTCCTCGTCGTCCGCCCCGATAGATAATGGCGATGACGATAAGGATGGGGTGATCAACAGTAACGACCAGTGTCCCGATACCCCGACCGGTACACAGGTGAATAGCCGTGGCTGTAAAGCGATAGTCTTGGGCCGTGCCGATCCTCTGCAAACACTGCTCTTCAGTGCGCTGATGCTCCTCAGCTGGGTATCGAGGCGGCGCAAACGGCGGTAAACCCGAAGTGACAAAGCCGGTGACGTCAAGTGGCTAGACGTCACCACGGGATGGTGGATGGGCGTGGGGTTGAACGAGCATGGATGTGACCCATAAAAAAACCGCACTGAGTGCGGTTTTTTTATGGGCGGTGTTTAAGCGGCTGAGTTATTCGCAGCCAATGCGGTCAGTCGCTACGACGATATCGTCGATCCACATGTTGATTGAGGTGGAGCTGAAGCTATGCCAGCCAACAAAGAAATGGCCTTTGCCTTCTACCATGTAGTCATCAAGATAATTGGCTGGAACGCTTTGATGCCAGTTGTCAGACTGCTTCACCGCGTTAACCAAGGTACCATTGACCCAAAATGAGGTTTCGTCGTAGGTTTTCGTTGAGTCATACCCAACCTCTACGCAATACCATTCATTTTTAGGTGTCGTTGGTCCCTTACCCCAAAGAGAGAACTGAGGCGAGATGGCATCACTTGGCACTATGTTGTAACCCAAGTGGCCCTTGCCGGTGCCAATTCGAATTTCATGGTTAGCGCTAAATGACCCGTTTTCATCTTTTTTGATGCCTGTAAAGTGCTCATGGTTGTCGCTTGGGTCAGCGCCCATTGATTGGTCAGCATAAATCCACATACGGGTATATAGCTTTGGCAAGTTGCCTGGTAGTTTCTTGGTCACTTGAGCGGGAGATTGTCCTCCCTTCACATAAAGTGCCTTGCTACCTGAGCGAGCACGTGTGTCATCGGTTAAGGCAAAGGCTCCAGCGCTACGCGTGTTGTTATTGCCGCCAGGAACATAACCGACGAAGGTGCTCCAGCCACTGGGGATTGCATCTTTGGCTACTGAGTCGAAATTTTCAGCGAATAATACGGTGCCATTCCCGATTGAGACAGACGAGTTAGACCCACCGCCTTGGCTGGCGACGCTGCTCGCAACCGATGACACAGAAGACGACGTAGCCGCAGCGCCTGTTAAGCAAACAGGATCCCCTTTGCTGCCCGTGCTGAATTGGCCGCGCACACTGAACATTTTGGTTGCACCCAGGTTCAGGTTAGTGCCTTTGACAATAATTTTGCCGTCTTCAATCGATGCGGTGACCCCGCCTTCGCTGCCATACAGTTGGCTGACCTTGACGCCGTCAAATGCCAGCGCCAGTTGCCAGTTCGCGAGGTTGCCTGTGCCTGCGTTGGTGACCATAACGTCTTTGAGGTCAAAACCGCCGTTATAGATGTTTTGGCCGCTGGGGATGGCGCAGGTTAAGCCTGCCGTGCCGCCGGCTGTTGACGAGGCGCTCGACTGAGTGGCGGCGCTCGAGGTGGACGATGGGGCGCTGGTTACCGGGTCGTTAGAGCGCGGTTGTTTTTGCGCAAACAGCCAAGGCCAGAGATCCGGATTCAAGTAGATGCGCTGCCATAACAAATGGCTATGCTCGACGCCTTCGTAGGTATTTAACCAAGCGCAGCCGCCTTGCTGTTGAATTTTCTCAACCGCATTTTTGGTGTCGCGATAGGGGTTGTTGGCATCGGTGGTTGATGCATGCGCCCAAAACGGAATTTTGGAGGTGGCAAAACTGCTGAGGAAAGACTCAGCCGGTGTATGGCCCGCTAAAGGCACAGCCGCGGCAAACAGGTCAGGCCGGCGTTGCGCCAATTCCCAGCTGCCGCCACCGCCCATGGAAACCCCTGTGACATAAATACGGGCTGGGTCGATTTGATAGGTTTTAATGACGTACTCGATCAGCTCAATGAGCGTTTGGCCATTTTGTGATGGCTGGGCTTTGATCTGGAAGTTGGCGCCCCCGTTGGATGACCACTCATTGCTGAAGAAGGCGCAGTTTCTAAAGCTGCCATATTCGCGGCAATGGGGGAAGATCATGTAAGCGGGGTATTTTGCCTTGTTTTCGGGCAACAAGAGGCCGTTAGACGAGGCCAGCATATAGGGCACACCGTCTTGGCGGATGTGGTTAAACTCCCCTTCGCGACCGAAACCGCCATGCAAAGACACTATGAGCGGAAACTTGGCGCGCACGTCTGACTTGGCTTGCTCGGGCTCGTACATATGCCAAGGCAGGGTACCCTTAGTCCCTTGGTAGGGTGGCATCAGGGTGAGCTCTTTAACGTAGGTATCTTTAGGGATCGACAGGTCAAAAGGTCCTGGCACCTGCACCGGCTTGTTCGCAGGGGGTGGCGTCGGGCAGCTGGTGCGCGGCACTATTGGGCCTTCTTCGGCCGCGACGGACGAGCTAGTCACGCTGCTCGAGGCAACTGGGATGCTGGAAGACGACACCGCCACGCTGGACGAGCGGATGCTGGTGCTATAGCCATTTAATATGTAGGCGGTCACGTCTACCGCACAGCCATTGGCGATGGTGCAGTTTTCAGTGCCTGAAGGCCAAGGCATATAGAGGTCAATGTACTCTTTCAAGGGAACTGCTGCGCTGCCTTGAAATACGTAAGTCGGCTGGATGGCAATCGCTTTGAATGCGCCACCCTGGCCTTTATCGCCGTGACAAGCAGCGCACTGAGCATCATACAGCGTCTTGCCATTGGCCAAGTTTGCAGCCGGTGCGGCGGAGCTGCTAGCGACGCTGCTGCTCGGCAAGCTGCTGGGCGCTGCACTTGAGGGCATTACACTTGAAGATGGAGCCAAGCTGGAAGAGGGTGCCAGGCTGGATGACATAACCGAGCTGGGCGCGACCGACGCGACGCTGGATGATGCAGGCGCGACCGACGAGGATTCGATAACAACTGAACTACTAGACGGAGCCGCGGAGGAGCTGGAACCGCCTTTCGGCCCGATACAGGCGGAGATCAATAAAGAACTGGTTCCTATCACAGCGAGGCGCCAGTGACGGTGCACGGCAAGAGCAAGCGATAATTTCATTAGGGTAGACTCGTTGCGTTGATGAAAAAAACACCTGTGACACTAACCGGCTAAGGTCAGTGACTCAAGGTGCGAAAAAATAAAGCGTGAGAGACAACACAAACCGCTTGCGGCCTGACCTTAAGCTGATACCGAAGGTGACATATCACAGACAGCCGCAGCGACGGCGTCTATCAGGGCATCGAGTTGATGGTGTTTCATTTTCATACTCGCTTTGTTCACAATTAGACGCGAGCTGATGTCCGCTATGTGGGCGCGGGCTTCCAGGCCATTGGCGGTGAGGGTTTTGCCGGTGTCGACGATATCCACGATTTCGTCCGCCAGGCCGAGTACCGGCGCCAACTCCATGCCACCGTAAAGCTTGATCAGGTCCACCTGGCGGCCTTGCGCCGCGTAATAGTGCTTGGCGATATTGACAAACTTGGTGGCGACTCGAAGCCTTCCGGGTGGCACAGATTTGCCGATGAGGCCCGCTGTCATCAATCGGCAGCGGGCGATTTTTAAATCGAGCGGCTCGTAATAGTTGGTGCCGCCGTGTTCCAGCAGCATATCCTTACCGGAAACGCCCACATCCGCTGCGCCAAATTCCACATAAGTGGGCACATCCACGCCCCGTAGAATTAAAAAGCGCACCTCGGGTGAGCTGGTATCAAATACCAGCTTGCGGCTTTTTTCGATGTCTTCCAGTGGCTCTATGCCGGCGGCGGCAAATAGCGGCAGTGTCTCGTATAAAATTCGGCCTTTAGTCAAGGCAATGGTCAAGCTCGCCATAGGCTATTGGCTCCGGCCTGATGCGGCCTTGTGGGGTGCCTGGGCTGATGCGCTGCTCTCAACAATCCGCCTCACCCGCGCGCCGAGCGATTGAAATTTTTCTTCAATGCGCTCATAACCTCGGTCGATATGATAAATGCGATCGATGAGTGTTTCGCCATCGGCCACCAAGCCTGCAATCACGAGGCTAGCCGATGCGCGCAAGTCGCTTGCCATCACAGGCGCAGCCTTCAGGCGCTCAACGCCGCGAATAATGCAGGTGTTGCCCTCCAAAGTGATCTGCGCGCCCATGCGGTTTAATTCATGAACCTGAATCAAGCGGTTTTCGAAAATCGTCTCCACGACGGTGCCCGTGCCTTCTGCCACGGCATTCATCGCCGTAAACTGCGATTGCATATCAGTAGGAAAAGCCGGGTAGGGCGCCGTTTTTAAGCTGACCGCTTTGGGGCGATTGCCTTTCATATCGAGGCTGATCCAGCCGGGACCTGTGCCAATCTGTGCGCCGGCCTCTTCCAGTTTGATGAGCACGGCATCCAATAGATGGGCATCAGTTTGGTGCAACAGTATTTTGCCTCGAGTAGCGGCAGCGGCGGCCAGGTAGGTCCCGGTTTCAATACGATCGGGCATGACGCTGTAACGGCAGCCGTGCAAACGATCAACCCCCCGGATAATCAAACGGTCGGTGCCAATACCCTGAATATCCGCGCCCATGGCGACTAAAAAATGGGCCAGGTCGACAATTTCGGGTTCGCGTGCAGCGTTTTCGAGGATGGTTTCGCCCTCGGCCAATGCGGCGGCCATCAGCAGATTTTCAGTACCCCCGACCGTCACCACATCCATAAAGATATGGGCACCTTTGAGCTTGCCGTTGACGCGTGCGCGGATATAACCGCCGTCCACCTCTATCTGGGCGCCCATCGCTTCAAGGCCTTTGAGGTGAATATCCACGGGGCGGCTGCCAATGGCGCACCCCCCCGGAAAAGACACATCCGCGCGTCCCCAGCGGGCTAGCATTGGCCCTAGCACCAAAATGGAGGCGCGCATGGTTCGCACCAGATCGTAGGGCGCCTCAAATTCAGTGATCGAGTTGCTGCTGATCTCGACCGTCATGTCTTCTTTTAACGTGATGGCCACACCCATGCATCGCAGCAGGGCAATCATGGTGGTGATGTCGTTGAGGTGCGGAAGTCGTTTGAGCTCGACCGGTGTTTCCGCCAATAGACAAGCCGCTAAAATGGGTAAGGCGGCATTTTTGGAGCCGGAAATGGTGAGTTCGCCCGCTAGTGGGCCTCCGCCAGTGATCAGTAACTTATCCATCATTTACCCGCGTGTTGTGGAGTCGTGGTTGTCATGTGGACAGCGTGCACGGCGCCGCTGGCAATGGCGGGCGCCACAGCAGCATAGACGGCCTGTTGCCGTTTGACGGGCGTGAGGCCTTCAAAACCCGCCCAGGTGACAGCGAGATGTAAATGGTCGCCGTCGAGTCGTGCCTCAACTTGGCTTGCGGGTAAATGCGCTTCGATACGCGCACAGATTTCGGTGATATCCACAAAGCTACCTCAATAAGCGGGCAGGATGCCAAAAAAGAAAGGCGCGCAGTGTAATGAAAAGCTGCGCGCCTTGCACCCCGCTGAGATCGGCGGGCGAAAATGAGCGGTATTAAGCGCCGGGTTTACCCCAGTTGGCGATGACGGTGTCGAGGTTGCCCTGGTGCTGTGCCGCCGCTTGGGCAAATTGCTTTTTAAAGTTAGCACCCAGGTTGACGCCGTTAAACACCACGTTGATAAGCTTCCACTCGCCGGCTTTGGTTTTGGCCATAGTGTAGGACAGCACATGCTTGCCGTCGGGCGTCGTCACATCTTGAACGACATCGATCTTGCGGGTCGTGTCAGCAACTGGCTCAGCGGCGCGCAGGGCAAACGACAAGTCTGAGTAAGTGGCGAGCCCCTTGGCAAAGGTTTCCACCATGCTGTTTTTAAAGGTGTTGGCAAAAGCCTCGCGTTGGGCGGGCGTCGCTTTTGCAAAATGTTCGGCCATCACTTGTTTGCTGATAAAACCATATTCAACGACAGGATCCAAAACGCGGGTCACCTTGGCATAAAAGCTTGCAGGATCGTCTTTCAGTAAACTTTTATGGGTGTTGATAACGCCGATGACATCGCGCGTCACTTGCTCGACGAGACTGTGTGCAGCGGATGCGGCTGTGGTCTGGGTACCCGCACTTTGTGGGTTTGTACCTTGTGGGTTTGTAGTTTGTGTGCTTGTACTGGCTGGGTTAGTCACTTGAGCATTTGCGGTCGTTGCTGTCACCGCAGCAGAAGCTGTCGGCGTTTCGGCACTCAGGTTGGTCAGGGGCAGTGTGGCCAGGCTGAAAAACATCGCTGTACAGGCAAGGCGCAGGGGTTTGGGTGTCATAAGGGTTAGCTCCATAGTGAAAATCAATCAAAAGAGGCGTTGCGGCCAAAAAAATCAAAAGAAATGTTGCGGCGCCCAGATTAGCCGGGCGAATCTGAATGGCAGCCATCTTAGACCAGAACGAAAAGACTCCGCCAGTTGCTGTGAGCCGGTACCGTCAGTGGCTGACAAGCCGGGCTCAGCTCAGTAACATGGCGCCTGGTTGCAACCGGCGGGCTGGGCCTTGTGGTCTACCCACGACACAGTTCGCCACGACACAGATTTGGGTGACATGAATACAACTTCGATTGCTGCTAACGCAATAACCGCCGATGCGCCCTTGGTTGCAGGGCCTGAGGCCGAGCCTTTGGCGGCAGAACTCCTGTCAGTGGGGCGGCGCGCCATCGCCATTGAGGCGGCCGCGCTGCTGCACCTCGAGCAAAAATTGGACGCGAGCTTTGCGCTCGCTTGCCAGCTGTTGTTGCGCTGCAAAGGTCGTGTGGTGGTGACAGGCCTGGGCAAATCGGGCCATGTCGGCAAAAAAGTGGCCGCAACCCTCGCCAGCACGGGAACGCCGGCTTTTTTTGTGCACCCGGCAGAGGCCGGTCACGGCGACTTGGGCATGATCACCCCGCAAGATGTGGTGCTCGCCATCTCCAACTCCGGCAACTCACCGGAGCTGCTCATGTTGTTGCCAGCACTGCACCGCTTGAATATCCCGGTTGTGGCCATGGTTGGCAGCCAAAGCTCAAACCTTGCACGAGAGGCCGACGTGGTCTTGGATGTGGGTGTCGAGCGCGAAGCCTGTCCGCTCAATTTAGCACCAACAGCCAGCACTACTGCGGCACTGGCAATGGGTGATGCTTTGGCCGTCGCCCTGTTGGAGGCGCGCCATTTTACGGCCGATGATTTCGCCCGTTCTCACCCGAGCGGCACGCTCGGTCGTCGCTTGATTCTGCGCGTAAGTGATTTGATGCGGACACAAATGGATATTCCGGCTGTCACTCCCGATACCAAGTTGGCTCCCACCTTAGCCACCATGAGCGCAAAAGGGCTGGGTATGACGACGGTAGTGGATTCGCAACACCGGTTGCTGGGCATTTTTACCGACGGTGACCTCCGGCGCGCCCTGGATGCCGGGGTGGATGTTCAGCAGGCCTCGATCGGCGAGTTAATGACCCGTAAACCCCTGACGAGCACGCCGGATGCGCTGGCAATAGAAGCGTTGGAACAGATGGAAAGCCGAAAAGTGACGGCGCTGGCTGTGGTCAATAGTCAGCAGCAGTTAGAGGGTGTTGTGCATCTACACGATCTGTTGCGGGCGGGTTTGGTATGACGGGCCTATCGCCGGCAACGGCTCGCGCAACCGAGTTCACTGGCGAGGCGCTGGTGCGCGCGCGCTGTCTGCGCCTCGTGATTTTGGATGTGGATGGCGTCTTGAGCGATGGCGGCTTGCTGTTTGGTAATCAGGGCGAAGAATTGAAGCGGTTCAATACCCTGGATGGCCAGGGGTTACGTTTATTGCAGCGGGCGGGCCTTCAGTTGGCGGTGATTACCGGCCGCACCAGCGCCTTGGTCGCCAAACGTTGTGCCGATTTGGGTATCGACTGGTTAGTGCAGGGACGTGAGGATAAATACGCCGCGCTCTGCGAGCTCTTTGCTCAAAAAGGCGTATCGTTTGCGTCGCACGAGATGGCGCACATGGGCGATGACTGGCCGGATCTCGCCTTGTTCCAGCGCGTGGGTTTGGCCTTGACGGTGCCGAATGCCCATGCTGAGGTGCGTGCCCGCGCCCACTGGTGTGCCAGTGTGCCAGGTGGGCAAGGGGCTGTGCGTGAAGCCTGCGATGCCATTTTGCGCGCACAAGGCCATTATGACCGCCTCTTGGCGCATTACTGGGCTGTTGCGTCTTCGTGAAAAATCGCCTGTCTTTTTTGGCGCTATCGCTGCTTGTGATAGGCGTCATGCTGTTGTGGCAAAAAAAGCCTGAGTTGTTGGATCCGCTGAGTCCCAGCCGCGCGCAGCCGGAACGTTTTCCGTATGCGGTATTGCACGATGCCCATACGCGCCACTTCAACACGCAAGGTATTTTGAGTTATGAGTTTGATGCGGCCTCTATCAAGCATTTTCGCGCCAAACCCAACCGCAGCAGTCGCGATGATCACATGCTGATTACGGCGCCGCGTTTTACGGTCTATGGCGAAACCGAGCCTTGGCATATTTCAGCCAAAGAAGGGCGTATTAGCGAACAGGGGCGCAAAGTGGAGCTGTGGAACGATGTGCGGGTTTGGCAAAACCCGGCGGCGGCTAACCCTCGGTCGCACCTCTTGGCCGGCACTGAGCTGGTCACTGAGAGCCTGGTTATTTATCCCGATGAGAAACGCTTGAGCACCCAAGATCCGGTTCGGCTGACCGGCCCTTCCACCCAGCTGTCTGCCGAGGGGTTGGAGGTGGATATGATTCGCGAGCGTATACGTCTTTTTTCAAAGGTTCGCGCCCAGCACGACCCGTCCCCCCCTTCTCATTAATGGGTTATGGTTTATATGCAGTATTTACGTGGTTTTAAAACCCCCAGGCGCTGGCCTCTGCGGGCGCTGATTGCGGTCCTGGCACTCTCCGAGCTGCCGCCGAGCTTCGCGTTGCCGAATGACCGCATGCAGCCGATTACCATCGATGCGGATACGGCAGAGCACGATGAGCAGGCCGGGACTATTACCTATGCCGGCGCCGTGATCATGCAGCAGGGTTCTATGCGTATTGATGCCGATAAGGTCGTCATTCATAGCGCCAAGGATCGGGTCACAAAAATTGTCGCCAAGGGCCAGCCTGCCTCTTATCAGCAGCAGCCACAAGCGGCGGGTGAACAGGTCGTCGCCAAGGCCAAGCAGATCGAGTACAACCTTGAGCAGGATTCGCTGAAGCTCACCGATAATGCGAGTTTGCAGCAAGGTGGCACGCGCTTATCAGGAACCACGATTGAATATGACGTCCGCAAAGCGGTGGTCAAGGCCGATAGTGAGGGCCGCACCAATGAGCGTGTCAGAATGGTCATTCCACCCAAGGCGCTTCATCAAACGGGTGAGGCGGTCGAGGCTTCCAGCTCTTTATCCGAACAGGCACCCTAACGATGGCGAGATTAGAAGCGCATCATTTGGCCAAGCGCTATGGCCCGCGTCAGATCGTTAAGGATGTGTCGATCGAGGTGAATGACCATCAAGTCGTCGGCCTTTTGGGCCCTAATGGCGCCGGCAAGACAACCTGTTTTTATATGATTGCGGGCCTCGTCCGGGCTGATCACGGCGAGGTGATGATCAACGGCGAAAACGTCACCCGTAAAGCCATGCACGAACGCGCCCGCTTGGGCCTCGGTTATTTGCCGCAGGAGGCATCGATTTTTCGCAAGCTGAGCGTGGAAGATAACCTGTTAGCCATTCTCGAGACCCGACCAAAACTGACGCGCAAAGATCGCCATGCCGCAGCCGAAACTCTGCTAGAGGAGTTTCATGTAGCACACTTGCGCCACAGTCTCGGCATGGCGCTGTCGGGTGGTGAGCGCCGCCGGGTCGAGATTGCACGGGCTTTGGCGGCAAACCCGCAGTTTATTTTGTTGGACGAGCCTTTTGCCGGCGTAGACCCGATTTCTGTGGCGGATATCAAGGCGATAGTCACCCATCTGCGCAACCGTGGCATAGGCGTGCTGATCACTGATCACAATGTCCGCGAGACCTTGGATATTTGTGAGCAGGCCTTCATCGTGGGAGAGGGGCATATCATTGCGAAGGGAAAACCGCAGGATGTGCTGCAAAACCAGAAGGTGCGCGACGTTTACCTCGGCAAAGACTTTAAGCTCTGATAGTCGAGTCGGTAGTGCCTCTGGCCTATATTTTGCTAGCCGGCGCTACGCTTCTGATTGCGACCACCGGGTGAGCTGTCTACAATCAACCTAGCACCTAGCACCTAGCACCCAGCACCTAGGCCATACGGGCAACCCAGGTTATACCGGAGTTTTTGATATTGTCGTTTTTAAGTAGGCACCGATGAAGCAGTCTTTACAGCTCAAATTGGGCACCCAGCTCACCATGACGCCTCAGTTGCAACAGGCGATACGCTTATTGCAGCTGTCCACTCTCGATTTGCAAAATGAAATTCAGGAGGCGTTAGAAAACAACCCCATGCTGGAAGTCAGTGAGGACGGCACTGGCGCAGGGGGGGATTTTAGCGACAGTCTGCCGGAGTTCGATCACCGCGCAAGCGACAGCCGCGAAGACTTTTCGGGCAATGAATCAGGCGATTTTAATGCGCCGCCGGCGCAGTCGGAGTCCTTCTCGGACTCGCTCAACGACGCCTCCAGCAACAATGCTGGCGATGCCGAGACCTATGAGGCATTTGAGGGCGCTGATCAATGGAATGATGTGATTCCCAAAGACCTCGCCGTTGACACCAGCTGGGATGATATTTATCAAACGGCCCCGAGTGGAACCGGCCTGGCGCGACCTGAATCCGATGATGTCGATTATGACGCCAGAAATAGCGCCGCTGAAACCCTGCAAGATCACCTCAGCTGGCAGTTGAATCTCACCCCGATGAATGCGCGTGACAGGGATATTGCCACCACGATTATTGACGCCGTCGAGCCCAGCGGCCTGCTGTGCCAAAGCCTGGACGATTTGATGGAAGGTCTGCTTAAAACCTACGCAGATCTTGACGTGGATGAAGTGATTGCGGTCTTGCATCGCGTTCAGCAGTTTGATCCGCCGGGTGTCGCCGGGCGCAATTTAAGTGAATGTTTGCTGCTGCAGCTGCGCCAGTTTGACCCGGAGACTCCCGGCATTCAAGCCGCCAAGGCACTGATTCTCGACCATTTGCCCTTGTTGGCTGGGCGCGACTTTAAGCAGTTGATGCGCAAGCTCAAAATCAAAGAACAAGAGCTGCAAGAGGCCATCCAGCTGATTCAAGCGCTCAACCCTAAGCCCGGTGAGGGGATTTGTGAGTCCGCGACAGAATATGTTGTGCCAGATGTGTTGGTGAGCAAAGTCAACGACCGCTGGCAAGTGCAGCTTAATCCGGATGTGGCGCCAAGGCTGCGCATCAATGCCAATTACGCGGCCTTGGTCAAACGCGCCGACAGCAGCAGTGATAACACCTATTTGAAAGACAATCTGCAAGAGGCACGCTGGTTTATCAAGAGTTTACAAAGCCGCAACGAGACACTCTTGAAAGTCGCGACCTGTATCGTCGAGAAACAGCAAGGCTTTTTGGAATTCGGGCCAGAGGCCATGAAACCTATGGTGTTGCATGATGTGGCTGAGCTGGTGTCCATGCACGAATCGACCATTTCGCGCGTCACCACCCAAAAATACATGCATACCCCCCGGGGCATTTTTGAGTTGAAATTTTTCTTCTCGAGCCATGTGGCGACCGAGACGGGCGGCGAATGCTCCTCTACCGCCATTCGTGCCATCATCAAAAAACTGGTGGCGGCCGAAAACCCCCGCAAGCCCCTGAGTGACGCCAAAATTACCGAGCTGCTGGCAGACCAGGGCGTCGTGGTGGCGCGACGAACCATCGCCAAGTATCGCGAGTCACTGAATATTCCGCCCTCAAACGAGCGGAAGCAGTTGGTTTAACTGGCCCCGGTATCAATTAGTGCAAAAGCCTTGTGGCCAGCTGTTCGCGGATGTCGTTATAATCCGAGTCCCGAGAGTGTGCGTGACACGTTTATGCCATTACTGAATATGTTGTCTCCCGAACGCGTTCTGTGCCGGGCTCACTGTGCCAGCAAAAAGCGCGTTCTTGAAACACTGTCTGATCTCATAGCGCCGACAGTTCCGGAATTGAAAGCGGATGCGCTGTTTCATCTCTTAATCAATCGCGAGCGATTGGGGTCAACCGGCCTTGGCCAGGGCATTGCGATACCGCATTGCCGGATTCCCCATCTTGATCAGGCGTTGGCTGCGGTCATGACGCTCGACCATCCTGTTGCATTTGACGCCATGGATGCCAAGCCGGTCGACTTGGTCTTTGCTCTGCTGGTACCTGAAGCCGCCACTCAGTCGCACCTGCAGATTTTGGCAGCCCTCGCTGAGCAATTACAAAAACCCCAGTATGTTAGCCGCTTGCGTGACGCCACAACCGCAAGCGACCTCTACACTATCGCGCTTGCGCCTTTCACCGACGCCTGAAATGGCTAACACCTCGGACACCCACCGCCTGCAACCGGATAGCGCTAGCGGCTTTACCGATGTCGCCAGCGGCTTTAGCAGTGGTTTGGTGATTGTGAGCGGCCTGTCCGGCTCAGGTAAAACCACGGCCTTACAACTGCTCGAAGACTCCGGTTATACCTGCATTGATAACCTGCCGGTGAGTTTATTACCCGCTTTGATCAGCCAAACTAAAGCCGAGGCGCCTGCGGCCTTTAAACTCGCTGTCGGCGTTGATGCTCGCAATATCGGCGGTGATTTGCAGCGATTTCCCAGTATTTTGCAAGCCTGCGCCCTGTCGCGCAGTGATTACACGGTCATTTACCTGGATGCTCAAGCCGATGTGTTGCTAAAGCGCTTCAGCGAAACCCGGCGCAAACACCCGCTCAGCAGTGGCTCTCGCAGCTTGCAAGAGGCCATTGTGCTCGAGAAAACCATTCTGCAGCCGCTCGCGGCGGTGGCTGATCTGTCGTTTGATACCAGTGCCATGACCTTGCACGAATTGCGCAGTGTTCTGCGCAAAAAAGTCATCGGTTCTCAATCGGGCCAGGCTGCCTTGAGCTTTGAATCCTTTGGCTTTAAATACGGTGTGCCGGCTGATGCCGATTTTGTGTTTGATGTCAGGTGTTTGCCGAACCCTTTTTGGCAACCGACGCTTCGAAACCACACCGGCGAGGAAGACCTGGTGGCAGAGTTTTTGCGCGCCCAGCCGGAAGTTATGGCAATGGTACAGGATATCCAAGACTACCTGAGTAAATGGCTCCCGGCTTTTGAAGCGAATAATCGCAGTTATTTGACGGTGGCTATCGGCTGTACCGGTGGCATGCATCGCTCGGTGTTTGTTGCCAACGCTTTGGCGACTTTTTTTAAAAGCCGTTACCCCACGGTGCATGTTCGCCATCGCCAACTCTCGGGGCAGGCCGAGCCCATAGCGAGACCCTAAACCATGCCATCGCGTAGCGTGACGATTTGCAATAAACTCGGCCTCCATGCTCGTGCGGCCAGTAAATTGGCGCAGTTAGCCAACCAATATGCCGCCACTATTCAATTGCGTTACCAGGACCGGCTGGTGGATGCAAAAAGCATTATGTCCTTGATGTTATTGGCGGCCTGTCAGGGTACTGAAGTGGAGCTGTTGGCAGACGGTCTGGATGCGGATAGCGCATTAAACGCGCTCTGCGCACTCATCGATAACCGTTTTGATGAAGGTGAGTAG
>JACCDR012554091.1_pt1 | contig 14744 bp, 18 predicted proteins | sample 7446431 | NCBI WGS metagenome assembly JACCDR01 (sample SAMN15323443, study PRJNA562643) | freshwater metagenome | isolation source: river surface water | place: USA:Blue River Watershed | collected 2017-08-17 | reverse complement strand
ATTGACCTTCTCGTTTTCGAACAGCTCATCCAGCTTGCCCTGCTTCGCGGCTGCCTCGATCATGTCCCTTATGGCCGTCTCAACCAGATTGATGGACACTCGGAGCCCGTCGACTCTCTCCTCGAAGGTGGCCGTGGTGCCAACGAGGGCCATCGATTCGACCTGCGCGATTCTCAGCGCCTCGTTGTACTTTTTTATCGGCTCGCTAAGGTCAAGCTCGACGGGCGGATCCTGCTTCACCTCTCCGCCGCCAGCCATGGCATCGCGCATAGCCTTGAACGCCATAGACGCGTCACGCAGGCGCTGGTCGGTGTCCGGAAGGATCTCCGCCAAGGACTTGAGCTTTGTCTCGTACGCAGCAAGAATGGCGGCGTCTCTTGCGGCGGCATCCCCTGTCAGGTCGAAGCCGCGCGCGGCGCCGGCGAGCGAGTCCTCTAGCTTCGTCTGGATGGCGCTGACCTTGTCCGAGATCACCTCCGCCTTGAGGCCCTCAATGTTGAGCTTGGCCATGGCCTCGCGGAGATTCAACATCGAGTTTTCGATGTTGCGGAACGCAGCGTCATTCCCTGCAAGTCGAGCGCCCACCAGATCCTTCGATCCGCCCTGGTCGATGATCTTTTGGCGATCGATGGCCGCAGACCTCCACGCCTCCTCAAGGATCGCCAGCTCGCCAAGGATCCTGACGCGCTCTGCCTCTGCGCGCGAGAGCTTTTGCTCTGAATCTGCCTTTTCCTCGATGGCCTTCTTCGAACTTTCGATGGATGCCTTGTACTCAGAGACCGTCTCGCTTGCCAATCTCATCTGGTTGACGAGCCCGCTACCCTCCTCGGTTAGCTCGGCGATGGCATTCTTCAGCTCCATCTCCTGCTGAACGTCACCCCGGGCGTCGCGGACCTCCTGGAGCTTCTTGAATGCCTCTCGGCGCTGGTCGAGGACTTTGTTTAGCCGCTCAGATAGGGTCCTGACGTCGGCCTCGTAGATGGCGAGCTGCTTGGCGTTGTTGCTCGCCCTCATGGTCTCGACGCTGAGGGCATTCATCCGCTCCGTCAGCTTGCTGACGCCAAAGATGGCCGCAGGAAGGGAGACAGCGATGGCAGCAAAAGGGTGAGCCACGGCGATCTTGGCTACCCCGGCCATGGCCTTCGTGAACCCGGAGGCCCCGAAGAGGAAGGCGCGCAGGCCGAGGCCGAGCGGGCCAAGGGCCAGCCCGGCTCCGACAAGCCCAATCATCCAAGCCTTCGTCACGGTCGACAGCTCCGTGACCCACTTGGTCGAATCCTTGAGGTAGCCGATCCACTCGAGCGTTTTCTCGGCCACAAGCTTGAGCGCCGGGAAGAAGGCCTCGCCAAGCTCAATGGCGACCTCCTTCAGCTTGTTGAGGAAGATCGTCATCTGGCTCGCCAACGTGTCGAGCCGGATCGCGTACGCGCGCGACAGGTCCGAGCCTGACTCGAATCCCTTGTTGGCGATCTCGAGGAACCTGTCGAGCGAGCTTCCCTGCCCAATGAGCTTCGCCAGCACCTGGCCGTATCGGCCCTGGATGATTCCAAGTTCACGCAGACGCGTCATCGTGTCGCCGCCGGCGTCCTTGATGTTCTCGAGGCCAGCGATGAATGCTCGGATCGCGGCGATCGGCTTCGATCGGATAGTCTGGACGAACTCGTCCATCGTCATGTTGGTGACGGCGGCGAACTCCTGGAGCCCAACCCCAGTAGACACCGCCTCGCCCATCTCTCGCGTGAGGACCTGCAGAGCGCTCGCTCCAAGCTCCGCCGAGTCGCCAAGGTCGCTCACGGCAGCCGCCAGGGCGATCGTATCCGGCAAGCTGATGTTGATGTTGGCGGCGACGCCAGAGAACCGCCTCGCCAACTCAAGGATCTGGCCTTCAGTCGACTTCGCCTTCCGGCCGACGGCGAAGAGCGCGTCACCGATGTCCTCGGTTCGCTCGATGGGCACCTTGAGGATCTGGCCGAGCCGGGCGAGGCCAGTGGCCGCCTGCTCGAGGTTCATGTCCTCGGCGGCCTCGGCCATCTTGATGGCCACCTCGGTGAACCCGAGCAGCCCGTCCTTCTCCACTCCGATCTGGGCGGCCATGCGTGCCACGCCGGCGATCTGGTCGGCCGCGACGGGCATGCGCTTCGACATCTCGATGATGCCGGTCTTGAGGTTCGCGAAGTCCTCGGAGGACCCGTCCACCACCTTCTTCACGCCGGCCATCGAACTCTCGAAGTCGGCGGCGGTCTTGATCATGGCGGTGCCAGCAGCCGCGATCGGCAGGGCGATGCCGGTCGAGATCGTCGCCCCAACAGACGAAGCCAGCCTGGCGAAGCCGTCAAGCTTCCCCTGGATCTTGTTGATGGCGCCAGAGAGGTTCTGGATGTTCCCGACGAACGTCAGGGCCAGGTTGGATACGTTAATCGGCAAGCGCCGCCTCCTCTGCGTGGTCGGCCTGGAACCGTTCCGCCATTTGCTTCTCTCGCACGTCGGGGTTTTCTCGAGCCACACGCGCGTGCGACTCGGAGAGCGCCTCTCGCATGGTGTCGCTCATGGCCACCTTGTCTTCCCCGAGGAGGGTGCGGATCATGGCCTGCAGTCGAGGCTTCTTCTCGCGAGACCCCTTGATAACGATGGTCGCGTGAGCCGCGATGAGCCGCTTCTGCAGCTTCATCTGCTCGAGCTGACCCTCGACCATCAAGTTGAACTCGCGGGGGCAGAGTTCCCAAAACTCCTTCGGCTTGAGGCCGAGGAATCCGTAGGCGATGACCTGGATCTGGTCCCAGTCCCAGTCGTCTACATCTGCTCCGCTGCCGTGGCCTCTCCTTGCTTTTTTTTTGAACCGCCGAAGCTCGCATCGAAGACCTCCATCAGTCTGGACATGACGTGCCCCAGCTTCTCTCCGATGTCGGCGCCGTCGCAGGACTCCACGAGTTCTCCGGCGCGTTCGACCGTGAGGTTCTTGTCTTCGTGCCGCAGCGCGGCCCAGAGAAGCACCCTCATGTGATTGAAGCCGAGGACGTTCTGCGCTTCTGACTGCGTCTTCCCGGCGATGAGGGACATCAGCGTCTGGCCGACCTCTTTCTCGAAGTCGGCCAGCGCGTTGAAGCCCAGCTTGATCGTCCGCACCCTGTCGAGGCGGATCGTAGCCTCGCCTGCATACTTGTTGGCCATGAATTCCTCACCCGGTTACGGGCTGTTGACGAGCGGGCTCGAGCCCTCAAACTCTCCAGTGAACGTGACGAGGTCGCTTTCGGGGAACTCGTAGGAGAGGTCGGTGACGATGCACTGACCTTCGACCTTCTCTCCGCCGATCGCCGAAGCGTCGACCTGGACCCATACCTTGTTCTTCGCGGCCCACTGCGTCTTGAGGTAAGACCAGACGCTGTCGGCAGGGTTCATCGCGCCGTCACAGCTAACGCTCCACGGCGTCCGCGTGATGACAGCCGACGGCCAGCCGTTGTCGTCCTTGTGGGTCGCATCGGCGGTGTCCGACGTCCTGCTGAAACTTCCGCCGCGCTGCTGCGCGATGTGAATCCAGTTGGCTCCGGCTCCGCCGACACCGTTGGTGTCGATTCTGACTTTGACTTGACGTCCTGCGTAAACAGGCATGATTGAACCTTCCTTTCATTTGGGCTCTGACGCTTCCAGCGTTCGGGCCCGCGCACCTCCTTCGGTTAGCGGCCGTAGTCAGGGACCTGGACCAGCTCGGCCGTGACGTTTCCTGCGGTACCCGCGCCGAGCGACAATCCCACGGTGACGTTGCCGTTGGCGTCATCGAACTCGTCCTTGGCGAACGGGCCGATGTGCGAGACGTTGGCCGGCGCAGAGCCGACCGCTCCGACAACCACAGAAACCGAGTGCAGAACATTCTGGCTGCACTTCTTTCCGGCCGTAGCGGTAGCCGTGATGGTGGCCGCGTTGGCGTTGGAGATTCTGAGGTAAACGCGGCCGTCGTTCGCGAAAACGAAGCCGGTCGAATCAGCAGCCGCAACTAGCGACGCCCCAGCCAGCCCAGAGAGAGAAACCTTCCTTGCCGTAAGGGTAACAGCCATTTCCAGAGTCCTTCTTGCTCGGGGCTCTGGCCATGTAGCTCAGCTCTGACCCTCGGTTCCTTCTTGAAAAACTACCTCAAGCCGCTTGCGAGTCCATAACAATCCAGACGTACTGCAGAACGCCGTGCCGAAGCTTCCCCTCTTCGAACTGCTCGGTAACGATGGCCGCGCGCTCCAGGTGCGAGGCGTAGCACGTGAAGCCGCCCTCGAGGTCGATGGTCTGCTCACGCGAGACGATCGCGAGGATCCTGTTGATGATGTCGGAGGCTTCCTTCTTCCCCTTCGCCCTCGACCAGACGTTGAAGGTGATCATTAGGCGGCCGACGCCGCCGGTCTTGGTGCTGTCACGCTCGCATTCCATGTCCCCAAGGTCGCAGTACGGCAGATCGAGTTCATCCGGCACCTCGTCGTACAGCTTCAGCCCTGTGCCCATGAGATCGAAGCCGGCCTGGACGATCGTGTAGACGGCCTTCTGCAGCTCGTTGAATGCGATTCTGTTCATCTCGCAGCCTTCACTCTGAGAGCCGCCTTCACCTCGTTGGCGACCGTACGTGGGACCTTGCTTTCACGCTGCCGCCATGCCGGCAGTAGGTGTGGGACCGGGAACATCCCAGCCTGCCGTGGATGGTAGGTGTAGCCTGGCGGCAGAGGGGCTCGGTTGCGAGAGGCGCCACGCCGGCCAGTGCCGTACTCGACGAACGCCCCGTGATCGGCGGTCGAGACGACGCTCACTGTCATCTGCCCGTAGGTCACGCCGCCCTCGCTCTCGACCTTGATCCCCTGGCGAAGCTCTCCGGTCCGCTTGGGCGCCAGAGCGCGCGCGATCATCTGCACGTGCCGGGCCTCCTTCAGGAAGGCGCGCTTGGTGGCCGAGAAGACGATCCCCGGGATCCCGCGGATGCGCTTCCTTGCCTCGCCGAGGCCCTCGAGACGAACTGCGACGAAGGACACTTAGATCTTCTCCTCGCAGTAGACGACCTGGCGGACAGACCTCTCTCCGACGTTGTTGAACCCCTGGATGTGCAGCGCTCTGCCGTTAAAGAGGAACCTATCCTTGGCCTTCATGGCCGGCAAGTGGCGGACCTCGATCTTGTGGGTGGCCCGAGCGTAGGTCTTGCCGGCGAAGTAGCGCTCGTTTGCCCCCAGGGGCATGATGCTCGCCCAGGTCTTCTCTATGGTCACCCACTGGGTGTTCGTGTCGCCGCCCTGCCCGTCCGGCGTCCCTGTGAGCCTCTGAAGCTCGACTCTTGAGTGGAGGGACCCGGCTCGCATCAGATCAGGTTCTCGTTGAAGGGCGCCAAGAGCTGGCGAACTCCGGCTGGGATCTCGGCTATCGAGGCCGCCTCGCCAGGCCTCTGAGACAAGAACGCCTCTCTGTTCTCGTAGTAGTGCGAGGCCAACATCTTGAGCGCGAGCTTCATGGGCGGCGGGACCGCCGCGGCCGAAGAATACCCCGCCGTGAAGCTCACCACCATTGATCGGTAGGCGCGGAGATCGGTTGGCCAGAGCGCCGCATTCTTGAGGAACACTCGCCCCTGCTCCTGGTCGAGCACGTAGTTGGAGCCGGCGAAGGTCTGCTGTACGTCGTCCAGGGTGTAGTAGTGGAAGCTCTGGATCGACGTCACGGGGCACTGACCGAGCCTGAGGAAGCTCAGGCAGTGAACTGGCCCGTCGACGGCGATTTCCCAGGTGCTCGCAAGGAATGACCGGCCAATGGCTCGCTCGATGGTCTCACGCGCGGAAGGAAGGAACCCGTACAGGGCTGCGCGCTCGTCGTCGTTCGATACCTTGGCGTGGTCCGAAAGCTCCACCGCGTCGACGGGCTCTGCCGACGGCTGAGTCAGCCGGGTGAGGAACTTCCTGACTTCGTGGTTCTGGCTCATGGGAAAAGAGGCCCCCGGCCGAGGCTCTCCACTCGGCCGGGGTCAACCCCAAGAGACTAGTTTGCGGAAACAGGTCCGTGGCGCGGGTTGCCGAGCAGCACCATGACGCCGAGCACGGCGCCGGTGGTCGTGCCGGCAGTCACACAGACGGCACGGATGTAGCGCTTCTTGCCGATGTAGGCGAAGCGGAAGATCGCGTTGTCGTGCGCCGCGGTCGTGTCGAGCGTCGGCGGCAGAGAGCCCTGGCGGTTCTCCGCGGCCACCGCCGAGAACGAGGAGTTGTCATCCGACTCCTCGAGCGTGATGGTGTGCGTTCCGTCGGTCACGGTGCCGGTGTAGGCGACGACCTCGTTGGAGCCGTACGCCGAAAGGTCGACGCCGGTGCCGTTGTACGGGCTTCCGCCGGTGACCTTGGCGCCAGGCAGGATGGAGTGAACCGCCTTGACGTTGCTGAGAATATCTCGAGACATGCTTGGTTTTCCTTTCTGGGGTTAGGCCGTGGTCTTGACGGCGGTGATCGCCTCGCCCAGCGTGACCTGACCTCCAACGCGCTTGCGCACGTAGAAGCGCACGACGGCCTGGTTGGCCGCCGAGAACGGGTCGCGCAGCATCGAGATGCCAACGCGGTCGATGATGGTGTATCCCTTCGAAAAGTCCCCGTAGATCACGGTCCACTTGTTGGCGCCACCGGAGGTGACGTCAGGATCAAGGTCCGGAGCCTCACGGTACGGACGACCAAGGATGGTCGGCTGATCGCCCGAGACGAGCGAGCCAGAAAGGGCCGGGGCCCAGAGGAACTGGCCAGTGCCCGAACCCTCACGCAGCTTGCGGATGTTGGAGATGGTGGAGCGGTTGAACAGCCAGGTGGCGTTGTCCGCGTAACGCATCTTGATCGCGTGCTGCGCGGTGATCAGGATCTCAGGCGTGATCGCTCCGTTTGTGTAGGACGTCACGCCGGACGCCTGGATCTTGCTCGAGGTAATGATGCCCTCGGGCTGACCGGCGCCGGTGCCCTTGATGAACGACGTGCCCTCGGCAAGGCCGATCTGCTCCGTGGCTTCCTCGCGGATCTGGGCCTCCATGTCGAAGGCCGCGTCCTCCAGCTCCTGGGAAGAGATGTCGATGCGAGCGAACAGCTCGTGGTTCGGCACCTCCTCGATCCCGTAGGCGAGGCCAGTCGACTCGTTACGAGTCCCGACTTCGGTAGTCCACAGCGCCACGGGGACGCCGGTGCGGACCGGGATGCGGACGGTTCGGTTGGAGGTCGCCCTGATCCTGGCCAGCTCGCGGACCGGAGAGATCACGGTCAGGCCCTTGATGATCTCGCTGACGAACTCGCTGGGGGCCAAGTAGCCGCCCGACGCGTCGTCGGAGGCCACCAACACCTTGCGAGTGTCGAGAGGGATCTGTTCGAGGCCCTTGCGGCCGTACTCGAAGAATACCTTGCGGTGCTCGTCAAGCTTGCGCTGCTCTTCGGACTTCGTCTCGCGCTCTGGCGTCTTGAGGCGAGCCTCAAGCTCGGCCCACTTCGTGCGGAGATCCTTGTCGATCTTGTCTAGGTCGGCGTTCATCTTCGCCAGCTTTTCCTCGAGGTCGGCAGGGGCCCACTTCCGCTCTTCGATGCTCTTGAGGCGCTTGTCGGCGTCGGCCTTGAAGCTTTCCCACAGGCGGTTCATGCCGTCGGAAAGGGCCTTGATTTCAAGCAGATTGCTCATCTTCAGCTCCGTTTTCTCAGGGGTTCATCCAACTGAACATGTCGAGCAGCTTGCTGGGCTCGGGTTCCTGCTCCTTGGTGAGCCAGTCGAAGGGCTGTTCTTCGCTCGGGTTCGACTCGCTCTTCTGCGAGAGAGGAAGGGCTGCAAGCAAATCTTCAGGCATGTGCGGCGCCAGGTCGGCAACGTGCTCGACAAGGGCCTTCAAACTCTTCTGCGATTCCCAGGGCGGGGTCCTATCCATCCTCCGGTAGTGCCGCCCAAGGCAGTGTTTCATGCTGTCAACCTGGTCGCGGTCGAGGTCCAGACCTGCCCCAAGCATCACTCGCGCTGCGGCCGCGTGGACAGCCTTCGGGATGATCGTCAGTTTGCCGTCGACGACGTCGGCGATCAGGTAGGAGCAGTCGCTGTCAGCGTGCGCTCCCTTAACCTCAAGGTCGCCCTGCTTCTCTTCGATCCTGGCCCGCGCGCCGGCGGGATCCCACGGGTGGGAAGCGCCAGCGATCGGCAGCGGGAAGAAGGCTGACTTCACCGAGTGAACCCTGGCCCCGACGTTGCACGGAAACGTCACCAGCGAGACTTCCCACAGATCAGCCTCCTTGACGTGGCGGACCCCGGAAGCTCGATCGAACTCGTCCTTCACGGTCCTGAAGCCTACGGAGAGGCCGCTGAGGACTTCGGACTTCATCAGCTCGTAAGCGTCCCGGGCCCGCGAGGCGCCCATGACAAGCTGACCCTTGGCCACCAGGCCTACGGAGTCCTCCTCCAGCCCAATGAACCCGACGGGCTCGCTCTGGTCGTGGTGCCAGAGGAGGGGGACCTTGCCGCCCTTGTGGTGGAGGGTGCGAGCGAAGGCGCCCTTCTCGATGATGTCGTTGCTTAGGTCGACGACGCCGAAGATGCTGGCGTAGCCGTCGAACCTGCCCGGCTCCCCGAGAGCCTTCAGCGTAAACGGGGATCGCTTCTCCCCGGCGTACAGGCCGGGGCTCTTGTACTCGAGTGAGGGGTCCGTGAGTCTTGCCATGGAAGGAACTGCTCGCTTTTCATGGCTCTGGACCTCCTCGGGCCTCGGGCTCTGTTGGCATAAGGTTAGACCAGCTCAGCGCTTTAACTCAAGAGAAAGCTCAATGATTCTCTTGCACCGCTTGTTGCGGCACTTCACGCTAACGTAGGCGGCGACCGAGTGCCCCCGGCTCGGGCGCCAGTAAAACTGCAGGTTGCGGCAGAAGGGGCACCGAAATTCGTGCGCCTCCTCGTGGGAAACCGTCTGCTGCATTGTCGGCATCAACTGTTCACCGTCCTGTAAACGTCGAAACACCTGCACAGAGGAGTCTGCCGAAAGCTCTGAGGCGCGTTGTCGCCAAACCCACCGGAGACCATATCCGCTGGTGCCCCGGCGCGGGTCAGCGCCTCGAGCGGGATGGCCGGATCGGAACGGTGCCCCTGGTGTTTCTCGCAAAGAAGCGCGACTCGCCGCTTCTTCGTGATCCCGCCCGACTCGTTCACCGCGATCATGTAGCCAACCTCGTTGCCCACCGAGATGACGATCCGCTCAGCCAGGTTGTGCAGCGAGTGAATCTCCTTCGCCTTCTCCTGGAACCAGGCCTTGGCGTCCTTGCCGCTCACGCCATCCTGGGCCGCAGCCGCTTCGATCGCGGAGAATAGGTCCATGGCGTAGAAGGAGCCCATCGCCTCCAGGTCTCTCTGCATGGCATTCTTCACCTTCCCCGCAAGGAGCTTGACGCCTTCCGGAGTCATCCTGGTAGGCCCGCCTCTGGGGGCGAGCATCATCCGCTTGAAGAAGTAGTCGGCGGCGATCATCCCGCCGCGGACGAAGGCGCCGCGCGCGAGCTTCTCTGCGATCGCCCCCTTGGATAGGCCAGAGAGGGATCGGAGCTGCCCTATGCCGCTGGAGCACTCCTCGAGGGCGTCGGCAATGCAGGTCTTCACTGCACGCACGATGGGGGCGCGCTCGGCTGCCATCTGGCGGGCTGCGGCCTTCTCCTGGGCGTCCGTGCGAACACTGAAGATGTTGAGCCCCATGGAGAGTCCCTTCTCCTCGGTTCCCACTTCTTCAACCTCGGCCTCGGCCTCGTCCTCGTCCTCCTCGGTCTCGGTCCCATCGACCTCTCCTGGCGGCTCTCCTGGCTGAGGAAGCGTCTTCCCTGCCTGAATGTCCTTCAGCGACACGAGACCTGCCGGCATGAGGATCTCTCCGTCCTCGAGGATGATGATCCCGGAACTCATCACCACCATCTCGCCAGCACTCTTGCGCGCATCGGTCCACTCGGCGTACCCGGTCGCCTCGCGCTTCTCGTTGACCGTCGCCCAGTCAGACGCCGCCATGCGCTGGTAGGCCTCCAGGCGGCTCTCTTGAAGGGCCTCGATCTTGTCGCGCTCGGGCAAGATCAGGAGCCCCTCGCCAAAGCTCGGCGTGAGCCAGTTGTTGAACTCCTCGAGTACCAGGTTCAGGAGCGGCAGGATCGTCTCCATGTAGAGCGCGAGCCTGGCCTCCTGATAGTTGGCGTACGTCGCGGCGTCCGGGTCGCCCATGAGCTGAGGCGGCATTCCCTGGACGGTGGCAAGGCATCGATCAGTGATCCTGAGCCCCTGGAGCCACTCCATCTCGGCAGGGGACATCCCCATCTGTTCCCACTCGATGTCGCCGGTGGCAAACGGAGGCCTTCCAGCATTCTTCCAGCCGCCCCACTTCTCCATAAAAGAGTTCACCACCTCCTCGGCCTTATCGCGAGGGATGAAGTTCTTGCTCTTGAGAATGCCAGACGGCCTGGCGTCGTTCCTGAGGAGGTTGCGATTCCAGCCCCTGGCGGTGTTCCCCTGGTCGATCAGGACAGCCCCTGGCTCGAGCGGGCTCACGCCGTCGAAGTCGTCTGCCGGGTCGGGCAGGAAGATCGGATGGAGATCCCTGTACGGGATGGTCTTGACGTCGCCATTCTTCTGCGGCGTGTAGCTCCACCCCTCTTCAGGCTTCATGTCGTTTTTGAGTTCAACGCAGTCCGGCCGGAGGATCGTAAGGATGGTCGCAAGGACTTCCTTCTCGCCGCGACGCGCGGCGCCAGTCACCTGAGCGACGTGGACATACGCCTTGCCCGCGAGGTAGAGGTGGAAGATCAGCTTCGAAACGAACCTCTGGTAGGAGAACTCCGGGTGAGGCCGACGAAGGAGCTTCGACAGCGGGTGGTCAGCACCCATCTCCTGCTTCTCGCCTTCGGAGTCGAGCTTGTAGACACCAACCGGGATCGAGGAGGCGCACCGAGCAATATCGCTGATGGCCTTAAAGACGACGTAATTGCCACGGAAGCCCTGCGTGTATGCCTTCGTGAATGTCATCGACGAGATCCCGCCGGCCGCCTCATTGTCCATCGACTGGAAGACAGCAGAGATGTCGACGGCCTTGAGTAACAGCCCCTGCACAGACCTCATGAATTCAAGGATCATCAGTACACCTGTGGGATAATGCAGGAACTCAGTTCGTTCACAGCGATGCTCGTCATGTCCACTTGGTCGTCGTGCCGACCGTTCGGGAAGAACAGCAGCTCGTCCTCGTAGTCGGTGAGCCACGGCGCGCCGCTGCGCAGAAAGATCGAGCCGGACATAAACCTCGTGGCGGCGAGCTGGGCCTTCGCGACCTTGTCGCCAGGAAGGCGAGACTCACGAGCTGGCAGACCCATACGAACCGCATCCTGGACGAGCGCGAGTTGGAAGGCGAAGCTCTCGACGCCGATGAAGATCGGAGAGAACTCTCTGGAGATCACGTGCATCTGCCTGACCTGAGCATGGGCCGGCATTCTGCCACGAATGACGGAGTGGAGCAGCAGGTCAGCGTCCGGGGTGACGTACCACAGCCCGATCGACGTGAAATCCGAGGTCTCCTTCTCGGAGAGGGCCGGGTCGCAGCTCGCCACGCAGTAGCAGTCGCGGCGTCGGAAGATCTTGTGCCGGCTGGCGGCCGCAACGTCCGCCCCGCGGTCGAGCTTGAAGATCTCCTCTCCTCCGGACTCGTCCAGCTCGAAATATCGGAACCAGTCCTTCTGGAAGGTCCCGCCCTCTCGGGGGCGAGGGCTTCCCTGGTACAAGGCCTGCCACCAGAAGGGCCCCAGGCGGGCCTCGTCAGAGTCCCAGCGGCCCTTCTTCTCGAGCAGCTTCTCGGTCGAGAACCGCTCAGGCCAGAGGGCCTCGCCAGGCTTCCTGCCGAGCGGATCGTCCTCCTCGGCGAGCGCCGGAAGGATGACCGATTCCCAGCCAGGCCGCACGCCGCGGTCGATCTCTTCGAGCACGTGGCCGGCAACGTCGTCCTCGTGCCAGCGGGTGTTGATAAGCACGAACCCGCATCCTGGCTCTGCGCGGGTCTCGATAACGGACATCCACAATTCCCATGTCTTCCTCCTCCAGGTCTCCGAGAGAGCCTGCTCGTGATTCTTGATGAGGTCGTCCGCAATGAAGAGGTGTGCTCCGCGACCAGTAAGAGATCCGCCCACGCCGGCGGTGTCCATCCCGCCCTCGCGATTGAGCATGCGCCAGTGATCGGAGGCGCTGTTGCGCGGATCCACGGCTACGCCGAACACTGGCGGCCCGACCTGCTCTACCAGACGACGCGCGCGCCCCCCGAAGTCGGCCGCCAGAGTGCTTTCCGCCGAAGTCATCAGGACGCGCTTGTCGGGATACTTCGAAAGGAACCAGGCCGGAAGGTATTTGGAGCACAGCTCGCTCTTGCCGTGCCGAGGAGGCATGCAGATGACGAGGCCCTCAAGTTCACCGTTCGCCAACTTCACCAGCTTCCGATTCAGCAGGCGGATGTGCGGAGGCGTCTTGTACTCGAGCGACTTCGACACCCCCGGCAACTTGGTCGTCGCCCAGCGCGCGAACCCCACCGGGCTCTGCGTGGCTGCTACCAGGTCCCAGTCGGAGTCGCTCATCGACGTCAAGGATTGCTTCTCGGAGTCGCGGGTCATTGTCAGCCCTCTCGATCAAGGTCTTCGCGGTTGCACTCACCTGCACGTTGGCGCTTAGGATCTCGGCCTTGACCTCGCTCTTGTGTGGGCCAAGCCCGAGGAGTCGCCATCGCCTCTCGATGAGGCTGAGGAGGAAGTTTGTGCGGTCCTCATCGACAGCCTTCCAATCAGATTCCTTCTTGGGCCAGTGGTGGAAGATCAGCCTGTCGACCCGCTCAAGCTCGAGGTTCAGCGCGTCCTCGGCCCTCTCTTGCGTTACCGATCGCAGCGCCTTGTAGTACTGGACGGAGGCGGCCGACGCAGACTTGAAGCCCAGGGCCTTGGCGATCGCGGCGAAGCTCGCGCCGGCGATCCTCATCTCGACGGCGGTGCGTCGCTTCCGACGCCGCTCGATGAGTTCCTTGGTCATGGCGACTCGGCGCCTGCCTCGCCAGATCTCTTTGCTCGCCTGGTCCTCTGGTTTTGGGTCCTCGGCTGCAAGCTCGTCTCTGATGACCTCCTCGACGTCCATCAGGAGACGCTCCTCTCCACCTTACGCCTGACGATGGCGCTCTTGGTGACGATAGCCCCGAGGGTGACCCAGAGTTGCATTTCCACGTAACCAGGCGAGGGGACGTCGTTGTCCCCAAGCTGGCTCGTGAACTTGCCCTTGTTGGCCGTCTGGTCAGGATCCATGGTGCACGGCCAGGTGAGCGCTGCGCCGCCGTTGAACGACGCCTTGATGCTCAGGGTGGCCCCCGACAAGTCCTTTGCTGTCCTGACGCCGTCGGAGATGTCGTAGGCCGTGCCGAAGATTTTGTGCTCTGACCCGACGACGAGCGGTTCGCTCACGGGGGGCTCTCCTCAGGCGGCGTGTTGGTTACCTTCGTCGAAGTCCCGCAGTCGGGGCACTCGACGGCGCGCGTCTCGCCGTCGAATGGGACGGATAGGATGGCCTCGGTCATGTCGTGCCCGCAGGTCACTCGTCCGCCACCTTCGACCTTGGGTCCTTTGCAGTGGTACTTCACGGTGGGGATTGTCTCTTCGCCCATTGGGCCTCCTATCGTTACGTGGTAGTTCCAGCGAGTTCAGTAGTGAAGGTGCTCTTCTTCGCCGACGCAGATGCCGACAGGCGCAGGCGCACCCAGAGGCCGACCGACGCCAGCGCCGCCAGCCCGCCGGAGATAGATACGTCGACGTTCTCGTCGACAAACGACACGCTGCCGGGCGCGGTCTTGCGGTTGGTCACGCTCTGGCTGCCGCTGCTCTCCAGGCCGATCTGGATGTCGTGGGTGGCGTCTTCGCCCGCGTCGTCGGTTAACCGCAGCACCGCGTTGTTGAGCGTCAGCGTCCCGTGCTCGTTGCGCCAGTACTCCTTCTCGTAGCGGAAGGTTTCGCCGGCCTCCGACGCGGCGTCATAGAACAGCCGCCGCACCGAAGTCTTGCCGGCAGGGATGGCAACGATGGACGTGGTGCCGTCGTTCATGTAGATCGTCACGGTGCCGGCTGGCGCGCTTCCGAGCACCGCCTTCAAGATCCTCTCAAACGTCTTCGTGAAGGTGATCTGCGACGTGCCCGTCAGCGCGATGGCCTCGGAGTCGATCGCCCCGGACGCCAGGCGCCCGGTGATCGTCAGCGTCATGGTGTCGCCGGCGTTCGAGCTGGCGGCCTTGGGGGCCGTGTTGCTCGCCTGGACGAGGTTGGCGAGGATGCCGGTGGTGGTGACGGCGCCGCCGCTGGTGCCGGTGTCGTTCTCCGGCATGTTGGCCGACTGGTACTTCTTGAGGTCACTAGCTGCAATGGGCATGGTTACTCCTACAGGTCAAAATCGACGACCGAAAGAGGAATGTCAAATGACTCTACCGGGGCAGCCACGTCAAAGCCCATGGCTGGCACCGCAATCTCGAACCCGACGGTGACGTAATAGACAAGGGTCGGGCCCTTTGCCTCGTCCGCCGTAACGACGGCGAGCGCGACGTGCTGGAGGGCCTCAAACGACGTTGCAACGGCGAGAGAGACGGGGGTCTGCGTCTCGACGTCTTCGTAGCCCGTGACAACCGCCAGACTCACAGCCTGGACGTTCTCCGCGGAGGTCTGGACGGCCTGGCTGACGGCAATCTCGCCGATGTTTTCCCAGGACGTCGGGGT
>JACCDR011539143.1_pt1 | contig 14747 bp, 20 predicted proteins | sample 7446431 | NCBI WGS metagenome assembly JACCDR01 (sample SAMN15323443, study PRJNA562643) | freshwater metagenome | isolation source: river surface water | place: USA:Blue River Watershed | collected 2017-08-17 | reverse complement strand
CAGAGCCTGGCGCGTGAGCTCTACTTCTACCAGCTCGACCTGCTGGCTGCGGCGCTGGGGCACAGCGTCCGCATGATCGGCCAGCTGCACGACGAGGTCGTGTGCGAGTGGCGCCCGAGCGACCCGTACTCCCTCGACGAGGTGGAGCGGGCGATCGAGCGATCGCTGACCCAGGTGCCCTGGTACTTGGCTGGCTGCCCGGTCAGGGTCAAGGTGTCGCACGCGCCGAAGTACATCAAGTAGAAACAGCGAGAGCCCCAGGTGTGTCAGCCTGGGGCTCTCGCCGGATCAACCAAGGAGGAGGAGCAACATGGCTCACGTTAGCACAGTCGGCATCGACCCGGGGATCATTCACACCGGGTGTGTCGACTACCAGATCGACACCGTCCGGCACCGCATCCTGGTGACCTACAAGGTCTTCAGCGGGGTGCAGGTCGAGGAGATCGCCGACCACGTCGGCACGCCGGGCGCCCTCTTCATCGAGGATTACAACCCGGGCAACTACCAGCGCGAGGACAAGAAGATGAGCGAGGCGCTGGGCAAGCTGAAGCTGGTGTTCCCGGAGAGCGACAGCGTGCGCTACGTGGACAACGCCGGCATCAACACGTTGATCCCCAAGACGGTGCTCGCCGTGTTCGGGTCCGACGTGTTCCCCGTGTCGACGCACCACAACGACCTGGTCTCGGCCGGGAAGATCGCGCTGCTCGGGATGCTGCAGGACAAGCACGACCGCGGCTACCGTCAGCTGATCTCCGACATCGTCGGCAGCTTCCTGGCCGGCAAGCCGTGGGGGGTGACCAAGAGTGCTGCCTGACCTGCAGCCGTACTGCGACGCCTTCGGCATCGACTCGTTCTTCGACCACCAGGTCGAGGCGTTCGAGGGAATCCTGGCGCAGCAGCGCAAGGCGGCCTGTCTCTACTTCCCGACCGGGAAGGGCAAGACGGCCACCTCGCTCGTGACGATGGCGTTGCTCGGCCAGACCAACGTCCTGGTCATCGCACCGCCCAGCACCCAGCAGGACTGGATCGCGCAGGGTCGGCTCATCGGGATCGAGGTGACGGCGATCAGCCACGCCAAGTTCCGGCAGCCGGACTACAAGGTGAAGAACGCCAACCAGGCGATCATCGTCGACGAGTTCCACCTGCTCGGCTCACGCACCAGCGACGGCTGGAAGAAGTTCGATCGACGGATCGCGCCGCACCTCAAGGCGCCGTTCATCATCTGCTCGGCGACCCCGAGCTACAACGACCTGGGCCGGGTCTACTGCGTCCACCACGTTCTCGATCCGGTCGCAGCGGCCGGCGGGTACGAGCAGTACCAGCTGGACCACTGCCACCTCGAGGTGGCGTACCGGGGCCTGCCCAACGTCGTCGGGTTCAAGCACCACAAGGACGCGGCGGACTTCCTGCAGAGCCTGCCGTCGGTCTACTACATGGAGGACACGGCGAGCTACTCGATCGTGAACCACCACATCAGCCGGCCGGCGCCGCACGCTTGGAAGGAGTACAACTTCGACGAGCGCACGGGCCTGATGATGCACAGCACCATGACCCGACGGGTCAGCTGGTCGAAGCTGCAGTACCTGACCAACGACGGCGAGATCCGCCGTGAGGTCGGGGACTGGCTCGCAGATCACATCTCCCTGAACGGGCCGACGTTGATCTACTGCGACAAGACTTCCATCGCTCAGCCAGTGTTCGACTGGCTGAAGGACATGGACGTCAACGTGGAGCTGCTGACCGGCAAGACCACGAAGAAGCGCAAGGAGGAGATCATCAACAACTTCCGAGCCGGGCGCATCGAGGTGCTCGTCGCAACAGCAACGCTGGCGACGGGGACCGATGGGCTCGACAAGGTCTGCGACACGTTGCTGATCGTGCAGGACACCACCGACGACTCGCTGAGGCGTCAGCTCATCGGCCGCATCCTGCCTCGGGGTGCGGCCAACACCAACAAGAAGACCCACATCCACCGGCTCAACATCCCGCCGGTGCCGTAGAGAAGGAGAAGCACATGAACGACCACGAGCACGAGGGTGAGCACTGCACCTGCGGCGCCACCCGCCTGCCCGACGAGACCATGTTCATCGTCGGCGGCCAGGTCACCCCTGACCACGACCTGCTCCCGCAGACGGTGGTCATCGTGTCCCGGTCCACCAACCCGGAGACGGCGATGGCGCAGGTCGCCAGCAAGATCGTCGACGACCTGGAGAAGGCCGGCATCGAGATCGACCAGGCCGAGGGCGGCATGGAGTTCCGGCCGATCACCAGCTGGCAGGACTTCGCCGACCTCGAGCTCGACGACGCCACGAAGATGAAGGCGCTGAGCTCGGCGATCATCAACGAGTTCCTGCACCAGTTCTGCCGGAACGGTTCGATGGCCGAAGAGCTGGCCGCGGTTCCCTGGGTGCCCAGCACCCCGGAGCCCACCGAGATCTGAGCTGGTTCCCTAACCCGACCACCACTCGGTGAGGGGGGACCGGCAAGGTGCCGGCGGGAAGGGGAACAATGATGAGTGACGATCGGCGACAGAGGTTGCTGGACGGCATCGAAACGGCCAAGGACAGGTCCGAGCTGGAGCTGGCCGAAGCCAAGCTCAGGGCCTACGACAGCGCCACAGCGCAGTCGTGAGCCGGAAGAGAGGTGCTACCCTGACCAGGGGTGGCACCTCTCTTTTTTTCTGTAACGGAAGGTAGCAGCGAAATGGGATTTCTTCCTGATATGAGTGAGGATTCTGATGTTTTCATCGAAGGGCTCTCACGCTCAAACGCAGGTACGGTTACAAAGGTCCGCAGGCGGCAGCCGTCAGGCAGGCTGCAGAACCTGATCCAACCTCGAAGTGAGAGGGCCGTGCCGGACACCCGCGAGTACGTTCTGCTTAACGAGGACGAGGAGGTCGTGCAGTGGGAGCGGGTCACCCGCCAGTTCCTGCACGAGCTGGCCTCGACGCGCGAGCACCGCGTCTCTCCGCAGATGGTGTGGGCGTACGCCACCGGGATCACCGACGTCGACGGCACCGACCCGAACTACCGGCGCGACCTGCGGAAGATCCGCAAGGTGCTGCGCGGCTACTTCGGCCAGAGCTACCAGAGCACCATCCGCGGCGTGAAGCACAAGGAGGTGTTCCGGGTGCGGAAGGGCTTCCTGATCTACCGCAAGGCGCCGGTCACCATGACGATCTACCTGGAGTGGAAGAAGGGTCTCCGCACCCACTAGATCGGCATGGACTCCCCGAAGTCCAGCAGGTCCTCGTCGACCAGGGCGCCGCCCTCGAGACGCTGCAGCACGATGTTGATGGCCGACATGTCGCCGGCGTACGCAGCGTTCAGCAGCAGCGAGGCGGCCGCCTTGGTCTCGGCGTCGTCGGTCTCCATCCAGATGCGCTGCACCGTGCCGAAGCGCTGGTTCCACAGCCACCGCACCTTGGTGTCGATGGACGTGCAGTGCTCCTCGGGGATCGCGCCGCGGTACTTCTTCTTGGCGAGCTCGGCCAGCAGGTCCTGCGGGTTTGAAACGACCTCAACTGCGGTACTGGTCACGACATGAACCCTGGATACAACTCCGTGCTCGCCGTGCTCGCTGGCTTCTTCTTCGCCGTGTGGGGTCTCATCGGACTCCTCCGGCTCGTGAACTGACTCAGGCACCGTCGCCTCCGAACTTCGTGAGGTCCATGATCTTCAGCTCCCGCTTGCCCTTCGACTGAGCAGGGTGGGTGCCAGGCTTCCGCTTGCCGGCCAGGCGGTCGAAGATGATCTTCTGCGCCGCCGTCGCGCGCTTCATCTGCTGCCCGTTGCCGTTGACGACGTGCGCCGCCTCGAACAGCTGGCGAGCGATCAGCTCCCACACCGGCATCTCGATCGGGACGCGGTCGGGCACAGGGTGGCGGGAGACGTACTCCAACGCCTCCTTCACGTTCTTGTGCTTCAGGCCCCCCATACGCCCGCCCACGCTCCCTTCGAGTAGTCGCTGCTGCCGTCGGTCTGCCCGTGCATCCCGCCGAAGTGGTCCATCTCCCGGTTGGCCTGCACGGTGTAGCGCAGGGCGTCCATCATGTGCGAGTGCTTGTCGTGCAGGGGCTTGTTCGACCACTCCTGCAGCTTGTGGTTGAACTCGTACTTGTACTCGCTCATGTGGTCCCAGAACGCTTCGCAGTTCGTCTTGTGGATCACGGTGTTGTAGAGCTGAAGCCGGGTCGCCTGGATGTCGGTGATCTCGTCGATGCCCTGACCGGTGCCCCGGTGGACCTTCATCGACTTGGCGAGCACGACGACGTTGGGGAACCGCTGGCGCAGCATGTCGGCCGGCGTCTGCGAGATCGCCGCGTTGTGCATCTCAGCGTCCCAGGGGACGATCATCGAGCCGATCTTCGGGAAGTAGTGCTTCTGCGCCAGGACGTCGACGTACTCCGGCAGCGGCTTGCCGTGGCCCTCGCCGCAGTCGTAGATGAACAGGGTGCCGTTGTAGAACTGCCAGACGATCCAGCTCGTCGCGTCGCTCTGCTTGCCCGAGGAACCGATGTCGAACGTCACGTACACCGGGTGCGCCGGGTTGAGGTTGAAGTCGTACATCCGGCCGTCCTGCATGATGCGCTCCTGCGCTTCTGCGTAGACGCCGGCCTGGTCCATCAGCTCGAACGAGCAGTAGTACTCCTGCTCGAAGAGCCGGGCGTTGCCGAACTTCTTCAGGTACGAATCGCGCGACATCTCGAGCGACTCTTCGCTCTTGACGGGCGGCAGGCCGTGCCGCTTCATCATCTCGTTCAGGTCGTCGATCGTGCGGAGGTAGAGCTCGTAGTCGGGCCGGTGCTCCATCGACTGCATGAACGCCCACAGCGGGTTGTTGGCGCTCTTCCCGCGCGGCGTGCTGACGGCCATGAAGCGGTTGTCGTAGCCCTGCGTCTCGTTGGTGATGATCGGCTCCAGGACCTGCCACGGGTCGCCGCGGTGGAACAGCGCGAACTCGGTGATCGTGTAGTCCTGGGCGGACTCACCGACACCGGTGGTGCCCTTGCTGGGGTCGAAGTAGCCCTGCATCAGGAGGTTGCTGCCGTTGGTGAAGTTGGCCTCCAGGGCGGTGTTGCCCCACTTCACGTCCTCGCTCGGCACGTTGTCCTTGAGGGCGTAGATCATCTGCCCGGCCTGCGGGTCGTAGTAGGTCTTGTTCCAGATGATGCGCTTGATCGAGGGGGTGTTCAGGCCGATGTACACACCCGTCGTCTTCGGGTGCTCGAGGCGCGCGCGGATCTGCTCCATCGACGCGGCCACGTCCTTACCCGACTGACGGGGAAGCACGGCGACGCCGAACTTCTTCCGCTGCCACATCGAGTGCAGCTCAGCCTGGTAAGGACGCGGCCGGTAGAACCGCGGGAAGACGTCGTTCACGACGCTCAGATCGGAGCGTTCGTGATGCCGAGAGCCTTCCACATGGGGGAGAAGTCCTCCTCCTTGCCACCGCCGCCGCCAGCCTTCGACGGGATTCCCGCCTGGGGCTTGGACGCCGGGGGCGCCGGCTTCGCCGGAGTGGATGCAGGGGCCGCGGCCGGCTTCGCGCTCACCTGAGCCCGGACCCGGTCGATGAGCCCCTGCACCGGGATGCTGTACCCCGTCAGCTTGCCGTTCATCCGCAGCGCGTACGGCTCGGCGAGCTTCGTGAACTGGATCGCCAGCTCCTTGTTGTAGCCCTTCGTGCCGGGCACCAGATCAGGGTTCGCCTGGAACATCTGGATGCTGCTGTGGACCACGTCGAGGATCTCGTTGGTCTCGTTCTGCCGGTCGACGACGCTCGACTCCATCTCCCGCTGGAGGATGACCTTGACGGCCTCCTGCCACTGGGCCACCTCCTCGGGGGTGCGGAACGTGAGCGGCTCGTCAGACCCGTCGATGCTCGGCAGCTCCTTGCCGACGAGCTCGAGCGGGTGCATCTGCAGCTTCTCGATGTAGTGCGGGTAGTTCTCCTGCGCCTCAGCGATCGCCTGCTGCTGGAAGCTCTGCGTGAACCGAGTCTCCAGCGCCTCGCTCATCTGCCCGAAGTGCTCGACGACCTGCTTGTGGTCGGCGGTGACAACAGGTGGCTGAGACTGAACGGGCGGAGCGGCTGCTCCTGTCCCGTCTCCTGCAGGAGCGTCAGCTGCTGGCGCCGGTGCTCCGTCAGCTCCGGGCTCCGCAGGAGCTTCAGCTGGCGCTCCCGGTTCCGGTGCTGCCGGCGCTGGTGCCGGTGCTCCCTCCGCAGCTCCACCCTCTGCAGGTGCCTCAGGCGCCGGAGCTTCCACCGTGTCGAAGATCGTCGACATGACGCTGTTAACCGGGCCCAGCATGCCACCAGCAGTGGGCTCAGCCGGGGTTCCCGGCTCTCCTGGCTGGACACTCATCAGACCTCCAGAGATGCGCGGAACTCAGTGAGCTCCTGGTTCATGGCGTCCTGCTCCTCCTGCGTGAACGGCAGCCCGATCACGCCGAGGTACGACGCCAGGCCGTCCTTGCCCAGCATCTGCGCCTGGGCCTCGCCGAGCGCGGCCATCTTCGCGCCGGCCTCGGGGTCGTCGTACGACCACTCGGACTGCACGATCAGGAGCGCGCGCTGGAACTCGAAGAGGAGGTGGACGTAGATGTCCTTGTTCTCCTCGATGTCGACCTCGCGGTCGTCGACCTCGAACGCCTCCGGGTTGTCCCGGTGGGCCTGCTCGATCAGCTCGTGCATGTGGTCGAAGATGCGGAAGTACTCCGCCTGGACCGCGCCGCAGTCGGAGAAGCGCAGGAACGGCCACTTGGCGATCAGCACCGCGCACCAGTCCGGCGTCGGCAGCTTGTCGCGGCGCTGCTGCTCCGGGTTCAGCATCTCCCGCCAGACGCGCAGGATGCTGTGGTACTCCGGCTGCTCGGCCGGCGCCTCCTCGGTCACGACCTGGGGGCTCTCGAAGAGCTCGGTCACGGTTCCCTCCTTCTTGGCCCGCTTGGTGGCGGCGCTGGACTTGCTGCTCATACGACTGCTCCTCGCTTCTGCAGGGCGTTGAACTCCCGCTGGATGGCGACCACGGTTTCCCGGATCGGGTACGCCAGGAGGTTCCCGACGTAGGTCTTCTCGAGCCCCTCGGGCAGGACGTCCGGGCCGCCGAAGAACTCCTCGACGTCCTGGCGGTAGAAGCCGCGGTTGTCCCGGTACACGACCACCTTGAAGGGGAACTGCGGGTCCTTGTAGATCCCGACCTGCCAGGTGGGGATGCCGACCTTGACCTCGAGCGGCTTGCGCGTCCCGTCGGCCACCTCGATGGTCTCGGTGTAGCCCTCGGCGTCGCGCTCGGTCGTCACCATCTTGGTGCCGGTGCCCATCTCGCGGAACACGCGGTAGCCGCGGGGCTTGGCGAGCGACGACTTCTGGATCTCCTCCTGATACCAGACGCGGCCCTGCGCGTCGGTACGGATCGGCTCGAGCTCGTCGGTCCGGTGGACGGCCAGGGCCTCCTGGTCCTTCTCCGCGCCGACCACGCCGGTCTTCGCTGCGGCCTGGGCCAGGAGCGACTGATGGATCTGCTCCAGCTCCTCGGTCGTGTACTCCTTGTACCCCTTGGTGAAGGGGTAGCCGATCGACTTGAGGAGCTGCCAGAGCTCACTCCTGGTCGTTCCTGCCATGTCTGATCTCCTGTTAGCTAGGGGTCGAGATGACCACATCCAGGACCATAGCAGAAGTCAGGGGCGACGGGGGTCAACCTCCGGGATCGGAATGCCGTTGATCGCGGTGCGTCGCTGCCAGGCGTTGCCGGCGTTCATGTACTCGTAGGTCTCCACCGAGCCGCGCTCGTAGCCGATGTTCGTGCTGAGCGGCATCATCCGGTACTGGACCAGGCTGATCTGCCCGTACGACGGCAGCACCTCTCCGTCGACCTCGACAGAGCCAGCGTTGAAGTAGAACTCCTGGACGCCCTCGCGGATCAGCAGCGAGTCCTCGTGGTCCCAGGGCAGCGGGTTCTCGCTGAAGTCGACCTCGACGTCCTGGCGGTACACCTTGTTCTTGTCGATCGGCTTGCCGTCGATGTTCCAGGCGGAGATGCCGTAGCGCGCCGTGCCGAAGAAGTTGCCGAAGGTCGGGCTCACCTGCTGCAGCCGGGAGTCCTGGTCGTGCGCCCGGTTCACGCCCTGCGTGTTGGTCTGCAGGAACCACGGGATCGCCGACGTACCGGTCGGGCTCTCGTCCATCCAGGCGAGCTCGTCGAGGAAGAAGATCGACTCGGGCCGCACGACGCCCATGTAGATGCGCCCGTTCAGCTCGATGCGCTTCAGCTCGTACGCCGGGATCAGGAACCGCGACCACGCGCCGCCGCCGTCACTGGCATTCATGGCGTCGAGGACCCAGATCTCGTTCCCGCGGCAGCCGTCCGGCACGTCAATGCCATCCGGGTTGTCGACGACGAAGTAGAGCCGGCCGTCGAACTCCTCGCAGTGGATCCGGTGCTTGTTCCGCAGCAGCTGCCAGCGGTCGCGGATGGCCTCGGTCATCGACTTGTGGCTGATGTTGTAGTTGTTCGCCGTGCTCTTCATCAGGTGGTCGTCGAGCGGGTGGTAGAAGGCGTTGTTGTACGTCTTCACCCCGAACGGGCTGACGGTGCCGGGCGTGCCGTTGGTCTGCTCGAAGCCCATCACCTGCGTCGTCTCCGACTGGCTGGTGATCGTGGCCGGAGCCATGTAGTAGCAGGTGCTGTACGAGTCGACGCCCTGGTTCACCACCGTCAGCGTGTCGACGCTCTGCGGGTTCTGCCAGAGCACGACGGCGCTGGGGATCTGCAGCTCGCCGTGCGTGAGGGTCTTGTAGCCGGCGCCGTGAGCGCTGTCCATCGAGCCGTAGAAGCCGGTCTCGTTGGCGGACCAGCGGACGCGCGCGCTGTTCTCGCCGTCGCCCACCAGCACCAGGCGGTCGGCCGCCACGATGCCGTTGCTGCACGTCGGCGGGTTGGCGGTGTTGATGTCGTTCGGGTTAGGCAGCAGGCGCGAGCCGCTGGCCGACATGAGCAGCGCAGGCGTGATGTCGAACGCCGCGCTCGTCACGTTGTAGCCGACCTGCACAGCCTCGACCGGGGCCACGCCGGTCACAGCCCACTCGGCGAAGTAGACGTTGTAGCCGGTGGCGCCGGCGGCGATGGCGGCCAGGCGGTCGGTATTGTCCGGAGTGACGGTGATCTTGTCGCCGCTCGCCCACATCGCCGTCATCTTGTCGATGGTGTTCGTGACGATGGGGGACGGCGCGGTCTCGCCGATCTCGTTGGTGTAGGTGATGAACACCAGGAACCGGAACGCCGGGTCGGAGGTGTCAGGGATCTCGAGGCCGGTGTCCGTGATCACCGGAACCACCGGCACGTCGACGATGTCGCCGAAGACCTTCACGTACTGGTTGCCAGGCGTCACGCTGATGATGAACAGCGGCTCAGCGTCCGAGAGCACGAAGATCTTGTTGTCGATCTGCAGCATCTTGACGTGGTTCGTCTCGGGCCCGAACGTCGCCGAGCTGCCGCTGGTGAACCCGGCCGCCGACAGCGACTCGGGAGCCGTGTAGCGTCCGTCCTGGTACGTCGACGAGAAGAACAGCCAGGTGCCGTCCTCGTCCCGGGCCGGGAACAGGATGCGCTTCTCCACCACGTCGCCCTCGCCGAGAGCGAAGTACGTCTCCCACACGCCAGCGAAGACGTAGCCGTCGTCGGCCCAATCCTCGAAGGCGTTCCGCAGGGCGGGCCGGATGCGTGCCGACCCGTCCCTGCCGATGAGGACGTTCTCGCTCTGACGGAGCGTGCTCGGGTCGGAGAGACCCGGCGACAGGCTGGTCGACCAGCCCTTGAACTCGCGCAGGTACGCCTTGCTCAGGGGCCGGTCGATCGGCGGCGGTGTTGCTGCACCCTTAGCCATGCATCACTCGATGTACTGGATCTGCGTGCCTCGGGCCAGGCCGTTCTGCGCCATGAACCCGGCCGGGTCGGTGAAGTACGACGCGGGCACCGGGACGGACTCGCCGCCGCCGGGGAGCACGAAGTAGAACCCGGGCCCACCAGCACCGCCGCCGGGGCCGGTTGCACCGCCAGGGCCGTTCGGGTTCTCGTCGCCGCCGCCGAAGCCGTCGAACAGCCCGGCGTCGTACGCCGCGGTGCCCAGGTTCGCACCGCCGGTGAGGGCCGCGTTCATCAGGGTGCGCCGCTTGGTCTGGCCGAAGCCGATCTTCCGGCCGATGCCCGCCTCCTGCTTGCCGGCCATGCGGTTCATCTGGCTGCGGAGCGCGCCACCCTCCTTGGTGCTCGCCTTCTTCGCAGCGTCGGCGTACGCCTTGCGTCCGATCTCCCGGGTCGCCTTCTTGGTGGCGTACTCGGTGCCCTCGGCTGCACCCTTCCGGGCCAGAGCGCCCTTCGTGGTGAGGCCCAGGAGGTCGTCGATCGAGCCACGGACGGCGTTGTTGGCCGGGCTACGCAGCGCGGTGCGGGCGATCTCCTTCTTGGCGACGGCCTCGGCCGCCTCCTTGGTCAGCATCTTCGCGCCCTGCCGGGCACCGATGCGCGCCGCACCGCCGGCCAGGCCCGCGCCGGGGATCAGGATGGAGGCGTCGAGAGCCATGTTGGTGAGGTCGCTGCCGAGGTGGCTGAAGTCGCCGGACATGACCCGGCCCCACGACTCCTCGTTGACGAGTGCGTCACCGATGGAGCCGAGGACGTTGCCGCCGCCCTTGACCACCTTGGTGCCTGCGTCCCAGGCGTCGTCCGCCCAGTTCTTCGGGTTCAGATCTCCGATCGAGAAGCCCATGATTCATCCCACCCTTCAGTGGTAGTTGTAGTAGCGGCGCTCGTCCGCGTGGGGGTGGGCATGGTTCCTGTGTCCGTCGCGCAGGCTGCCCTGGATCGGCACGACGAAGTCATTCCGGTACGGCTCGTCCGTGTGGTTGGTGTCCCTCTCGGTCAGAGCGTAGAACAGATTCTTGTACTGCTGGTCGAGAGTCATCACACGCGGCTGCATCACCGGGTCGGTGCCGGCGTACAGCGCGGCCGCCTTCATGATGATGAGGTCCGGGAACGAGTGGTCGATCTTCTGCAACCGGATCTGCTCCGGCGTCAGCGCCAGCGCAGCGAGCGAGCTCTCGGGCGACGTGTAGATGTACGGCGTCGCGGACTCGTCGATCACCCACTCCTCGACGATGTCGGGGTTGTGGAAGTTCCGGAGCTGCAGGATCTTCTCGAGGACGAGGGGGTCCTCCTGGCCGTCCTCGTCCCGGGCGTCCACCGAGTCGAAGCTGGCCGGGATCATCAGCTGTCGCGGCTCGCGCATCACCGGAGCCATCGCGCGGAGGGTGCCCTCGGTCGCGGTGAGCGGGCGGCTGAACTCGACCTTGTTCTCGGTGCTCGACACCCACAGCCCGGTGCGGCCCTGGTACTTGTGCAGCGACTCGCGCGGCAGGTAGTAGGCCCACATCTTGATGAAGCCCTGGTCGTCGACCAGACGCACGCTGTCGTCGGTGATGAGGCGGGGACGCTTCGACCGGCTCAGCTGGATCTCGGTCTGACCGGGGGCCAGCGAGCCGAGCTCGACGAGCGACGAGTAGCAGGACCACTCGTGCTCGGTGGCGACCAGGCGCAGCGCCCGGTTCAGCGTCCGGGTGATCGCCCGGTAGCGGTCGAGCTCGGCGATGTAGTGCAGGTCCGAGCCGGTGAGGTGGTTCAGCACCTCACCGACGGCCTCGTCCAGAGTCATCTCCGCCATCAGACGGCCGCCTTCCGCAGCTTCGATCCTTCGGGCCCAGCCAGCTTACGCAGCGTGCCGGCGTTGGCAAGGTCGCCCAGGTTCGAGCGGTTCTCCTTCATGGCCGCCTCGGTGAAGCGCTGGTCCGCCGAGAGCTTCGCATTCATCTCGTCGATGGTCAGCGCGTCGCCCTTGTACGCCCGGCCCTGGAGGTCGGCCAGGGTGTCCGAGGCGTCGCCCGCCTTGCCGAAGGCACCCTGCGCGTTCTTGATCGCCTTCAGGCCGCCGGTGCCCTTGTACGTCGTGGTGTTCGTCTGCGTCGACTTGACGTGGTCGGTGCCGGTCGAGTTCTGCTTCGACGTCTTGGTGGCGAGCGAGTCGGCCACCTGCTCGTACTCCGCACCGATCTGACCGTAGAGGTCGACGAGGTCCGAGTAGCCCTGCTGCAGGCCGGCGGTCCACTCACCGAACGCCTGTGCGTTGTTGGCGTCCTCGGCCCGGAGCGAGTTGTTGATGTTCGTCCGGACGGTGCTGTTCAGGTCACCGAGGCTGTTGTTGATCGAGGTGATAGCCGAGGCGTAGTCAGACGCACCACCGGTGAGGTTCGCCTGCAGCCCGCGCACGGACGCGGCCATGCCCTTGATGCGGTCGGTCTCACCGGCCTGCATGTTGCTGAGCTCAGCCATCGCGTTCATGCCCTCGCGCGCACGGTTCAGCTGCGACCCGGCGGTCGTCGTGCCGAGGTTCGTCTCGGCGTCCTTGGTCGAACGGTCGTAGCCGGCCAGAGAGGTCTTGAACCCGCCGACGAGGTCCGCGACCTCGAGCCGACGGTTCTCCGCGTTGCGCCCAGTTGCGTTCTGGTACTGCCCGCGGAGGTTCTTCATGCCCGCGCGACGGCTCTGAGCGAGCCGCTGCAGGAGCTTGACCTGGCGGCGGTGCGTGTTCGCGGTGGCCTTGTCGCCCTTGATGGTCTGGACGTACGAGGTCTTCTTCCCGCCGCCCTTGCCACCGCCGCCACCGCCGCCGCCGGACTTCTTGCTGCTGCTGCCGCCGCTGCGCGTGGTCGTCCGTGGTGCAGGTCGGCTGCTTCCGGTCCCGGCCGTCAGAGGCTGCGTGAGCAGCGCAGCAAGCCCGTCCGTGGACGGGTCACCGGTCGTGCCGGGGAACGCTCCAGGACCGTACGGCATGGTTACTCCTCGGGCTCCGTGTTCACGTTGGCGCCGGACTGCAGCGTGAGGTAGCCAGCCGCGGCCAGCAGCACGTCCTTGATCCGGTCGTAGTCCAGGCCGTCGACGCCCACCATGTACAGCAGCAGGAAGACGACGGCGTTGAGCAGCCAGAGGTACAGCAGGCCCTTCCGCACCAGCGGGGGGATCTGCTGCAGCAGGCCGGTCACGACGCTCATGCCTTCACCCCGGCCTTGCGGAGGGCAGCCACGCGGCCCGGGTTAGCGGCGATGACCTGCTTGCCGGCCCAGGTGCGGACGAGGATGTTGGCGAGACGCTTCAGCGCGACGGGCTTGTAGTACAGCTCGTTGTGCATCCCGTCCGGAGTGTTCTTGTAGTCGATGCCCAGGCGGATGATCGGCGTGCGCGCGTAGTAGTTCCAGAGCTTCGCCTTGCGACGCATCTTCGTCAGCTGGCCGGACGTGAAGGTCCGGTTGACCGGCACGCCGTTCGGGTGCAGCGTGGCGTTGAGGTCGCTCGCGCAGCCGCCGTGCTCCGACCAGGTGCCCGCGTTCCGGTTCTGCCGGCGCGCGTAGCCCCACTCGTCCCAGGGCTCGTCGCCGACCGGGTTGATGCGCTCGACGTAGCGGTTGTACCAGGTCGCCCACACGCACAGGATGAAGCCCCACACCGGGTGCAGCATGAGGTGCCGCCCGGTTTTGGGGATGATCCACTTCACCGGCTCGAACGAGTCGATGGTCCAGCCAAGAGGTGTCTTTGCCATGCCGGGATCCTACCGCGATTCCGGGGGTTCAGGTGGTAGGCGTCGCTGCTCCGCTTTCACCCGGATCAGCGCGAAGAGCACCATCCAGAAGCCGATCAGCGAGACGGTCATGCCGCTGATCCGGACGAAGTCGCGCCCGTAGTAGCCCGGGCCGAACCACTGGGACAGCACCGAGAAGGACAGGAGCGTGAACACGGCGACGGCCTCGACCATGAGAGCCCGGCCGATCCAGGTCTTCCACCAGCGCGTGGTGGTGCCGTAGATCAGCGGGTACAGCAGCGTCGCCGGCCAGCTCAGGTAGACCAGCGTGGCGAAGATGCCGTCTGCGGTGAGGTTCACGTCAGTGTCCTTCGTAGATGAGCCGAATCCGTTCGGCAAAGTGGTTCTGCTGCAGCAAGTGTCGACGCTCGTAGTACACAATGTCCGCTTTTTCCGAAAGTTCGCGGGCACGCTGCCGCGCCTCCAGAGCCTCGGTGCTCGGTCCCACGGGCGTCTTCTTCACCCAGTCCAGTAGCTTTCTCATTCCTCTTCCTTACCCACATTCGGCAGGGCCCGAAGCAGCCGGTTGGTGGTTTCGGACTCGGTGAGAACTTTGGTCACGACAGGGGTGAGTGACTGGGCCGTTTCACGCCACATGTCGCGGTCAGCGATGGTGGCGTCGTTCTCTCGTCTTGTAACCAGGCGGCCCGTCGCCAACATCCAGAACAGGAGCACGAGGAGCACAACGACTCCGGCCCCGTCCAGGATCTCTGGTGTCAGGATGCCGTCCATGTCCGCCTCACGGCTTCACTTCGTAGACCGCTTCGATCGGGAAGTGGTCAGTGAAAAGCTGCCACTTCCGATCGGGGTAGGCCAGGGCCGAGAGGCACTTGACACGACCGTCGTAGTCGTATGAAGCGATGGCGTCGATGTTGCCGTGCCCGGTGCTCGGGTGCTTGCCGAGCTCGTCCCAGCACGTCGTCAGCGGCTCGCCGAAGAACACGTCCTGCTTGTTGTCGAGGATGTTGAAGTCGCCGCCGATGAAGACGAGCCGGCGGCCCTTGCCGTTCTTCCGGGCGAACACGCCGATCGCCTTCGCCATCGCGCGGTTCACGCGGT
>JACCDR010402969.1_pt1 | contig 14750 bp, 11 predicted proteins | sample 7446431 | NCBI WGS metagenome assembly JACCDR01 (sample SAMN15323443, study PRJNA562643) | freshwater metagenome | isolation source: river surface water | place: USA:Blue River Watershed | collected 2017-08-17 | reverse complement strand
GCTGTCCAGAAACATCAGGCACGGGGAACTTCGAGACAATACTGGTACGCGGCCCATCTCGCTGTTGCGAAACCTCCTCGAACTCCTGTCCCAGACCGCTGACCAATACCTCTCGATCATGTGCTTGAAATAGAGCGGCCTGTTCCGGAGAGAATACTTCCTCATCCGTTCTCCCCAGTGCCATACCAGAAGTAAGCCCAAATACCTCATCGAAGCGCCGGTTGGTATACAGATACTTCCCATTATGACTCTTGAGGCAAGTCACATTTGGCGCATGGTCAAAAAATTGCCGAAAGCGTTCCTCACTCCGGCGCAGTGCCTCAGTCCGATCGCTCACCTGACGTTCCAATGTCGCATTGAGATTGGCCAGCGCTTCTTCCGCTTGCTTCCGTTCCGTGATGTCGGAAAACATCCCAAGAATCGCCGGCTTGCCATCCCACGTGATCCGCCCGGCTTCAACCTGAACCGGGATCGTCGTGCCATCCATCCGTACATACACTCGCTCTGCACTATGGACAGATACACCGCCCCCGAACAGTCGTGTGACACTGTCGCGAACCTCTTGATGGTAGTCGGGATGGATGAACTCAAACGTCGGTCGGTCGAGAATCTCCTGCGGATCCCGCGCACCCATCAAAAGCGCACCGGTTCGATTCAGGTAGACGGTCCGTCCTTCACAGAACACAAAGACACCGGATGGGGATAGTTCAACCAAGGTTCGGTACCGTTCTTCGCTCTCCCGTACCAATGCCTCCATCCGCTTACGATCGGTGATGTCGATATGGGATCCGAGGAGATGGATTCTCCGGCCATCGGTCTCGGTCACAAAGGAGGCACGTGACTCAATCCACCGATACGTGCCATTCTTGTGCCGCAGGCGAAATTCTTGTCGATAGTCCCCTTCCGGCACGGCCCGATACTGCATGGCGTAGGCGATAGCGCTCTCACGATCGTCGGGATGCAGAAGGCTCGTCCAGGTCTCAAATGTATCTGGAAGCTCTGTCCCGCTATAGCCTATCTGTCGTTTCCATTCCTCGGAAAAGACCACGGCGTTCGTTTCAGTGTTCCAGTTCCATAACCCAGTGCCTGAGGCATGAAGCGCTTGTTGGAGTCGCTCCCGGGAAAGCCGGAGTTCCTCCTCAATATGCCGATGATCCGTGATATCCAACACGCTGTTCGAGACAAAAACGGGACGACCGTCGCCATCTCGACAGACTTCTCCACGGCAATGGATCGCACGAGTCGTACGGTCAGGACGGACGATGCGACATTCGACGTCGTAAACTGTGCCCCCCTTCAGTGCAGTGTCGATCACATCCTTCACACGCGCCCGATCCAGGTGGTGGAGGGAAGCCACAAATGTGTCATAGGAGACAGCCCCGTTTCCGGGCTCATAACCGAAGATCCTAGATAGCTCCTCCGACCAGTGCACAGCCCCGCTATCTAAATCCCAATCCCAGCTACCCAGATGCGCACGTGCTTGAGCTTCCAGGAGCTGACGCTGTTGTTGTTGGAATTTTGTCTCGGAATGCCGTCGCTGGAGCTCAGCTCCTGCCCGCGAGGCAAAAACAGCCATCAGCGATCGCAGTCGATCGGTGTTGCGCAACGGTTTGGCATCCATGAGAGCGAGCAGCCCCATGACCGCGCCGTCTTTTGTCCTGAGCGGAACTCCACAGTATCCCTCGACGCCCAACTGAGCCAACCGCCCAAAGAGTGGGAACACCGCCCTGACATCTCGTTCAAAACAGGTAAAGGACCGACCAAGCGCGGTTTCGCACGGAGTATTCACCAGGGGATATTCGAAGTTATCGACGAGACTGCCGTTGGCTGAGACGGCGAGGGTACGGATCTTCTTCACCGGACGGTGGTGGATCTCCCCAACGACGGCATACTGCACACCCAATACCGAGCTCAGATGGCAGACGAGGGTTGAGAAGAAGTCTTCCCCGGTCTCCGCAGCCGTCCCGGCAACGATCGCGCGCAACATATCGGATCGTTCGCGCAAATCTTGTAACTCGTCGTCTCGCTGTCGCGTGAACTCCTGTAAAGTCTGATCCCGCTCCGTCAATTCCCGTGAAAGGTCCTCGACCTGCCTACGCAACAAGTCCAATTCAGCCAGGTGACTGGTCGAATTCATGATGGGACTCCTCCCTCAGCGCTCTTTCGCAACTTCCATTCGACTTGTTCCGGCAACGACCTCACGGCGCAACACTGGGTGCAATGAAGGCATGTACCGGAAAAGCCGATGGCTCTCAGCCCAAGGCTATTGGTTCCTAATCACCAGGAACCAAGCGGGAGCTAGTCTCCTACGACCACGGGTGAAAGTCTAGATCCAAATGGCCTGAAACTTCTGAAGGAACTCGCGCAGAAACCGTACAGATCGATGGAACCAGAGGCAGGATTCCTGTCCCTGATGCCTCTGCAGGTGATTTTTTAACCGTTTGATTAATTGGAATAATCAGGTGAATATTTTTGGTAGGTCAAGGAGAATCCTGGTCCCGTGCCGAGATTCAGATCGTACAGCAAACACCCCGCCGGCTTTGTGCGCTCGTGCCGCCATATTTTCTAAGCCCTGGCCAACACCCTGAACCGACTTTGGGTCGAACCCGATACCGTTGTCCGTTACCGTCAGACGGACTGATCCAAGGAATTGACGCAATGACACGGTAATATGTGTGGCTTGGCTATGACGAAGGGCGTTACTCAATGCTTCCCTCACAATATTCATGAGATGGAGCGCGGGTTCAGGTGAGAAATACTGCCCCACCTTGTCATCAATCCGTACCCGGCATTGAATGGATGATGCCCCGCACATCATCTGGACCATAGTTCGCAAGTCCGCTATAAAATCGCCACCTTGCATAACATGATCCTCAAGCCCTGAGATGAAATTACGGATCTTCTCGATGACCTGGTTGAGTTGGCCAATGGCCTGTTCCAATGTCGCGATAAAATGATCTGCGGTCAACTCAGGTTGGCGTTTCATCATTGACCGACACGCTTCCAACCCGAGCCCAGCCGCATAGACTGATTGAAGAATATCGTCATGCAGGTCCTGGCTGATCCGTTCTCGATCTTGTAACGCCGCATTCAGATCTCGTTCGTGCTGGAGCAGCGTTTCTTCCATCCGCTTCCGCTCCGTGATGTCTGTCGCCGCTCCAAGTACCATGTGGAACCGCCCGTGGTCATCAACGATCGGTCGCTTGATGGTCTGTAACCAGCGCGTCTTTCCAGACCAATCCGTAAACTTTTCCTCGGCAATAAAGCACTCCTGCAGGGACGTCATGACTTGGAGGTCCTTTTCGCGGGAAAACTCCACCTCATCCCAATGGGGATTAAAATCAGCGTCTGTCTGCCCGATCAAATCGTGCACCGTTGTCCCATAACAGTCAGCAACCGCCTTATTGGCCATCGTAACTCGCCCGTCGCCATCTTTGGCAAAGATAAAATTCGGCGAGCCATCGATGACCTGCCGCAACAAACCATGTGATCGGCGCAACTCGTCCTCAGCTCGTTTCCGATCTGTGATGTCATCCCCAACTGTCACCCTGCATGGTTTCCCATTCAACTCAATGAGCTCCGACGACAGGAGGAAGCGGCGTACATCGCCGTTGCTGGCCCGGAAATTCGCCTCCAGGTTACGGACCGGACCAGCTTGTTTCAATCTCTCGCGGAGACGGACTTGCTCCTCCGCCGGCCCCCAAACCTCAAGCTCTGAACTAATCTGGCCTGCACTTTTTTCCGTGTGATGACCCAACAGCTGACTGGCCGCATCGTTGACTTCTACCAGCTGCCCGGTTTCGAGCTCACTAATAAAAATGGGATGGGGACTGGTCTTGAACGCTTTGGCAAACCGCTCCTCGCTCGCCCGTAACGCTTCTTCCGCCTGCTTGCGCTCCGTGACGTCGGAGATCAGCACGATGAGGGCGGGGGAGCTGTTCCACACGATCCCGGCGATTTCCATTTGAACGGGAATCGACGTTCCATCTTTCCTGAGATAGGTTCGTTCCGCGCTATGGACCGAGACGTTTCCAGCGAGCACCCGTTGGGCATTGTCACGGACATCTCGGTGGTAATCTTGGTGCAAAAAGTCAAACATCGATCGCCCAAGAAGCTCCTGAGGATCTGTCGCCCCCAGAAGAAGAACACCTCTATGGTTGACGTACACGGTCCGTCCGTCACAGAAGACCAAGACTCCGGATGGTGACAGGTCGACCAGCGTACGGTATCGGTCTTCACTCTCTCGTACCGCTTGCTCCATGCGTTTACGATCCGTAACGTCCATATGTGAACCGAGGAAGCGGATCCGGCGACCGTCAACGTCTGCCACCAACGCGGCTCGAGACTCAATCCATCGATAGGTTCCATCTTTGTGCCGTAGCCGATACTCCTGCCGATATTCTCCATGACGGTTACGGACAGCGTCCTGCAAGCACACCATGACACGATCATGATCCTCCGGATGCAACAGACCTTCCCACGTCTCGAATGAGTCCGAAAGCTCCATCTTTTCGTACCCAAGCTGACGCGTCCATTCCTCTGACAGGGTCATTTCGTTGGTATGCGTGTTCCAGTCCCACAGTCCGATACTCGATGCTTGGAGCGCTTGCCTCAGCTTGTCCTGCGAGGAACGCAACGTTTCTGCGATGCGCGTTCGCTCGGTCACGTCCAGGACAGACCCAGACATGCGACAGGGCTTCCCCTGATCGTCTCGCAAGACCTCCGCACAGGAATGAATGGTCCGCACCTCACCGTTCGGACGCACGATCCGATATTCCACATCGTACGACGCACTCCCCCCCAAGGCATGATTGATGGAGGCCATGACCCGATCACGATCTTCCGGAAACACTGCCGCCACAAACCCATCAAAGCTCAGCTGATCTGCCCCAGATTCACGGCCGAAGATCCGATACAGCTCAAGCGAACACCGAACAGCCCCGCTCTCGATTTCCCATTCCCAACTACCCAGATGCGCGAGGGCCTGAGCCACTCGGAGATGCCGAGTTCGTTCGTGAAGCACACTGTCTCGCTCGGCCAGTTCGCGTACGAGATGAGCAACTTGTTGACGCAGGACATCGACAAGAGAGAGGGGGCCGTTCATGATGAAGCTCCTTAGCCCTGTGATGGGAATAGCCGAATACTAGCCGAGGTAGTGAAAGAGTGAGATTGACGGCGCACTGTCATGACAGACCGTCCACCTAGCACGACTAGGGCCAAATGGTCTGCAGTGTCCTATTATGTGGGTGCGAAAGTCTAGATCCAACCAGCACATCGCCTCAAGAATTACCACCCCCTCTCACTAACACTCTTCGTGTCTACACTGGAGGAGATCAGGCACTCCAATCAAGGAGCCATGCTTGGATGAGAGCGATTGACCGTTATAGGGAAATGCGAAATCGTCTGATACTATCGAGGCAAGAACCAGATTAGGAGAGGCCGTGAGTGAGGAAATCGCTCGGTACATCGGTCCATACGAATAGACTGGAGCACAAGACCCGTTGGACGACGTATAACCGATGGAAATCACCGTTGGGGGTTAGGATGAGTCCCTGTAACCATACAACGATGAATCCTATGGTGCCGAAGGCGGGACTTGAACCCGCACGGCTTGCGCCACACGCCCCTCAAACGTGCGTGTCTGCCATTCCACCACTTCGGCACTCAGCAGGATGTTGCCACGAACCCTGCCATCGTATGCTTGGGGTGCTCACCACGACGACGGTCTGAAACGTCCGTCATCGGATTTCGCTCACACCGGCCTTCTCGCAGGCTTCTCTCACGAACCCTGCGTTGAAACCCCCAAGTCAGGATTATGAGGGGAAAGGAAGCTGTATTATAGAAGTAGCCCAAAATTCTTGTCAATGAACGAATCGTCCGGTAGAATTGCGCTCTCAATTCACATCTCCGGTGCACTCGCATGATACAGACTGATCAACGAGACCTTGCTTCTACGGTTGCTGCATTCTTTGATGTCGATAATACAATCTTACCCGGCGAAGCAAGTGAGTTGAGATTTTTTCGTTGGCTGTGGCGTCGCGGGATTGTCGGGTGGCCTGAAGCTCGAGACAGCGTGGCGTGGCTCCTACGACATATTCCTCCCCTCTCGCTCCATCCTCTCCGCCAACGGAAGTTGTACTTGACCGGGAAGCCTTCGCAGGTGATCGAACCACTGGGTGAAGAATTTTGTCGGGAAGAACTCTGTCCTCGCGTCTCGGCGATCGCCATGCGAAAACTCGATGAACACCGCCAGGCAGGTCACGCCATCATTTTCGTGACCGGATCGCTCGACTTTCTGATCGCACCGGTCGCAGACGCACTTCGAGTGGATCGGTGTTTTGCCAGCCGGTTAGAGCAGCAGCAGGGTCTCTATACGGGGTTGCTGGTGCCTCCACTCCCATATGGAGCGGGAAAACGTCAACTGATCGATCAATTGACCCAGGACCTCACATTGGATTTATCCCAATGCTATGCGTATGGCGATAGTCCGGGAGATGTAGACCTTCTCCGCGCCGTAGGACATCCAACGGTGGTCAATCCGATTCGGGGAATGGATACGATAGCCCGTCGTCATAACTGGCCGGTTGTCAGGTGGCCCTGAACGAATGCTGATAACCGGAGGTACCCCCTCTTCAGCGAATTACCATGTCCATCATGAGTTAGCCCACACGTTGTTCATGCGCGTCACCGAAATCTTTCATAGCATTCAAGGGGAATCGACCTTTGCTGGATTGCCCTGCGTGTTTGTGCGCCTCACCGGCTGTCCTCTTCGCTGCACCTGGTGCGACACGGAGTATGCATTCTTTGGAGGAACAGAACAATCCATCGAGGACATTCTCGGGAGGGTTCGTTCGTATGGGTGTCCCTTAGTCGAGGTGACAGGAGGAGAGCCCTTGGCACAAGCGGACACAACGGCCCTCTTGCATCGATTGTGTCACGCCGGCTTCACGGTCCTTCTTGAAACGAGCGGTGCCATCGACACCAGCACCATCGATCCATCCGTTCGCATCATTCTGGATGTGAAATGCCCAGGGAGTGGTATGACGGACCGCATGCACTGGCCCAATGTGGAGCGGCTGAGACCGCAAGACGAAGTCAAATTCGTCATTCAGGATCGCATCGATTATGAATGGGCAAAAGACATTCTCCACCAATTCCATTTGACCGATCGCTGCCCAATCCTCTTCAGTCCAGTGTTCGGAACACTCGATCCTCGCCAGTTGGCAGAGTGGCTGCTGGAAGACCGCCTCGGTGCGCGTCTTCAGCTCCAACTGCACAAACATATTTGGGCACCCGATGCGCGGGGGGTGTGAGGCGCCCGCTGGACCATCGGAACGCCAGACATGTTGCGACCACTAGCCCTCAAGAGCTGCTAGCCATTGATCGTTCATCATTCACACAAGGAGAAACCAATGGATATCATGCGGGTTCACGCTAAACAAGGATGCGTCGACACCGACCGTACTGAAGCGCTGGTCATCCTGCTGTGCGAAGACGATAGTCTAGCAACGTCCGACGGAGCTGTGTTGGATCGAGCCCTTGGTGGAGTACTTCGGGAACTCCAGCGATCACGGGAGTTCGAAGGGAAGCTGCACGAGGTCATGCTGCTTCACACTCATGGAAAACTTCCAGCGAAGCGCCTGATTCTAGCTGGTCTCGGGAAGCGACCCCAACTAGGCCTGGATCAGATTCGCCAAGCCATGGGGTATGCCGTCAAACGAGTTCGCCAAGCAAAGGCCGGTTCCTTCACCGTCGTGCTGCCAAGCGCCGTACCACCCGGGGCTTCGGTGAGTGACCTGTCGCAGACTCTGACTGAAGGAGCGATCCTGGGAAACTATCAGTTCACGGCCTATCGCAGCGAGGGTCCGGTCGGCAAGGGCGTGGCTGCCATGACCATCTTGGTCTCACAGAAGAGCCATCTGAGCCCCATTTCTGAGGGCGTCCGCCGCGGGATCGCGACCGCCGAAGCCACCGTGTTCGTTCGTGATCTCTGCAACCATCCTTCCAATGTGATGACCCCGACCAAGATCGCGAGCGAGGCCAAAGCCATAGCGAAAGACACCGGTGTAAACCTCAAAATTTTGGAGCAGAAGGAAATGGAGCGCCTTGGGATGGGGGCGTTGCTTGGTGTCGCGAAAGGCAGCCACGAACCGCCGAAATTCATTATTCTCCAGTACCATGGAGCCAAGAAGAAAGACGATTCTCCGGTCGTTCTCGTCGGGAAGAACATCACCTTCGATACCGGATGAATTTCACTCAAACCAGCCGAGAACATGGAGCGAATGAAGGCCGACATGACCGGAGGCGCCGAGGTTCTGGCCACCGTACGGGCTGCGGCCCGGCTCAAATTACCCCTCAACCTCATCGGCATCCTTCCGGTGGCAGAAAACATGCCCGGTGGTCGCGCAATGCGCCCAGGAGACGTGGTCACCACCCTCTCGGGGAAAACCGTCGAAGTCCAAAACACCGATGCCGAGGGCCGATTGATTCTGGCGGACGGCCTGGCTTATGCCACCCGCTTTAAGCCAGCCGCACTCATCGACATCGCCACGCTGACTGGAGCCTGTGTCGTCGCCCTGGGACAATTCGCAATCGGCATGTTCGGCACCGATACAACGTTGAAGGCTGCAATCACAGGCGCCGGTCGCCGAGCCGGAGAGCGGGTATGGGAAATGCCATTGTGGGAAGAATACTTCGAGCAACTACGAAGCGATGTCGCCGATATGCGCAATATCGGTGGGCGTGGAGGCGGCATGATCACTGCCGCCCTGTTCCTGAGCAAGTTCGTGGGCGACTATCCTTGGGTGCACCTCGATATCGCCAGCACCGATTGGAGCGAGCGAGAACGAGCCTACATTCCCAAGGGCCCGACTGGTATTGGCACGAGGCTGTTGATCCAGTTCCTGATCAATCGCTCGCTGAAGCCTGAGAGTGCACAGGCATGACAATCGCTCAGGATCAGATCGGACAGCTCTTCATGATCGGCTTTGACGGTACAACTGTGTCGGCGGATCTTGCGTCGTTCATCAGAGAATGTCAGCCGGGTGGGGTCATCCTATTTGCAAGGAATCTCGAGTCGACTGAACAAATCGTCGACCTTACGAACAGCCTCCAACGCTGTAGTCCGCATTCCCCTCTCCTGATTTCCATTGATCAAGAAGGTGGACGTGTCTCACGGTTGCCGAAAGAATTTACGATTTTCCCACCATGTGACGTCCTCGGACAGTGTCACTCCTCAGAGCTGGCCTATGCCGCAGCCGCGACGACCGCAAAAGAACTGACGGCTGTCGGGATCAACATGAATATGTCCCCCGTGCTGGACGTCAATAGTAATCCATCAAATCCCGTCATCGGCGACCGAGCATTCGGCGCAACGCCCGACCTTGTGTCTGAATTGGGATTGGCCACGGTGGGTGGCCTCCAAGACAATCGGGTGGTCGCCTGCGGGAAGCACTTTCCTGGGCATGGCGACACGACGTCGGACTCCCATAAAGAATTGCCCGTCGTAAGCGCCTCTCGCGATCGCCTCGAGCGTATTGAGTTCCCCCCGTTCCGTCGCGCCATTGACAGCGGCGTCGCCACGATGATGACAGCCCATGTCCAGTATCAGGCATTGGATGCACACAGGCCGGCGACCTTGTCCCCGATCATCATCTCAAAATTGCTTCGCCAAGAGTTGTACTACGACGGAGTTGTCCTGACGGATGACCTTGAAATGCATGCGATCATCGATCACTACGGTATCGGAGACGCGGCTGTGCTGGCCATCCAAGCGGGTTGCGACATGCCGCTGATCTGCAAGGATCGGACTAGAGTGATCACCGCCATGCAGGCCGTTACCAAGGCTGTTACCAGCTCAGACATCTCTCCACAACGGCTGGCTCAATCCCTTGCCCGCATCCGCCGTCTGAAGGACCGGTATCTCCTTCCTTATCGACCCGTCACCATTTCTGATGCAAGATTGGCGGTGGGTTGCCGTAGCCATCGTGCGCTCTTGCGGTCCATTCACCAAACTCGAGAGCGGGTCGTGAAAGCTGAGGCATGAGCCTTTTTGAGGATTGGTTCTCTTTAGGAGACGGCTTACGGAGCGTCCCTTTCAGTAGACGGTCGCTGAGTCCGTAAGGTGCCGCTCAAAGCTAGTCTTGCTCCGTTCTCACGTCTTGTGGCATCATGAGCATTTCTGGGAGGGCCTTATGGCCTCATTGCTCGAGTACGTCGGATCTGTTCATATTTTTCTTGGGCCCTACCGCGGTAATCCCATCGCGTTGTATTTGCGACGAACAGAATCAGGCTGCCAGATCGGTCCGAAAGTGTATCCCTGGAATGATGTCACCGGTGTTGGAGAAACACCGAACAAAGCCGCTGCGGACTTTGAAGAAAGATGGAAAACAAAGGGCTTAACTGCAGATATGTATTCTGGTCCCTCCTGGGAAGGAGGCATTAAACCAGAAAAACCGGCCCCACCAAAACCTGCTGCTCCGCCGAAAGCCGTGACTCCTCCGCCAACTCCTGCCGCTCCAGCAGGAACCTCTTCAACACCACCTACCCCGTCTGTTGCAAGTACGGCCACGCCTGGAGCCGTGTCAACTCCGGCCGACACCGCCCCAGCCACGGCTCCTACGTCGATAATATCGCCCTCCACGTAGTCCTCATCGTTCAGGTCTGGGCATGCCATACACCTCGTTGGGGCCCTCAACCGCTTTGGGTGTCTCGCTTTGAGAGCTTGCTGTGCTTCATACCGTAACCAAGGTAGACGACGATCCCCACAACAGTCCACACGCCAAAGCGGATCCACGTCGCCCATGGCAGCCCCGCCATAAGATAGAGGCAGGCTGCAATACTGCAAATCGGCACGAGAGGCATGAACGGAAGACGAAATGGGCGAGGCTGATCGGGCTTTGTGTATCGCAGCAGCATGACCCCGAAACTCACCAAAACAAACGCAAAAAAGGTTCCGATGTTGGTCATATCAGCCGCATCCCCGATCTGGAAGAACGCCGAAAGAATGGCCACGACGACGCCAGTGAGAATGGTCGCGCGATGCGGTGTTCCAAATCGTGTATGAACCGTCGATAAGCCAGGGCTCAGCAGTTGATCCCGTGACATGGCAAAGAAGACTCGGATTTGCCCCAACATCATGACCACCAGTACACTGGTAATCCCAGCGACAGCTCCAATCGCGACGATCGCGGCACCCCATTTGAACCCGACACGCGTGAGTGCTTCAGCGACCGGCGCATGAATATCGATCTGCCCTACTGGGACGAGTCCGGTCAGTATGGCCGCGACAGAAATATAAAGGACAGTACAGACACTCAAAGATGCTAGGATCCCAAACGGGACATCGCGCTGAGGATTTTTTGCTTCTTCGGCGGCCGTGGAGACAGCATCAAACCCAATATAGGCAAAAAAGATGATGGCGGCAGCGGCTCGGACGCCCTCGAACCCGTTCGGCATAAACGGTGTCCAATTGTCGCTGTTCACAGCAGGAGCTCCCACAGCGATAAAGAAAAGAACCACCGCCAGTTTCAGGAGCACGATCAGACCGGCAGCCCTTGCACTTTCCTTAATCCCAATCACTAGAATGGTTGTGACCAACAAGACGATGATGGCGGCGGGGAAATTCGCAATGCTGCCTTCCGGCCCACCAGCCCACTGCGGGGGATTAGTGGCCCAGTAGGGCAATTCGAGGCCTGCAAGCTTAAGTAATTTATTGAAATACCCCGACCACCCGATCGCCACGGCAACGCAGGCGACGCCATACTCTAGGATCAGATTCCATCCGGTGAGCCAGGCGAGAAACTCTCCCAAGGTGGCGTAGGAAAAGGTATAGGCAGACCCTGCAACAGGAATCATCGCCGAGAACTCGGCATAACAGAGAGCTGCCAGGGCACAGGTCACGCCGGAGAGAACGAAGGAAAGAACGATCCCAGGCCCCGCTCCAGGTCGATGGGCATCGCCCACAATGGCAGTCCCGACCAGGACAAAGATCCCAGTCCCAATAATTGCACCAATCCCCAGTGCCGTCAGGTCCCACGCCGTCAGTGTTTTCTTGAGGCGATGCTCCGGCCGCTCGGCATCGGCCAAAATTTGATCGATGGGTTTTGTCCTGAAGAAGGGATTGCTCACGACTACTCTCCGGTCGTTGGCGCAACGCTCTGGCCCGAAGAAATCATCGGCAGAAAGCTCGTTTGAACCTCACCCGTATCCGAGGGGATTACCCACTGAGAATGGTTCGGCATTTCTGACCCGCCCAGAAAGCTCATGCCCTAGTCCGCCGCGCGGCGCGTAACAGAGCCTCGAAGAGCCGACGGTGAGCCCTATGTCGGTCGAATAGGAACTCTGGATGCCATTGAATAGCAAGTAGAAATCGATGGGCAGGGGACTCAATAGCTTCAATAATACCATCAGGAGCCACCGCACTGGCGATGAGTGATGGAGCAACGGCTTTCACGGACTGATGATGTGAGCTGTTCACCATCAGTGTTTGTTTTCCGATGATCTGCTTCAGGAGGCTCTTGGGGAGGACGGTCACCGCATGGGAGACAGAGACCGCCTTCGTCTTTTGACGATGATCCATTGCGCGTGGAAGCTGTGCAGGGATATCCTGAAAAAGGCTGCCTCCACAGGCCACATTTACGGTCTGCATCCCACCACAAATCCCTAAGAGCGGAAGGTCACGTCGCCTCGCTTGACGCACCATCTCCAGCTCGAAGTCAGCACGCCGCTCACTGACCAGTGAAAATTTGTAGCGCTGCTTCTCTCCATACAGGCATGGTGGAAGATCAGGGCCGCTGCCGGTCAGGAGAATCCCGTCCACGCTGTCAAGAAGTCGTCGTCGATCGGCCGCTGCAGCCACTAACGGCAGGACTAAGGGAACACCGCCGACCTCTTCAATGGCCCGAATGTACCGGGCTCTCAGGAAGTAGGTCGGCTCGGACCCACCCATATCGTTCCTGTCACCGGCATTAAAGTCAGGAGTCACGCCGATGACAGGTTTCATCATTACTGCGCAGGTTCAGGTGCCGAAGTAGGGGCAGGAGCGAATCCCTCGTTTTCAGCCGCCACGCCCAGGAAACGAACCGGGCGATCGCCGCTGAGATGCTCTGGAGTAATGACATAGGTTCCATACACGCTGGGAACCCAAATGTTCTTCGCCGTTGACTCACTAAATCCTGAAAAGACATAGGCCAAGCCACCGACAATTCCCCCCCCGAGGGCAAACGCGGCTTTGAACGGGAAATACAAGATGGTGGCGGCGGCAGAAGCGGCACCCATACCGGCTCCCGAAGCCGTTCCTTGTAGAGAATCCGTTGACGTGGATTGACTCCAAGCCGGCGACACCAGCATCGCCCCGTATGCAATGACAACCAAAACAATCACGATCGGGAGTCTCACGTGTGGCTCCTCCTTTCTCTTCAACAGCTCAATCTGAAAAATACAGGGCCTGATCATACACGAATACTGATATGCGTTATAACAAATTCGAACCTGAATGCAACCCCCCCTTGTTGACCCATTCTGAGAGACAACACGTAAAGGCACAACTAATCAGGTGACGAGACCCAGCTCATCCAAGACGTAGGAGATCAGATGTTGAGGCTCCTTACTGATCGCTTGCTCCAATTCAACCATCAATTCCCCAGCGGGAATTCTCTGAGTATGCTTAGTCAGGCCAGGCAACAGCTGGAGATCCAATTTCCACCGGCATACGGCTTGGGCAAAAACATCACCGCTGCGTTCGTGATAACCGGACCGTTCTTGAGCCTCCACGGCCACTAAACTCTTCGCAAGTTGATCAGGCAACTGAATCCTTTGCTCAATGGCCAAGAGCTGACTGCTGCTGACCTCCACGGCAACCTGAATCCCTGCCTTCCAGCTCCGTTTCCTCACATTCAACACACAGGCCCCCACATCCACTTTCCCTTCAACCGGTTCTGGCCCAAAGAAAAAGCTCACCCGATAGGCGGCGATATCGTGGGTAGATGCAGTACTCATCGATTGCTATAGTAGCATGAAGTATGGATGAACTTATGGTCTGATTGACGCCCTGAGACCTCGAAGATATGATGCAAGGCTTATGAGCCATTCTACCCATCATGCAAGAATCCAGGCGATTCAAGCCGCGCTTCTAGATCAGGAGACCGTCGAGGGATGGCTCTTCTATGATTTTCGCGGTTCAGACCCCTTGGCCTATCGGGTGTTGCTTCTTGATGCCTCCCAACATGTGACCCGCCGCTGGTACTACTGGATCCCCAGAACTGGCGAACCGGTGAAGCTCCTTCATCGAATTGAGCCGCATGTGCTGGATGACCTACCTGGCTCTTCCCGTCTCTATGTATCGTGGGAACAGCAACGCACGGCATTGGACTCCCTCTTACGAGGTCGACGGTGCATTGCCATGCAGTATTCGCCCCTCAATGCTGTGCCCTATCTCTCTAGAGTCGATGCCGGTACGATCGAGCTCGTTCGAAGCTTTGGAGTGGATGTTGTGACCTCGGCCGATCTTGTCCAACGATTTGAGGCTGTCTGGACGGAAGAACAACTGGACTCCCATCAGTATGCCGTTACAACTCTCAGACGCATTGTCGATGAGGCCTTCACCCATGTAGCCTCGTGCCTCACACACCAACGTCCCTTAACCGAGTACAGCCTGCAACAATTCATTCTCTCTCGAATTCACGCTACGGGAATGACGACCTCCAGTGCGCCAATCGCAGCTATCGATGCCCATAGCGCCGATCCCCACT
>JACCDR010783879.1_pt1 | contig 14751 bp, 10 predicted proteins | sample 7446431 | NCBI WGS metagenome assembly JACCDR01 (sample SAMN15323443, study PRJNA562643) | freshwater metagenome | isolation source: river surface water | place: USA:Blue River Watershed | collected 2017-08-17 | reverse complement strand
GCGGTGCAACGGCGGGCGCTACGGCGGTCACAGGTGCAGGCGGCGACGGCGCTCCCGGCCTGATCGTGGTGTACACCTACTTCTAAGTTGCTGACACGTGTAGGGAATGTTATAGAGTCGCCAGTGTAAGAGGGGTCCTATGCCGACTTTCAGCGAAACCTCACGACAAAAGCTGGCGACTTGCGATCCCCGCCTTCAGGACATCCTGAATGAGGCGATCCTGCACGTCGACTTCACCGTCCTCGAGGGGCATCGCAACAAAGAGGCGCAGGACGAAGCTGTTCGCAAGGGCAACTCGCAGAAGCCGTGGCCCACCGGCAATCACAACTCGTACCCCTCGAAGGCCGTAGACATTGCGCCCCTCTCCAAACAGGAAGGGGACAAGCTGAGCTGGAAGGACATCGTCGCTTTCGGCCGGCTGATGGGCTACGTCGACTGCATCGCAAAGCAACACGGCGTGAAGCTGCGCTTCGGTCTCGACTGGGACGGTGACTTCCGCACCGTGGGGCAGGACCCCAACGAACACTTCCTCGACGCCCCACACGTGGAGGTCATCGATGGGTAAGTTCGACTGGAAGAAGGTCGTCGGCACCGTGGCTCCGTCCCTCGCGACCGCCCTCGGTGGCCCGCTCGCCGGTGTCGCCGTTCGAACCATCGCCACACAGTTGTTAGGCGACGAGAAGGCGAATGAACAGCAGGTCGAAGAGGCCATCGCTGCCGCCAGCCCTCAGACGTTGATCCGCCTCCGCGAGATCGACGCAGAATTCAAGAAGACGATGAGCGACGCCGGTATTCAGCTCGAGAAGATCGCTGCTGACGACCGCGCCAACGCACGTCAACGTGAAGTCGGTGCACATGATAGTTGGACGCCGCGCGTTCTCGCGGCTGTGGTCGTGGGTGGCTTCCTCTGGTGCGTGTACGCCGTGCTCAGCGGCTACATCAAAGAGCTGAAAGACCCGATGATCGCGACTCTCGTAGGCACCATGATCGGATATACCAGCGCCAAGGCGGATCAGGTGATCAGCTACTACTTTGGCAGCTCGGCATCCTCGAAGGCGAAAGACGAAACCATCTCCACCATCGCGAAGATGGAGTGAGCCTTATGAGGGAGTTCCGTGGAAGAGGAAATCAAGAGTGCTGGGAAACACTGGTTGAAGAGTCTACGGCCGCCGAAAGCGGACGCCTCTGAAACTCACTTGCAGGCTTGGCGGTGGTCCATCGCCATTACTACAGGAGTAAACACGTTGGCACTGGCAGTTCACATCGCACTGGCGTGCGGCCTTATCTCCTCGGTCTATCCCGGCTTCGCGCAAGCCGGTGACGTGAACCAGCTCCGCGAGGAGCGAAAGATCGAGAGGCAGACGGACCTCGAGCAGAAGATTTTGCAGATGAAGAAGGACCAGTGCACGGCGAACGGGCAGGCCCGCACGCTGTACACGTTCTCTCTCCAGAAGATGTTAGTCGAGTACCAGAAGCTCTCGGGGTCAGCTTACCCGGTACCGTCGTGTGACGACTTCCAATAAATGGGAGCGTTCTTCACAGACGGACCACCCATGGTTCTCCATGAGTGGCTGCGTCAGCGGATTGGTATCCCTTGGAGTACTGATTTCCGCGCTCTGGCTCGCGTGGTTGATGGGCAAATTGTCGGCTGTGTTGGATATGAAGGATTCAATGGGCGCTCGTGCCGAATGCACATGGCCGGCGACCGGGCAGGATGGATCAACAAAGAGTTTCTCCAACGAGCTTTTCGCTATCCATTCTGCACACTCGATCTTCCAATGGTCTTCGGTGTTGTCCCCAGCGGAAACATCGAAGCGTTAGAAATAGATAGAAGGCTTGGATTCAAGGAGTTGTTGTACGTACCCGGAGCGCACGCAGATGGCGGCCTCCACTTTCTGCAACTACTTCGCGAAGACTGGATGAGGTCAAAGTATGGGAAGCAAAGCACCCGAAGCACCTGACCTGACGCCGATGGCGGAAGGTTCGGCCGAAACGGCGCGCATGGCGCAGGAAACTGCACGCGAGCAGCTCGCATGGGCGCGCGAGCAGGACGGCATGAACCGTCAGCTTCTCGACCGCGTCCTCACCGGGCAGGAGACGATCCAGCAGGATCAGCTCCAGAACGCACAGCAGGATCGAGCACGCTATGAGCAGACCTTCCAGCCGATCGAAGACAACCTCGTCTCCGAGTTCCAGAATTACGACTCTCCGGAACGCCGTGCGCAAGAGCGCGGTCGGGCGATGTCTGATGTCAGTCAGTCGTTCGATGCGGCGCGTCGTAACTCTTTGCAGCGACTGGAGAGCTACGGTGTTGACCCTTCTCAGACTCGCAACGCCGCCCTCGACATCGGTGTTCGCACCGCGCAAGCGGCGGCGACTGCGGGCGCGGCATCAGCGGCGGATCGCTCCACCGAACAGACGGGGCGCGCGCTGAGGGCGGAGGCGATCAACATCGGTCGCGGTCTCCCTTCGAACGTGGCGGCGAGCTACGGTCAGTCATTGCAGGCTGGCAACTCGATGGTAGGCAACGCCAATCAAACTACCGCTGCCACGTCGGGCGCCTTCCAAGGTGCGAACGGCGCGATGAACACGTCGATCAACGGCTTCGGTCAGGCTGGCAACACGATGGCTCAGGGCTATCAGGGCCAGATGGCGCAGTTCAACGCGAACCAGCAGGCGACCACCGGCATGCTTCAGGCGGCTGGCGGCATCGCCGGCATGTTCATGGCCGATGGCGGCGACGTGAAGAAGCGTCAGGCCCTCACCATCGACAACGATACGGGTGATGCGGTGTACGAATCGCAGCCCGGCCCGATCGACTACGGTCAGGGCGATGGCTCCGGCATCGACGATCAGGTGCCGATCAACGCCTCGCAGGGCGAGTACATCATCCCCGCCGACGTGGTGCGCGCGAAGGGCGAAGAGTTCTTCGACAAGCTCGTGGAGCGGTACCACAAGCCCGCGATCGAGCAGAAGGAAGACATGCACACGCAGAACGTGCGCACGGGCAAGGCGCTCAACCCGATGCCGAAGGCGAACGGCGGGATGATCGGCTATGGCGGCCCGCAGCGGGTCCAGATGTCCGCACCGAAGCCGGCTCCGATGATGCAGCCGCGTCCGTCACCGATTCAGCGCCCGCAGATGCAACCGCGCCGGGCTTTGGGAGTGAGCTATGGCTGATTGGGGTAAGGCAGTCGAAGCGTTTCAGGGCGGCGCCGACTGGCGGCAGCGCTATCGCGCTAACAAGCAGTTCGAGAAGGCTCGCGATCTCGCCATCGAAGGCGGGACTTACGACATGGAAGCTCGGCGCGCGGCGCGCAAGCTCCGTGATCCCGACACGTCCGCCGTGCTCGGTCAGCTCGATCCGAACTCCGTGCAGGACTGGAGCGGCGGGCTTCAGGACCCGTTCGCCACGCGGTTGATGGACTGGTTCAAGTCGCGCAAGGCGAAGAAGCAGAAGCGCAAGCAGGCCCTCGACATGGGCGGCGAAGGCGCGTTCGAGACTTCGAACCCTGTCGGCACGGGTGATGAGCCGGCCGGGTACAACACCGGCGAAGGCGAGCTGGGCTCCATCGGCAACCCGATGCCCGAGAACATGCCGTCCGAAGCGGAGACCTTCGCGTATCCCGAGTACGCCGATGGCGGCCGCATCTCCGAAGAAGACGCGATCAAGCGCGCGGAGAAGTGGAACCGTGAAGGCACGCGCAATGCGCGCGTCGAAATCGCGAAGGACGCCGTGAAGCGCACCGGCCGCAAGGCCATCGATGTCGCGAAGAAGGCTGACGATGCGGTGGGTCGTTTCACCGGTCGCGCAGCGGAAGGCTCCGGCGCGCTGAGCAAGGCGAAGGCCGGCGCGAAGCGTCTCGGCGCCGCTGGTGCGCTGGCGGGCACGGCCATCACGACAGCGACGACGGACACGGACCAGTATCGCAAGCGCTTCGGCATGGAGACGGATGATCCGTCCCTCGCCGGTGACATCGCTGCGCGCACGCTGGGCGCCGCGTCCGATCTCGGCAGCATCCTCACGTTCGGCGCGGCCGATCGCCTGTACCGCGACAAGCAGGAACAGGAAGCTCCCGCGCCCGAAGCGTTCACCGATGCCGGTGTGGAAGCGACGCCGCAGGACATCAGCTCGCCTGAGCCCATGGCGTACTCGGCCAGTGCGAGCAGCTCGCGTCGCCGCTCGGCTCTGCCGACTGAGCCCGAAGCTCCGATGGATGTCGCGGACTTCAGCGACGTGGACATCGATCCGCGCGAAGTGCCCGACATGAAGACCAACGACTGGGTGCAGTACCGCGCGCAGATGGTCGACGCCGCGCGCCGCTCCGGCAATCCCGATGCCGTGGGCAAGGTCAACGACATGGTCACGGAGATGCAGCTCAAGGGCTTCCTCAACTACGGCCAGCAGGGCTTCGCGCTCCAGCAGGCTGGGAACCTGAAGGGCGCGATGGCCGCGTACCGCGCCGCGTTCCAGTACTTCCCGAACGGCAACGACGTGGAGTTCGGTCTGCACAAGGGTCGCGATGGCCGCCAGCAGATCGTGGGCGTCGGCGTCGACGAGCAGACCGGCAAGGTCGTGCCCGGCACGCAGATGGTCATGGACCCCGAACGCGTCACCACGCTCCTCGAGAACTTCAAGAACCCGGCTGCGTTCCGCATGTGGACGAAGGACTGGCGCGACAACCAGTTCCGCGAGCGCACGTACAAGGAAGTCACCAAGCCCATGGCGCAGGCGCAGGCCGACTACATGGCCACGAACGCCGATGCGAACGAAGCGCGCGCCGAAGCGGCCGCGATCCGTGCGCAGATGTCGGCGAGCGGCGGTGCAGGTGGCGGTGGCGCGAACATGCGCAACGCTGAGCACGCGTTCCGTGAGCGTATGGGCGAGATGGCGATGCAGGACCCGGAGAAGGCGGACTACCTCGCGGCGATCATGTCGCAGGTGAAGGCTCGCAACCCCGGCACGCCTGACAACCAGATCATGTACGCGATCATCCAAGCGGAGAAGGACGGCTCGCTCGGCAAGCGTCTCGCTGCGATGGGCATCGGTCGTCCGCAGGCTGCGGCTCCGCGCCAGCAGGCGCTGCCGGTTCCGCAGGATGAAGGCGACGCTGGTGATCCCGAGATGGCTGGTCTCTCCCCCGAAGAAATCGAATGGGCTAACACCCCGGCGCAGTAACTCATGCCCGCAACTTTCAACGAGCTGTTTCCCGAACAAGCCGAACCGTTCAAGCCCATCGAGGTAGGTCGGTCACAGCTCGATGGCGCGCGTCGCGCCGGCCTCTCCATGTCTACGGGGCTGGGCGGCGATGACGCGTTCAGCAACGCCTTCGGCGATCTTCTGGCGACTCCGCCTACCGGTGCGCCGGCGAGCGGCGATGCGGAGTGGGCCGACTACGGCAAGGCCGCGCTCGCGGGCGTCGGCGACATCGGCGTGTCCGCCGCAGGCGCAGGCGAGTATCTCTCGCGCAAGCTCGAGGGACAGGGCAATACGCCGTTCGAGCAGGGCATGGGTGACCTCGCTGGCACCTTCCAGCGCGGCCGGCAGGCGTCGCAGCAGTTCGCGCAGAACTGGTTTCAGGACATGTCTCCTGAAGCTCAGGCCCGCGCCGCGCGCGAGGTCCTGACACTCGATCCCAGCCGCACTCTGTGGCAGGGCGGCCCCGGTGAATTCCTCTCGAGCGTCGGGCTCAAGATGGCGCGCAGCGCGCCGTCCACGGCCGTCACCCTCCTGCCCGGCTCGCTCATCATGCGTGCCGGCATGGGTAGTGGCGCCATCACGTACCTCGGCGCGTCCGAAGCGATGCTCTCGATGGGCAACATCGCCGCGAACATCGCGCAGGAAGTCGAGCAGGCTCCGGAATCTGAGCTGATGCAGTCGCCGCGCTACGCGGAGCTGCGCCAGTCGATGGACGATCAGAGCGCGCGTCAGCAGCTCATCTCGGAAGCGCAGGGCAACGCGCCGCTGTACGGCGGCCTCATCGTGGGTGCGATCTCGGCCGCTGCCGGTCGCTACCTCGAGCCCGTGTTCACGGACAAAGCGGCCGGACTCGCTGGTCGATTCGGGCGCGGCTTCGCGTCTGAGGGAATGCAGGAAGCAGGACAGTCCGGCGCTGAGCAGATCGCCCAAAACGCAGCCGCCCAACTTTTCGACACAGACCGCAGCCTGTTCGCGGGTGTTCCTGAGCAAGCTGCTCAAGGCGCACTTGTCGGCGGCGCCATGGGTGGTGCAACGCTCGCTGCGGTCGGACCTCGGCCGGAGAGCGCTGGTGCTATCCCGACTACTGACGACACGACTGCGCCCGGCCCGGCCTCGCCACCCTCACCACCCTCACCACAGGATGCCGGAGAGTCCTTCGAAAGTGTCTTCGGGGATTTGTCGACGAAGGCGACGCAGTACGACACGAGTGGGCAGGGTCTGCTGTTCGACGAGCCCGTGGCGAGCGACGTGCAGGCGGCGATTCGCGCGACGAACGACGACAAGACTCAGGACATGTTCGCGGAGAGCCCGATGCAGGCGGGCCAGCGCGAGCAGCAGTCGTTCATGCAGAAGCCGTGGCCGGTCGCGCAGCAGGAGCTTCCGCTTCAACAGCCGCAGACCGGACTCATCCCGACGCCCGGCCAGATGAATCTGCCGCTGCGCGAGCGTGCGCGCGGTCAGGCGCCGCAGCAGCTCGAGCCGATGGCCGCGCAGCCGTTGCAGACCGACATGGGTCCGCCGGCCGGCTTCGAAGGTGCGCCCGCCAGTGAGCCGGGAATCCCCGGCCGCACGCGTGCTGACTTCCTTCGTGGTCGTCAGGCGCTCATGCCTAACAACGCTCCGACGTTCCGTGACGAGAACCAGATGGACCTCTTCCCGCCGGAAGGTCCGCAGATGCCCGACGCTCCGAGCGCGGAGCCCCTCGGTGACTTGTTAGCTCAACTGGAGGACCTTCGTGACCCGGACTCTGATCGTCTTGGGGTATATCTCTCCTCGGCTAATATCGAACAACTTCGTCGTGATGGCACGTTCGAGCAGGTCCGGGGTGCTGGTGTGCCCCTTGCGAACTTCGATGGTCGAGGCGGAACGCTCATTGCGAAGGATCGTGGCACGGCGCAGGAACTCATTGCCCTCCGGGACGAGGGTGCTGATATGCAGGCTGTTCTCGGTCTCGCGACGGGCGCTGGAGTTGGCAAGCCTGCGGACGGTAAGATCGCCGTTCAGCAGCGCGATGAGCAGGGCAACGTCGTTCGCGAGACGCTTGTTGCGTCGCCGGAAGAAGCGGACGCTCTGGCACAGGCTTATGAGACCGGCGGTCGCGAGAGCGTGATTCTCTCTGCGCCCATGGCGATCCGTCGCCGTGAGCAGCTCCTGAAGAAAGAGTCTCGTCAGGCCGGCGCCGTCAAGGACGAGAAGCAGACCAAGCGTCGCGCGCGCCAGATCATCGAGGAGGAACTCGGCGATGGTGACGTTGCTGATCTTGCTATGCGCACGATTGGGCAGGGTGCTCTATCGGACGAGGCAGCGGCCCGTCGACTTGTGGAGCGTGCTTCCCGTACGCCGGTAAAGGAAGTCGCCGAAGAACTCGCGCGCGTGGCGCGCAAGATCAGCGCGTTCGAAGTCGGCAAGATCAAGCGTGCCGCCGAAGAGACCGCGACGGTCGCGCCCGAAGACACGTCGTTCAACTCCGACCCGCTGGATCGTGAGCGGCTCGAGTCCAACTGGACTGATGAGCAGCTCAAGCTCGCCGACGATGAAGAGGTCGAGACCCTCTTCAAGGAAGCGGCCAACGTAATCTCCGGCTCGCGCGTGAAGCGCAAGCGCGACGATGATCCACTGCCCGGCGAGGGCCGCAACGAGCTGTACGTGCCCGACGAGGATCAGCGCGCCAGTCGCGAAGCCGGTGCCAACACCGTGCTCGTCGTTCACGGCAAGACCTTCAATGAGATCGTGAAGGCGCACCCGACGCGCTCCGAGAAGGTGAAGCTGATCAAGCGTGCGCAGCGCATGCTCAAGTCGCGCATGTTCGGTGGCAAGTCGAAGACTCGCCCGATCACGGCCAAGGCGACGATCCGCAAGGAACCCAGCGGCGAGAAGACGGCGCTGCGCAAGGACGAGTTCAACCCCACGCGCGCGTTCGACCTCGCGCCGCCGCGTGAGCTGTCGAAGGAAGATCAGGCGAAGCATGACACTCGTGTGCGCAAGGCGTACCACGAGCTTGAGCAGGCGATTGCCAAGCTCGGCGAGAAGCAGTTCCGCGTGATGGGTCCCGCATTCTCACAGATCGCGCGGCGCCGCGAGGGGGATGGCAACCAGCCCCAGTCGGCCCGCGATGCGATCTACGGACGCGTGTATCTCAAGACGCTGATCCGCTATGGCCAGTTGTTGGCCCGGCTGCACCCGCGCTCCACGGCTGGCCTCAAGGAAGTCGAGAAGTTCACGAAGATCGTGGACAAGCTCAACGACCTCAAGCCTGAGAAGCTGATCGAGAAGCTCGCGGCGATGACCGATGCCGAGATCAACGAGCAGGCCAACGTCGTCGCGAAGATCGACCCGAAGCGGTTGGGCTTCATGACCAGCAAGAAGAAGCGCGCAGCGACGGCGCTCAAGTCAGTCAAGAAGCTCGAAGAGCACGTGAAGTGGGCGAAGCGCCTGCATGACGAATGGCACACGGACTCAAAGTTCGAGCAGTTCGTTGCACCGCTCATGCAGAAGCTGATCGGCTATGTCACGCACGACGATTCACTCGTGGCCCCCACAGTGGAGCGCCGTGGCTTGGGCTACGTTCCGACCTTCACTGAAATGCGCAATCTCCGCTACGCACTGCGTGAGTTCAACCGCACAAACCCGAAGGGGCTTTATGCCCCGCTGAAAGATTGGTTCCAGCGGTACGGATATAAATTCGATAAAGACGGTGACTTGATCCTGTCGCGCAACGCTTCTTTAGTTGAAGCAGATGGCATCCAGTCGGCGCGCAGCGCCAGTGAGTTCTCCTATGAACGTCCTACCAAAGTACTGGAGAGGGTCGCTAAAGGAGGCAGTGACCCTGACCTCCCAAACGCTGTGAAAGTCGATCGCGGCGCGTTCTTGGGCACGCCGCAGAACTACAACCAGAAGGTTGCATCTGTCGAGCGCAAGCGCGTGCAGGAGATGCTCAACAAGGAGCGTGCGCGCCGCGCCGCTCTCTCGCCGTACCAGCGTCGCCGTGAAGATCGCACGATGGCCATGCGCATCGAGCGTGAGTTCACGTCGAAGATGAGCTACGAGCAGCGCAAGGCGTACGAGTCGCTCAACCGCCAGCAGCCGCTCAACCTCGAGCTGCGCTCGGTCTCTCAGGACATGCCCGGTGTGCAGCAGGCCGCGCGCGCCATGGCGGATGTGCTCGAGGAGAACGGCAACGGCTTCGTCGGCCTCACCGACATCCTGAAGCTCGCTTCCTCGAAGCTCTCGGCCGACAACGCGTACCAGTCGATCCTCCAGCGTCTGATCAGCCTCGACATGAAGGATGCGATCGTGAGCTGGGACCGCACCGGCGAGCGCGTGGCGGGCTTCGCGCACTTCATCCAGCACACGGATCGTAGTGGCGCCACGGACCGCATCATCTCCATCAACCGGCCGAAGTTCGAAGAGCGCCGCGCGAGTGGTAAGGACCCGTCGCTCGGCTTCCTGCACGCCATCGTGCACGAGGCTGTGCACGCGGCGACCGTTGGCGCGTTGCGCAACAACTACCAGAACTCGCTCGCCATGAATGCGCTGCGGCGCGCGATCCGCGATGAAGCCATCAAGCAGGGCATCTCGACGCTCGACCCCGCGCTCGGCAAGGCGGAGGAGTTTTATGGTCTGCGCGACAAGGTGGAAGAGTTCGTCGCCGAAGCGTTTTCCAATGCGCGCTTCCAGAACTTCCTGCGCCAGATCGAGATCACGCCGAAGCGCTCCGCGTGGCGCGTGTTCTGCGACACCATCCTGAAGATGCTCGGCATCGAGGTCACGACGCCCGCGACCAATGCGCTCGAACTCGTGATGTCCACGGCCGACAAGCTGTTCACGGGCGAGCTGACCCGGCCGACCGCTGGCGTCAACGAGGCGATCAACATCGAAGATGAGTGGGCGCGCGGCAACGTGGGCAATACTCTCGACAAGCTCATCCAGAGCACGCGCGTCGGTCGCGACGTTCGCCAGAAGGCGAAGAACGCGCTCGAGATGAACAAGGAAGGCGGCTCGCGCTTCTTGCTGTCCGCACTCACCATGGAGCAGATTCGCGACTTCTACGCGAAGTCCTTCGGTGGCAGCGGTGGCCCCCTGTCCGAGTACATGAAGGCGTTCTTCAAGAGGAACGCGGACAACTCGGCCAACATGGAGAAGGCCGACAAACTCTCTCGTCGCTGGACCGCGCTCACTGAAGAGCATGGTCCCGAAGGCGCGCTCGAACTCTCGCGGATCATGACGGAGAGCACGCTCTACGGCATCCATGCGGATGAGTCGATCAACTCACCCACCAATGAGTCGGTGAAGTCGATCTCGCAGCGCAGCCGGCATGCTGATCTCTCGAAGCGGTTCCGCGCGCTCAACTCCGATTGGAAGGCGCTGTTCCATGACGTGAAGGCGTTCTACGACGAGTCCTTCAAGCGCGAAGTCGCGCTCGTCACGCTGAACGCCATCCGTGGCGCGGCGGACGTGGACAGCACGAAGTATGACGAGAGCGACGTTGCGCGCCTGAAGCTCGACACAGTCAAAGGACTCGAGAAGGAGTTCGGTGACAAGCTGACGAAGGATGAGCGTGCGCTTATCTCGCGTATCGCCTCGCTCCCCAAGAACCGCATCGGTCCGTACTTCCCGCTTATGCGTTTTGGTGACTACGTCGTCACTGCTGAGAAGGTGAAGGAGACCAAGTCGTTTTCGACGCGCGAGGACGCACACGAGTGGGCGCGTGAGCAGCAGGCCGAAGACCCCACCCTCAGCCTTGGGTATACGATTGGGGAGAATGGGTCGAACTTCACGGTGACCGTCACCGAGAAGGAGGTTCGGATGGCCGAGTCGCCCAGCGAGGCGGATCAGGCCCGTCAGGACATGATTGCTCAGTACGGCTCAGAACACGTGTCTCAAGTGCAGCTCAAGGCACAGCTCTACAGTCGAGGGGCAAGCATCGAGTCTGGATCGGGTCTCAAGACGATCCTCGCCAAGCTCGACGGCAACCCTGCGGCACAAGCGGCGATCAAAGACTTCTACCTGCGGTCCCTTTCGGACTCCGCGTTCCGCAAGCGTGAGATCAAACGCGCCAATCGTCGTGGTGTTGATTACGACACGCAGCACCGTACGTTTGCCTCGTACGCCAAGTCTGCCGCGTACTACACGTCGCAGCTCCGGTTTGGCTGGCAGATGGCCGACGCGTTGATCGGCATGCAGAAATACGTCGAGGAAACGGCGAAGGGCGAGCACGACGCAGACATCTCTGCGATCCGTATGGGCGAGGTCGTACGCGAGATCAACACGCGCGACAAACTCACGACCGATCCTCTGGAAGTTTCCAAGCTCGTGCGTGGCGGCACCGAACTCTCGCAGTTCATGATGCTGACTTCGCCTAGCTACTGGATGATCAACGCCACGCAGCCGTACATGGTCACGCTGCCGTGGCTCGCCGCGCAGTCGTCTGTGGGCGATGCGACGGCCGCGCTGCTTAATGCACAGAAGCTGATCGTCTCTCCCATCGTGAATCAGATGGGCGAGTCTATCGGTGGCCTCAAGGCTCTCTGGTCAAAGGCAAGCGCCGAGAAGGCGTTCAACGTACTCGAGCAGGTTCGCGAGACTATCGAGAGCCGTGGTGGTGCGCGTGGGCCTGAGTACCTCGATATGCTCGACAAACTCAAGCGTGAGAGCATCATCGACCTGTCGTTCGTGGCGGAGCTGCGCGACATCGCCGAAGGTCAGAACACGTCCATGACCCAGCGCGTGCTCGATGCATCGCGGATCATGTCGCACCTGTCGGAAGTGAACAACCGCATCCTAACGGCCATCGCCGCCTACGACCTGTACCGCAACAAGGGCAGCTCGAAGGTGGAAGCCGAAGAGTTCGCGAAGCAGGCCGTGTCGCTCACGCAGTTCAACTACAGCTCGAGCAACGCGCCGCGCCTCTTCCAAGCCCGTGGTCCGCTGGGGCAGATGGGCCCGCTGGTGTTCCAGTTCATGAAGTACCCGCAGCACATGTATGCGCTGCTGGTCGACAACTTCCGCCGCGCCGTGAAGTCGGGCTCGCTCGACGCGAAGATCGCACGCAAGACGCTCATCGGTCTGTTCACCACTCACCTTGCCGCTGGCGGCCTCGTCGGCGCCATGATCCAGCCGGTGAAGTGGGCGATCGGTCTGGCGCTCGCGGCGTTCGGCGATGACGACGAGCCATACACATTGAAGAACGCGCTCTCCGGCGAGACGTACGATCGCCTCGCGCGCGAGATGACGACGGAGCTGTTCGGCTCGGACGCTGGCGAGATTCTCTCCGGTGGTCTGCCGCGTGCCGCCGGCATTGACCTGTCGAATCGTATGTCGCTCGGTTCGCTCTACTTCATCGACCTGAAGACCGACACGGCCGAGTCGACCATCGGTTCACTCGCGCAGAGCTTCGGTGGTCCGCTCGTAAATCTCGGTGCCGGCTTCTATAACGGCCTGCGCTACATGCGCGAGGGTCAGTTCTCGAAGGGACTCGAAGCCTTCCTGCCGAAGGGTATCAAGGACGTGGCGAAGATGATCCGCTACTCCAACGAAGGTCTCACCGATGCCACGGGCAAGGAGATCATCGGTGCCAAGGAGATGACGCCGGGCGAGCTGTTTGCACAATCGATTGGCTTCCAGCCGGCGCGCGTGTCCGACAAGTACGCCGGCCGGGCCGCGATCAATGACGCCAAGCAGTACGACAGCGAGCGCCGCTCGACTTTGCTGCGCCGCTTCAACAACGCGGACGCCAGCGAGCGCGTGGGCATCCTCAAGGACATCACCGAGTTCAACCGCAACAATCCTGAGGCGCTCATTACGCGTGCTCAGCTCCTCAAGTCGGCCAAGGGATTCCGTGATCGCGAGGCTCGAGTCAGCCGCTATGGCGTAGACTTGCGCGGCCGCGAACGGGCCTACTTGGAGGAAGGATCACCATATGAAACGGATTAGTCTTCTCGTCATATTCCTGCTGGCAGCGTCGTCATGCCTCGCCGCATGTCCCGTCATGCCCAGCAACAAAGCGTGCTTGCAGTGGGTGGCATCGTCGGGATGGAACGACGGTACGCCATTCGCTGCTGGCACAGTTGTCACGTATCGTGTGTATCAGGTCGACAAAGTCACGGGCGGGCTTCAGCAACTGCTTGGTACGACTCAGGCGTTGCAGTTGCAGCCCACGGGCCTGTCGTTAGGCGAGAAGTGCTTCGCCGTCGTGACGGTCGTCTCTCCCACTCCCACTGGGTTCAACAGCACGTCTTCGCCTTCCAACACGGCCTGCAAGACGTTACGCTTCCCCGGTCCCACGGAGGGCAGCATTGCTGCGCCGTCCGACGGAAGTATCGAGCAACCCAAAAAGTAAGGAGCAGAGCATGGCTTTTTCCAAGGACGCAGTCCTCAAGTTCAAGCAGTCCGTAGCGGCCGATGTGGTCGCGAATCGCATCCGCATCCGTCCGGCGAACACCCCGTTCGTGAAGGACGAGCCGCACGTGGATGTCCCGGTCGACGCCTCGCGCGTTGGCAGCGACGGCTTCACGCGCATCCCGTTCACGCTGTTCGCGCCGGATGATCTCGACGGCCGCTACGACGTGCACGTCACGGCGATCGACGACGCGGGCGGCGAGTCCGAAACCGCGCTGGAGGTCGACAATCAGGATTTCGACTTCGTCCTCCCGGAAGCGCCCACGGAAGGATCAGTCGAGTAATCAGGGCGATCCTGAAGTTCATTCTCAAGTTGTTAGGAGGCTGAGATGGCAATCTTCGCGTATCTGGCTGGTGTCGCTTCGGTGATCCTGTACAACCGGTACCTGAAAGCTCGGGTGACCGGCTGGATCGAGTCGAAGATCAACAATCTCGGTCCCTAACATGTCTCGCGATTACAAGCGCGAGTACGAGCAGTATCAGGGCACGGAAGAGCAGAAGCACAACCGCGCCCTGAGGAACAAAGCTCGTCGCGAGATGGAACGTGACGGAAAGGTCCACAAGGGAGACGGCCGCGATGTAGACCATCGCGTGCCGTTGTCCCGTGGTGGATCGAACAACCCTTCGAACTGGCGGGTTCAGTCGAAGAGCGACAACCGCGACTTCAAGCGGGATTCGAAGGGGCGTCCAATTTAGGCGCCGTGTCTGGAGCGTCGGGGGCCGCACCCACCGGGTTCCCTACCTTCAGCTCCTTGGCATCCAAGCCGAACTTCGAGAGATCGAACTCGAGCACCCGCTGCGGCGGCAACTCCCACTTCGTGCCGACACCCAGCTTCGTACGCATCTCGCGCGCACCGAGATCGTCACGGAAGCGCTTCATGATGTTGTACACGGGCAGCTCCCGGAACTGGAGCCAGCGTTCGATCTCGTTGCGCGGCACGCGCATGAGGTTCTCTTCGCGCGAGCAGTGGTACACGATCTTGTCGGCGCGTGGCATGCCGCCCGTGAGGTCCGGCAGGTAGGTCTTCATGTTCGCCTTCGGTGCCGGGAACTTGCTGACGATCAGCGCGCGGTCCTGATAGGCGGCCATGAAGGCGGCGAGGATTTCATTGGGCTGTGATAGTGACATCGCATCGACGCTGCGGCCGCGCAGG
>JACCDR010199813.1_pt1 | contig 14754 bp, 16 predicted proteins | sample 7446431 | NCBI WGS metagenome assembly JACCDR01 (sample SAMN15323443, study PRJNA562643) | freshwater metagenome | isolation source: river surface water | place: USA:Blue River Watershed | collected 2017-08-17 | reverse complement strand
GAGCTTACTGGCACGAAGGTAAAATGTACTACAGAGGACAGGTGGTTATCGATAAATCAGAAGCTGTTGCTTAATACATTTTTGTAGCTAAAATAGAACTCTCACGATGTGAGAGTTTTTTTTGTTGCCTATTATTTTCTACAAATTAGACTGTTTAAAGATTCGGATTAGAAATTTTTTTGTAATTTTCAAATCTTTTAAAAATTTCTCAAATGCCTAGCATTTGATTACAATAAACGAATACAATGAGTACAATTACAGCCGCAATTACCGCTGTTGGAGCTTATGTTCCAGATTTTGTTTTAACTAACGAAATTCTTGAAACATTGGTCGATACGAATGACGAATGGATTACCGCTCGTACAGGAATTAAAGAAAGACGTATTCTGAAAGACGATAGTAAAGGGACTTCTTACCTTGCTATTATGGCCGCTAAAGATTTAATGGCCAAAGCTAATTTAGATCCTTTGGAGATAGACTTAGTAATTGTAGCAACCGCTACTGCTGATATGCCTGTTGCAGCGACTGCTGCGTATGTGGCAACCGAAATTGGCGCAACTAATGCATTTGGATATGATTTACAAGCAGCTTGTTCTAGTTTCTTGTTCGGAATGTCAACTGCTGCAGCTTACATCCAATCAGGAAGATATAAAAAAGTACTACTTATTGGTGCCGATAAAATGTCGTCTATTGTAGATTACACAGATCGTGCTACTTGTATCATTTTTGGAGACGGTGCTGGTGCTGCTTTGTTTGAACCTAATTATGAAGGTTTGGGAGTATTAGACGAATATTTACGTTCAGACGGAATTGGACGTGATTTCTTGAAAATTCCTGCCGGAGGTTCATTAATCCCTACCACAATTGATACGGTTAAAGAAAACCGACACAATATTATTCAAGATGGAAAAACCGTTTTCAAATATGCTGTAACTAATATGGCTGATGCAAGCGAGCAAATCTTGAAAAGAAATAATTTGACTAATGAAGACGTAGATTGGTTAGTGCCACACCAAGCTAATAAACGTATCATTGATGCTACTGCTAGCAGAATGAACTTAGAAGAAGAGAAAGTATTGATGAATATCGAACGATATGGAAATACTACTTCGGCAACTTTACCATTAGTATTGAATGATTTTGAAAAACAATTTAAAAAAGGAGATACAATAATATTTGCTGCTTTTGGTGGTGGATTTACTTGGGGTTCTATTTATTTGAAATGGGCCTACGACAAAAAATAAATGTAAACTAAAAACAAATCATTATGGATTTAAAAGAAATTCAAAACCTAATCAAATTTGTTGCAAACTCAGGAGTTGCAGAGGTTAAATTGGAGATGGACGATGTAAAAGTAACCATCAGAACGACTTTAGAAGGTAATGCTACAGAAACAACAACCTATGTTCAGCAAATGCCTGCACAACCCATGTTGCAACAAGCAGTGACTCCTCAAGCAGTAGCTCCAGTAGCTGCGGCACCAGTAGCTGCGGCACCAGTTGCAGCAGAGTCTAAATATATTACGATCAAATCACCAATTATTGGTACTTTCTATAGAAAACCTTCTCCAGACAAACCTGTTTTTGTTGAGGTAGGAAGCAGTATTGGTAAAGGAGATGTTTTGTGTGTAATTGAAGCAATGAAATTATTCAACGAAATCGAATCAGAAGTTTCTGGTAAAATTGTTAAAATTTTAGTGGATGATATGTCTCCAGTAGAATTTGATCAACCATTATTCTTAGTAGATCCATCATAATTTAATAGTTTAAAAGTTTAGGCGTTTAGAAGTTTAAGTGTTTTTTTAACCTCTTGCTACTAAACCCCTAAGCCCATAAACTTCTAAACTAAAAAGTATGTTTAAAAAAATATTAATTGCAAATAGAGGAGAAATTGCACTTCGTGTAATTCGTACTTGCAAAGAGATGGGAATCAAAACAGTTGCGGTTTATTCTACTGCTGATGCGGAAAGTTTACACGTAAAATTTGCAGATGAAGCAGTGTGTATTGGTCCCGCTCCAAGTAATTTATCGTATTTGAAAATGTCCAATATTATTGCTGCAGCAGAGATTACTAATGCTGATGCAATTCACCCAGGATACGGTTTCCTTTCTGAAAATTCAAAATTCTCAAAAATCTGTCAAGAACACGGTATCAAATTTATTGGTGCAGCTCCAGAAATGATTGATAGAATGGGAGACAAAGCTTCGGCTAAATCGACCATGATTGAAGCAGGAGTTCCTTGTGTTCCAGGTTCAGTAGGTATTTTAGAATCGTACGAACAAGCAGCAGAATTGGCTAACCAATTTGGTTACCCAGTAATGTTGAAAGCCACTGCTGGTGGTGGTGGAAAAGGAATGCGTGCTGTTTGGAAAGAAGAAGATTTATTAAAAGCTTGGGAAGGCGCTCGTCAAGAGTCAGCTGCAGCTTTTGGAAATGACGGAATGTACTTGGAGAAATTAATCGAAGAGCCTCGTCATATCGAAATCCAAATCGTAGGAGATTCTTACGGTAAAGCCTGTCACCTTTCTGAAAGAGATTGTTCTGTACAACGTCGTCACCAAAAATTAACAGAAGAAACACCTTCTCCATTTATGACCGATGAATTGCGTCTAAAAATGGGAGAAGCTGCTGTAAAAGCTGCCGAATATATTAAATACGAAGGAGCAGGAACAGTAGAATTCTTGGTAGACAAACACCGTAATTTCTATTTCATGGAAATGAATACACGTATTCAAGTAGAACACCCAATTACAGAACAAGTAATTGATTATGACTTGATTCGTGAGCAAATTTTAGTGGCAGCTGGTGTGCCAATTTCTGGTAAAAATTACTTGCCACAATTACACGCTATTGAATGTCGTATCAATGCCGAAGACCCATACAATGATTTCCGTCCGTCACCAGGAAAAATCACCACCTTGCACATGCCAGGCGGTCATGGTGTGCGTTTAGATACTCACGTATATTCAGGGTATTCTATTCCGCCAAACTACGATTCTATGATTGCTAAGTTGATTACAACAGCGCAAACACGTGAAGAGGCTATCAGTAAAATGAGAAGAGCATTGGACGAATTTGTAATTGAAGGAGTTAAAACTACCATTCCGTTCCACAGACAGTTGATGGACGATCCTCGTTATATTGCGGGAGATTATACAACAGCTTTCATGGATACATTCAAAATGAATGATCCGGAATAAGAAATAAAAAAACATTTCATAGAAAACCTTGCAGTAATGTAAGGTTTTTTTGTTTTAAGTCGTGCATAAGTAATATCAATTTTGCTCTATCAGAGCAGATTCACAAATTATCCATCCAATCTAATTTTCATTTTCGTATTTTTGGTTGGAGCCAAATTTTAATTACTCAAAACCATAAAATGAAAAACAACTTAGAGTCTTTATTGAATCAATTAGAATTCCATATTCCAAGTAGTGAATCGGTTAATTTACAAGTATCTCAATCTACTGTTGGATGGCAAATTGAACATTCGCTTTTAACCATAAATGGGATTGTTAGCGCTGTACAAAAGTCCAATCCGAAAGATTATAACTGGAAGTTTAGTTTGATGAAGTTGGTTGTATTGGCAACGAAAAAAATCCCTAGAGGAAAAGCAAAAGCACCCAAAGTTGTGGTCCCAAAAGCACTCATAAACAATGAAGATTTACAAGAACATTTGTCTAAAACAAGAGACGCAATTAAAGCGTTGGAGGTAGTTTCCAAAGATCACTTTTTTGAACATCCTTACTTTGGAAAATTAAAATTAAAAGAAACAATCCGTTTTCTTGAAATTCATACTAGACATCATTTAAATATTATTGAAGATATTGTCAATAATAAAAAGAGGGCGTCTTAAAATCCATATTCTTGTCAAACTGAACTTGTTTCAGTTTCTTTAAAATAATTGATTTGAACTATTTATAGATTCCGAAATAAATTCGGAATGACATTTTTTTTACTTTTGGCTGCTCTCTTCCTATTTATATTATAAAGTTTCTTTGAGCCATTTGAAAAATTCTTTTTGCCAAACTTGCGCATTTTGAGGTTTCAATACCCAATGATTTTCTTCTGGGAAATACAAAAATCTACTTTTTATACCACGAAGTTGTGCGGCTTGGAACGCTTCTTGACCTTGTCCTATTGGCACACGGAAATCTTTTCCTCCTTGAATAATTAAGATGGGTTTGTTCCATCTGTCTACAAGATTCATTGGATTGAACGTAGTGTAACTTTTTTGCGCTGCGGCATTGTCTTTTTCCCAATACGCACCTCCAAAATCCCAATTATTAAAGAAGACTTCTTCGGTAGTACCAAACATACTTTGGGTATTGTACACTCCGTCGTGAGCAATGAACGTTTTGAAACGGTTGTTGTGGATACCGGCTAAATAAAACACAGAATAACCACCATAACTAGCGCCCACACATCCTAAACGAGTTTTGTCTACATACGATTCTTTGGCCACATCATCAATCGCTGATAGGTAATCGTCCATTACTTGTCCGCCCCAATCTTTACTGATTTGCTCATTCCATGCTACACCATGACCTTGCATTCCGCGACGGTTAGGAGCGACTACAATATAACCGTTAGCCGCCATTAATTGGAAATTCCAACGGTACGAATAAAATTGTGTCAAAGCACTTTGAGGTCCACCTTGGCAGTACAATAAGGTTGGGTATTTTTTTGTAGCATCAAAATTAGGAGGTAAAATTACCCAAACTAACATTTTCTTACCATCTGTAGTAGTTACATAGCGTCTTTCAGTTTTGCTTAGCGCCAAAGTGTTGTAAGTTGCTGTGTTCACATTAGACAATTGAGTCCAGTTTTTCTTCTTTAGATGAAACGAGTAAATTTCAGCGGCATGGTTCATGTCGGCACGAGTTAAAAAAACGGTATCTCCTGAGAAACCAATAATGTCATTCACATCAAAATCACCATTGGTGATTTGGTGCACCTGAACCGCTATTTTTGTCATACCTGGGAAGTTCACTTCAAAAAGTTGTTTGGTTCCGTCAACAGCAGCAATAAAGTAGATACTTTTGCCGTCTTTACTCCATAAAAAATGATCCACACTTCCGTCCCAATTCGCCGTTAAGTTCAATTTCATTTCTTTGAAGGCAACAATGATATCGTTTTTGTCTGCCTCATACCCGTCACGTTTCATTTGTAACCAAGCTAAATTCCCAGTTGCTGAAAATTGAGGTGCCATATCATACCCGTCATTACCTTCGGTTAAATTGATAGTGTTTCCTGTTGCTAAATCATATTGATAAATGTTAGTATTAGTAGAAATAGCATATTGTGTTCCTGCTTTTTTCTTGCATACATATAAAATACTTTTGCTGTCTGGCGACCAAATATAATCTTCGTCTCCGCCAAAAGGTTTTTGAGGACTGTCGAAGTTTTCTCCTTTTAAGAGGTCAATCCCAATAGCTCCTTCTTTATTTTCTTTGTAAAAAACGTGGTTGAATTTTCCTTCGTTCCAAGTGTCCCAATGGCGATAGTCTAATCCATTGTAGATTTGCACGTCTGATTTTTGTAGTTCCGGATAAAAATCTTTTCCATGTACTTTGTCAATTTTTACCTCTTCGTTGTACACGATATATTTTCCGTCAGGCGAGATGTTTTTGTCGGTCAAGATAGTTTTACTGTCTTTGATTTCTGTTGCCACACCTCCAGCAATAGGCAAAACGTAGGTTTTTGAATTGGATTTGTTTTCTGCTACAGAGGGCGTACTTACTTTGTAGACAATATTTTTGCCGTCTTTAGAAATACCTAAAGGACTTATTCTGCCTAATTTCCAAAGTAGTTCAGGAGTCATTGTGTTTTGCGCCATGGCATGTAAACTGATTAAAGTGAAAAGAATTATTTTTTTCATAACATTTATTGTTTTTCGGTTCATAAAAATAATTAATTCTAACGAGAAACGCGATTTTAATGCGAAATTTTAGCCCAGATGGGAACGGCATCCTTTTTCTTTTTTGGGATGAGGGGAGGTTTTGGGAAAAAAAAGAAAAAGATATAGTGGACAGCTGGAGATAGCTCCAAAAAAGTATTATTTTTATGCCAATTCAAATGATTCCGGATGTAGCATCCGTGCAGAACGATTAGATTCTCTTTTATGGTTAAGTTGAAACATATTTTGTACAAAGTTGTGTTGTGGTTTTTTGGACTTTCTGTTTTTTTGGTATTTTTTTTCAAGTTTGTGCCTGTACCGTTTACACCTTTAATGGGTATTCGTGTTATAGAAAATAAGCTGGATAAAAAACCTATTCATTTTGAGCACAATTGGGAACCTATTGAAAATATCTCAATGAATTTACAAAAAGCAGTAATTGCTAGTGAAGACGGCACTTTTTTACGACACCATGGATTTGACTTTAGTGCCATGCAAAAAGCATTTCAAAACAATTCCAATGGGAAAAGAATAAAAGGAGGGAGTACCATATCTCAACAAACTGCTAAAAATGTATTTCTATGGCAGGGCAGAAGTTATTTCAGAAAAGCTTTGGAAGCTTATTTTACGGTTTTAATCGAATTGATTTGGGGTAAAGAGCGCATTATGGAGGTATACCTGAATAGTATCGAAATGGGTGATGGGATTTATGGAGCGCATGCAGCCACACAGTATTGGTATGGTAAAGATGCTTCGAGTTTAACTAAAATGGAAGCGGCTGGAATTGCAGCTATTTTACCCAATCCAAGAAAATTTAAAGCGTCTAATTCTTCGGCTTTTATAAATAGGAGAAAAGCAAGAATTGTTCGTGTAATGCGGCATATAGGAACTATTGAATATTAAAAAAGCTTCTACAGTACTGTAAAAGCTTTGATTTATAAAGTGGAGAAGATGGGGCTCGAACCCACGACCTCTTGACTGCCAGTCAAGCACTCTAGCCAACTGAGCTACATCCCCAATGCAGGCGACAAATATAGTTTAATTTGGTTTTAAATTCCTAATTGCTGAAAAAAACCATGTCATTCTTTTCAAAAAAAGATTAAAATAACAGAATAGTTTTAACTTTACATTAAAATTTCTGCTATGGCATTACACAATTCAACGGGGTCTATATCCATTTTTATCGATGCTACAATCGCTACGATCGAATTTGGACATCCTGCCAGTAATTCTTTTCCTGCACAATTGCTGCACCAATTGACAAATACTATCGAGACTTTGGGACAAAATTCAGAGGTGGCGGTAGTGGTTTTAAAAAGTCAAGGTAATGCTGCTTTTTGCGCCGGTGCTTCTTTTGATGAATTACTTGCGGTGACGAACGAAACCGAAGGAAAAGCCTTCTTTTCAGGCTTTGCTCATTTAATTAATGCGATGCGAAAATGCCCTAAATTGATTGTGGGTCGTGTACAAGGCAAAACAGTAGGCGGAGGTGTAGGCATTGCAGCAGCTTGTGATTACGTTTTGGCAACTCAAGAAGCAAGCATCAAATTATCGGAATTAGCGATTGGTATTGGCCCTTTTGTGATAGAACCCGCAGTATCTAGAAAAATAGGCAAAATAGCTTTAGCAGAATTATCTTTAACAGCTCAAGAATGGAAATCAGCAGCTTGGGCAAAAGAAAAAGGTTTGTATGCCAATACCTTTGAATCTATTGAAAAATTAGACGAAGCGGTTGCTGAATTCACGCGCCAACTCGCAACCTATAATCCAGAAGCGGTAACAGCTATGAAAAAAGTGCTTTGGGAAGGAACAGAACATTGGGATGCTTTATTAGTTGAAAGAGCTGCAATCACTGGAAAATTAGTGATTTCTGAGGCAACAAAAACGGCCCTGGCAGCCTTTAAAAAATAACAGAATAGTATGTTAGTAGTATTGCAACAAGTAAATATCGCACAAAAAATAAAACAAGCTCCAGACGGGAATTACCAAATCGGCGTATTGATAGGATCTTTTATTCCTTTTGTAATTTTGGTAGGATTGGCGTATTGGATGTATATCCGTGCCAAAAAAAGAGACCAAAACCCTTAATTATTTCGTAAGTTTGCAGTCAAATACACAATGGAATGAGCAATATTAGAATCACCAAACAATTTAGTTTTGAAACAGGTCACGCTTTATACGGCTATGATGGCAAATGTAAAAACGTACACGGACACAGTTATAAATTATCTGTAACTGTTATTGGGAAACCTATTGTAGATCGCTCCAACGTGAAATTTGGAATGGTGATTGACTTTACCGATTTAAAGAAAATCGTGAAAGAAGAAATTGTAGATCAGTTTGATCACGCTACTGTTTTTAACGAAACAACCCCACATATAGAATTGGCTAAAGAATTAAAAACTCGTGGACACCACGTGATTTTAGTCGACTACCAACCCACAAGTGAAAATATGGTGATTGATTTTGCCCAACGAATCAAAAACAGATTACCACAAGGGATTGCACTTTTTTCTTTAAAGCTACAAGAAACCGATTCGTCATTTGCAGAGTGGTTTGCCAGCGATAATTTGTAATTCAGAACAGATGCTATTAACCAATAACAAAAAAATATATTTCGCTTCCGATCAGCATTTTGGAGCGCCAACAACCGAATTAAGTTTTCCGAGGGAGCAAAAATTTGTGGCTTGGTTGGATGAGGTGAAACAAGATGCCGAAGCTATTTTTTTATTGGGTGATTTGTTTGATTTTTGGTTTGAATACAAAACGGTAGTCCCAAAAGGATTTGTTCGAATTTTGGGTAAATTGGCTGAAATTCGCGACAGCGGCATCCCTATTTATTTCTTTGTGGGCAACCACGATTTGTGGATGGAAGATTATTTTCAGAAAGAACTCAATATACAGGTGTATCGCGACAATCAAGAATTTACTTTTGGTGACAAAACTTTTTTGATAGGTCACGGCGATGGCAAAGGACCTGGCGACAAAGGGTACAAACGCATGAAGAAACTGTTTACTAATCCGGTGGCTAAATGGTTTTTCCGTTGGTTGCATCCGGATTTGGGAGTGGGTTTAGCCCAATACCTTTCGGTGAAAAACAAATTGATTTCGGGTGCCGAAGATGTAGTTTTTTTAGGTGAAGAAAACGAGTGGTTGATTCAGTATTCCAAACGTAAACTCGAAACCAAACACTACAATTACCTTGTTTTTGGACACCGTCATTTACCAATGGTTTTTCCTTTAGGCAATAACTCTGACTACGTGAATTTAGGCGATTGGATTACTTATTTTACCTATGGTGTTTTTGATGGAGAAACCTTCGAAATTAAAAAATACGAATAAGTAAGCGAATTACTCTCTCAGAATTTTCTCCATTTTTCGGCCCTTAGCCAATTCATCGACTAACTTATCCAAATACCGCACTTGTTGTGTCAAGGTGTTTTCAATTTCTTCAATTTTGTAACCACAAATAGTTCCAGTAATTAATTGGGCTTTTGGGTTCAACTGCGCTCTCTCAAAAAAGGTTTTGAAAGTCACTTTTTCATCAATAAGTTGATGTAAAATCTTTTCATCAAATCCCGTCAGCCAAGTAATTACTTGATGCAATTCTTCTTTGGTTCTACCTTTTCGTTCTACTTTAGTAAGATAAAGCGGATAAACTGAAGCAAAAGTCATTTTAGCAATTCGCTCGTTGTGTTCAGGGGTTGTTATCATAAAGTTTATTCCTCTTTTCGGTGTTCTTCCAAGTCTTTTTCTAAATCCAATTTTCGGAACGTAGGTGAAGAAATTCCTGTAATCAAAACAGTTAAAAGGGTCATGCTTCCACCAAAAACGACTGCGGTTACGGTTCCCATTAACTTAGCAGTCAATCCACTTTCAAAAGCCCCTAATTCGTTAGATGAACCCACAAAAATAGAGTTGACAGCCGCTACACGCCCTCGCATGTGGTCAGGCGTTTTTAATTGTAAAATAGTTTGACGAATTACCACAGAAATCCCATCTACTACACCGCTCATAAACAAGGCCAAAACAGATAACCAGAAAATAGTGGACAATCCAAAGACAATGATACAAACCCCGAAAGCGAAAATAGCAACCAGCAATTTCATACCAGCATTTTTATTCAAAGGCACATAAGCCGAAACAAACATCGTTAAGAATGCCCCAATAGCAGGAGCGGCTCGCAAGATTCCAAAACCTTCTGAACCCACTTTTAGAATATCTTGGGCAAAAATGGGTAGTAACGCTACAGCACCTCCAAACAAGACCGCAATCATATCTAACGAAAGAGCTCCTAAAATCGTTTTATTTTGAAACACAAATTTTACGCCTTCTTTCAAACTTTGCATCACGGGTTCTCCAATTTTTGGATTCAAAATCGGTTTGGATTCAATTTTTGAAAGGGTAATCAAAGCGATAGTAGCAAAACCCACTACAGAACACATCGACCAATGCACACCAATCCAAGTAATAGAAAATCCTGCTATGGCAGGTCCTAAAACGGAAGCAATTTGCCAAACCGAACTGCTCCAAGTGGCCGCATTGGAATAAGCTTTTTTAGGAACAATTTGCGACATTAAAGAGAAAACGGTTGGTCCTAAAAAAGAGCGGACTAGTCCCCCTAAAAACACCAAGAAATAAATACTGTACAATACCGCATAGGTTGACCAACCACTAACGATAACAGGCCAAGTCAGTAAAAACAACCCCAGACTAATCGTTAAAAATCCTAAAATACATTTTAGAAGCATTCCTTTTTTCTCGTTTTGATCGACAATATGTCCAGCAAAAAGCGCCATCGATACTGCAGGAATAATTTCCATTAGCCCAATGATTCCTAATGACAAAGCACTTTTGGTCAAACTATAAACCTGCCATTCAATGACAATAAATTGCATCGACCAGGCAAACACCATGGCAAATCGCAAGATTAAAAACACATTGAATTCGCGGTATCGTAAGGCTTCGTAAGGGTCGTTTTTTGGCTTCATTATTGAATATCTTTTAGTCGGAGTTGTAGGCTTAATTGACCATTCCATTCGTTTTCATCGATGCAGTACGCCATTTGAAAGGGGTTTCTATTGGCGACCAAATCTTTTTTATGGGCTAGGTTAAAACCAATGGCAGCAAATCCTTCCGAATTATTTTGTTTGACAAAAAGGCGCATGTGTTCTTGATTAGTGCCCATGAATTTTGGATAACCTGTGTCGATGACATTTTGAGTTACAAAAACGGGTGTCATATTGTGTGGGCCAAAAGGCTCAAATTGTTTTAAAATCCGAACAAGTTTAGGAGTAATTTCTGAAAAATCAATTTCGGCATCTACCTCAAGTTCAGGAGTGAGCAATTCAGAATCAATGGTTTCTTGTACTACTTTTTCAAAGGTATTTTTGAAAGCTTCGTAATTCTCGGCTTTCAAAGTCATTCCTGCGGCGTATTTATGTCCGCCAAATTGCTCCAAATGTTCAGAACAAGCTTCGAGTGCATTGTACACGTCAAAACCTCTTACAGAACGTGCTGAAGCCGCATAGTTGTCGCCGCTTTGGGTAAAAACCAGAGTTGGTCGATAGTAGGTTTCAGTCAGTCGAGAAGCAACAATTCCAATGACACCTTTGTGCCAATTCTCTTGAAAAACTACTGTTGTAAAACGCTCTTGTTCTTGATTTTCTTCGATTTGTAATAACGCTTCTTGGGTGATTTGTTGGTCTAAACCTTTGCGTTCCGAATTGTAGTCTTCAATTTCTTTGGCAAATTGTTGGGCTTGAGCCAAATTAAATTCGGTCAACAGTGCTACTGCTTGATTCCCGTGTTTGATGCGTCCCGCTGCGTTAATTCGCGGTGCAATGACAAAAACGACATCGGTTATGGTGAGTGTTTGTTTTTTAATTTGCTGAATCAAGGCTTGGATTCCAGGTCGTGGCGCTTGATTAATCACTTGCAATCCAAAATGAGCTAACACTCGGTTTTCACCAGTTATGGGAACAATATCGGCTGCGATGGCTGTGGCGACTAAATCCAAATACGGAATTAAATCGTCTATAGTTTGATTCCGATTTTGACTCAACGCCTGAATCAATTTGAAACCCACGCCGCAACCGCACAATTCGTCATAAGGATAGGTACAATCGTCTCTTTTGGGGTCAAGAATGGCAACTGCCTCAGGCAACGAATCTCCTGGTCTGTGGTGGTCGCAGATGATAAAATCGATATTTTTTTCTTTGGCGTAGGCCACATGATCAATGGATTTGATTCCGCAGTCCAAAGCAATAATCAACGAAAAACCATTGTCTTCGGCAAAGTCAATGCCTTGAAACGAAATTCCGTAACCCTCGGCATAGCGGTCTGGAATATAAGTCGCAATATTGGGATAAAAACTTTTTAAATAGGAAGAAACCAAAGATACTGCTGTGGTTCCGTCCACGTCATAATCGCCAAAAACCAAAATATTTTCTTGGTTGGCAATAGCTTGTTCGATTCGGTTCACTGCCACCTCCATGTCTTGCATCAAGAACGGATCATGCAAATGCTCTAGCGAAGGACGAAAAAAATCTTTGGCTTGGTCAAAAGTGGTAATACCGCGTTGTAGCAACAAAGTAGCAATCAATTCATCTACATTCAGCTCTTGAGCGAGTTGTTGTATTTGTTCTTTCGGGGGTTTTGGTTTGATAGTCCAACGCATAGTGATTTGGGATTTGGGTTTATTTCAATATCAACACTTCTCCTTCAAATTGAATTCCGTCCCAACCGGATTGCATAAAATTGCGAATGTTTTGGTGGTTGGTCCCTTGAGGGTCGCCAATTACTTCTTCAAAATAATATCCACCAAAGCAAGCTAAAGTTTCCGCTTGCGTCAATTGCTGGATTTTGGCGAAAGCAAATAATTTGCAAGAACCTGAATTTTCTCCTGCTCCATTGTGTTGGTTTCCATTTTGAAAAGCAGTAGGTGTAAATTCGTAATTGCTTTCAATCGTTGCAATGGTTTCTGCAAAAGTAATGGCTTCGGGTGTTTGTTTTAGTTTTTCTAAAAAGGCGTTTATAGTCATGTTTTATTCTTCTTCTGAAAATTTATTTTTCTTTGCTTCTTTTACTACTGTTTTTCCTCCCACCACCACCACAATTTCGCCTCTTGGAGCTGTTTTTTCGAAATGAGTCAATACTTCTCTAACTGTACCTCTGACATTTTCTTCGTGGAGTTTGGATAATTCTCTTGAAACCGAAACGGGGCGGTCTTCGCCAAAATAAGTGCAAAATTCAGCCAACGTTTTTACTAATTTGTGTGGCGAAACATACAAAATCATCGTTCGGGTTTCTTCGGCCAAAGCCAAATAACGAGTTTGTCTTCCTTTTTTGTCAGGCAAAAAACCTTCAAAAATGAATTTGTCGTTAGGTAAACCACTATTCACTAACGCAGGGACAAAAGCTGTGGCGCCAGGCAAACATTCTACTTCAACACCGTTTTCAATACAGGCGCGTGTCAATAAAAAGCCAGGATCTGAAATAGCAGGCGTTCCTGCATCCGAAATCAAGGCGATGTTTTCTCCCGCTTGTAATCTCGCAATGACATTCTCCACCGTTTTGTGTTCATTGTGCATGTGGTGGCTGTGCATGTGGGTGCTAATCTCAAAATGTTTCAATAATTTGCCACTCGTACGGGTGTCTTCGGCAAGAATTAAATCGACTTCTTTCAGAATACGAATGGCACGAAAAGTCATGTCTTCGAGGTTGCCAATAGGCGTTGGAACGATGTATAATTTTGACATTCGGCGCTAAAAATTCAATTAATAAACGGAATTACAAGAATTTTTTCTCGATAATCTCCATAAAACGTTCTTCGTATTCTTCTTTTCCTTCCCAGTTATTGTAGTCTGGTTTTACCATATCTCTAATGAAATCGCGGGTTTCATAAAAGGTGTTAAAAGTGATTAATTGGTTCAACACGCGGTTGTAATCTTCGGGGTCGTTCCCAAAAAGATGTTTAGTAAACGCTATACGGTCGTTCAAATCGATGCTTATTCCTTTGGCTAATTTTTCGTTTAGTGTGACTGATTTTGGTTCTTCTACCTCCTCAGGAAGTTCAATTTCGTCAAGTGTTATGGAAGGTGTTTCCATAACTTCTTCTGGTTCTTCATCAATTGGAGTTTCAAAAGCGTTGCTTTCTACTTTTACAAAAAGGTCTTCGCTAAAATCACCACCAATTAATTCTTCGAAAGAAATTTGAACGGCTTCTTGTTTTGGCGTTTCTTCGATAAGTTCTTCCTCTTTTTCTAATTCAAAAGCAGGGATGAAAGGCGCTTCGATTTCTTCTTCTTCCTCGTCTTCATCTATGGTTTCCAAATCTTCACTTTCTTCAAAAATGGGTTCTTCCATTTCGGTGATTTCCTCTTGTTCTTCTTCTTCCAAAATCAATTCAGGAGTTTCTTCGGTTTCGGGATTTTCGATTTCTTCTATAGTGATAGCAACAGGAACTTCGTTTTCGATAGCCTCAAAAGCGGCCTCTATTTTTTGTTCTATTGCTGCTTGTCCAATGGTAGGTTTGCTGTCGCCAAAGTGCTCGTCAACAAAACGCAACAACGCTAGTTTTTCATATAATTTTTGCGTTTCCAGATACAATTGATTGATATCAGACTTGTTTTTTAATTGTAAAATTCGGTGTGCAATGCTGATTAAATCGGCTTCCAATCTTTTTTTCATCTCGTAAAAATTATACTGTGTAGGTTGTTTGGTTTGAGTACTATTTTTTGTTTTTATTTCGGTAAACTAGGGGCGGTGCTTTAGAATTTTTTTTTACATTTGGAAACACGTAAAAGTATAAAATTTTACATTCAATTTATACCCTTACAAAGGAAAAAAACGAT
>JACCDR012602947.1_pt1 | contig 14758 bp, 12 predicted proteins | sample 7446431 | NCBI WGS metagenome assembly JACCDR01 (sample SAMN15323443, study PRJNA562643) | freshwater metagenome | isolation source: river surface water | place: USA:Blue River Watershed | collected 2017-08-17 | reverse complement strand
GTGATTTTCTTCTTGTAACGATCCAGGTTGATATGCATGACCGTTTGGTGATGAATCTGCAGGACGACCTCACTGAAAAAGTTTCGAAACATCACGCTAAAGGTGTGTTGATTGATATTTCAGCTCTTGAGATCGTTGATTCATTCATCGGTCGTATGATCGCAAATATTGCTGCGATGTCGAGAGTCTTGGATGCGAAAACTGTTGTGACTGGAATGCAGCCAGCGGTTGCGATTACTCTTGTCGAGCTTGGGCTTTCACTTGATGGAGTGAAGACCGCGCTTAACGTTGACCGTGGTATTGCACTCTTAAAACGAGAACTCGAGAAAGAAGGCTACGCAGAATACGCAACAGAAACAGTGACTAAAGAAGTCGAAGAAGGAAAATGATCACTGTTGAAAAATCCGAGTCTAAACCCATCTACTCCCAGGCAGATATTGTGTATATCCGTCAGGCAGTGAGGGATTGGGCCATCCACCAGAAATTTTCGATTATCGATCAGACGAAAATCATCACTGCTGCCAGTGAGCTTGCCCGTAATACTTACGAATACGGCAAGGGCGGCACAATGAAAATGGAGATGCTGACAGACGGATTAAAGAAGGGTCTTCGTCTTACGTTTGAAGACAAGGGGCCAGGAATCGAAAATATGCAACTTGCCCTCACTGATGGTTACACCACTGGTGGCGGTCTTGGTATGGGACTCACAGGTGCGAGACGTCTTGTGAATGAGTTCAATATCCAGTCCACTCCCGGTGAAGGAACAACAGTCCAGATCACGAAGTGGAAATAACATGAAAAGAGCTGTGACATATCCGATCACCGATCCATCGAACGCCGGTGAAATCAGACGCACGCTCGCAGGATGGTCTGAACAACTGAATTTTGATTCTGTTCTTTCCGGTAAAGTTTCTATCGTCATCAATGAACTCACAACCAACATTTTAAAACATGCGACTCGTGGTGAACTGATCTGCTTATCTGATGATCAATCCATCTCCATCATCGCTGTTGATAATGGTCCCGGGATTCCGGATATCAATGCTGCACTTGAAGACGGGCACTCAACTCACGGTACTGCCGGAAACGGTCTAGGGGCCATTAAAAGACTCTCGACAGTCTTCGATATTTACACTCAACCCGGTAAAGGCACCATCGTCCTATCGCGATTTACGAGTGTAACTGAACCTGAGAAATTTGGCTGTTTCGGATTCTCTCTGCCGATCAAAGGCGAATATGTTTCCGGTGACGGGTGGGTAGACCTCGAAGGTGATATCCATAAAATCATGGTGAGCGATGGCCTTGGTCACGGACTTCTAGCTCACGAAGCAAGCAATACGGCGATCAAAGTGTTTGTGGAAAGTGAGCATTCAAATCCACTCAATGATGTAAACCTCCTTCATCTTGGCCTGCGATCAACACGTGGAGCGGCCATCGCTGTAGGGTACATTGATTTACAGAAACAGGTATTGGATTTTTGCGGCTTGGGGAATATTGCCGGTGCGGTGGTCAACCAGACTGGTTCCAAAAAACTTATTTCCTACCCCGGTACTGCGGGTGTGCAGATGAGAAAGACCCAAAGTCTTGCTTATCCATTCAATAAAAATTCATTTCTCGTTCTTCATTCTGATGGACTTAACACTCAATGGGATCTGAGAGAATATCCTGGTGTGCTCATTAAGCATCCGTTGATTGTAGCTTCACTCCTCTATCGCGATCACAACCGTAAAACAGATGACGTGACTGTGATTGTAGGTAAATTCGTATGAGCCAGTTCCTGATAAAATCCGAAATCAGAACTGAGCAAGACATTGTCTGGGCACGAAAAAAAACCAGAGACATTGCCACATTCCTGAAACTTGATAAACAAGAGCAGATTCGTCTTGCGACTGCGGTTTCAGAACTCGCCAGAAATGTGATCCACTACGCTGTAAAGGGATTTATCGAGTACAATCTCATCAACGACGATCAGAAAGTTTATATTCAGATCAAGGTAATGGATCAAGGCCCGGGCATCAAGGATCTAAAATCCATTATCAACGGTACTTATATTTCACCGACGGGGATGGGAGTCGGACTCATTGGTTCAAAAAAACTTGTCGATGGTCTGAATATTGATAGCTCATCTAGCGGCACTACAATTACGATCCGTAAATATGTTCCTCAACGAATAAGTCTCCTTTCAGTTAAGGAGCTTAAAGAGCTCCTTGATACATTTATCTTCAGGGAAAATAACCCAATCGAAGAAATCCAAAAGCAGAATGAAGAAATTCTTCTCACTGTTGCAGCTTTGAATGAAAAGAAAGAAGAACTCGATCACTTGAATCAAGAGCTTGAAGACACTAACCGTGGTGTCGTTGCCCTTTACGCTGAACTAGATGAGAAAGCCGAATCGCTCCGGCAAGCAAATGAATCCAAGACGAAATTCCTTTCTGATATGACCCACGAGTTCAGATCGCCGCTTAATTCCATCCTGAGCATTTCTGATATCCTCTTAGGTGAGGCCAAAGATGAGAAAAACCTTGAGCGCGAACGCCAGGTCAATTTCATCATCAAGGCCGCTCAAGGCCTCTCAGACCTTGTGAATGACCTTCTTGATATTGCTAAAATTGAAGCAGGAAAAATTCCCGTAAGAGTTGATTCTTTCAGCGTCAGTGATCTATTCAGTACCATGAGAGGACTCATGAAACCTCTCTCTATGGGAAACACTTCAGTCGTTCTGAACTTTAATGAAGTGGATAATAATCTTTATGTTCGATCAGATGAGGGCAAAACCGCCCAGATGCTCCGAAACCTCATTTCCAATGCTATCAAGTACACCGAAAAAGGTGAGATCAATGTCTCAGCTGAAAAGAACTCTCAGGGTGAAATCATCCTGGAAGTGAAGGATACTGGTATTGGAATTCCTAAGGACCAGCTTGAATCTATCTTCGGTGAATTTGTTCAGGTGAGTAATCGCCTGCAACAGAAAGCAAAAGGAACCGGTCTTGGCCTTTCTCTCACTCACAAATTGGCCACACTTCTTGGTGGCCGCATTGAAGTTGAGAGTGAAGTTGATGTGGGGTCTACATTCAGGATCATTCTTCCTTCAAGATACCTTGGACCGGAAGACGCGATTTACGAGAGCCGTAAGGAATTGAAGCCTCTTTCAAACAAACTTAGAAAAGTTCTGGTGATTGATGATGACGATATAAATCGGACTCAGGTGGCAAACCTCTGCCACAAACTCCACCTTGAAGTTCTGGAGGCCCAAAACGGTCAAATGGGTCTTGAAATCGCCAGAGCGTGGACGCCCGATATTATCGTCCTGGATCTCGTGATGCCCATCATGGATGGCTATGGATTTATCAGGAATCTCATTCTTGAAGAAAGGCTCAAAGACATTCCTATCATCATGAACACCTCGAAGGATCTCTCTCAAGAGGAATTACTTTATCTGGAACAAGTGACCAACATCGTATTAAGAAAAGATGAAAGAAACGTATTAAATATTGAATTGATTTTGAAAAAGCTCCTTGAGCAGGAAAACAAACAATGAATGAATCAAAACCTTTGATCCTACACATTGAAGATGACGAAGCTAACCGCTATGCCGTTAAACGAATTCTTGAGAAATCAGGGTTTGAAGTCGTGGATGCCCATACGGGTGAAGAAGGGATTAAAGAAGCTTCCCGGATTCTGCCAGACCTCATCATCCTTGATATTAAACTTCCGGACGTTGATGGATTTGAGGTTTGCCGCAAAATCAAAGCTGAAGCACTGACAAATGCTATTCCGGTTCTTCAGACATCGGCATCATTTGTTAACAGCGAACATAAAGTTGAAGGTCTTGAATCAGGTGCGGATGGTTATCTCGCCCAGCCGATCGAAGCGGCAGTTCTGGTCGCAACGGTAAGATCCCTTCTTCGCATCAGAAAAGCAGAAAAAATGGCCAATGAAGCGATGAGATCAAGAGAAGAAGTTCTCGCCATCGTGTCTCACGATTTACGTAACCCTCTCACTTTTATCATGCTCCAATCAATGACCATGGGCAAGGCCCTCTCTGACGGTAAACTCAGTGTTGAAGATGCTGTCGTGAGAATGAAAAAGATTAACAACTCATGTCTCAAGATGAATCGTCTTATTCAGGATATTCTCGATGTAACGAGCATGGAGAAAGGAAATCTCGCTCTTGTGAAGAGAGACTTCCCTATCAGTCTTCTTCTCAAAGATATTGAGACGTATTACGAAGACATTGCTCTTCAGCAGGAAATCTCACTTCTTTGTGAGCCCAATGGCCTTGAAAAAGAGATAATTGTCGCTGACCGTGAACGACTTCAGCAGGTACTGGGAAATCTCGTTTCCAATGCCATGAAATTTTCTCTTTCCGGCAGCACAGTAAAAGTAACTGTCGCGAGAAAAGATCAGGGATTTGAATTCTGTGTGATTGACCAGGGCTCAGGAATTGCTGAAAAAGATCTTCCGCATGTCTTTAACCGATACTATCAGGGACATCCTGAAAGGAAATCCGGATATGGGATCGGGCTTAGTATTGTGAAAGGTGTCACTGAGGCCCACGGAGGCACAGTTGAAATTCTCTCACAGGAAGGCAAAGGCACAACCGTTAAGATCTACATCCCGAAGGGCTAGTGAATCGATGACTGCCAGTCATCATTAGAATGTCGGGGAAGCTCGAGTTTGAACGTCGTATGAGTACTTTGATTAATGTAATCAAGTGAGCCACCGTGTTTTTCCGCAATCCCCTTCGCGAGAGCTAGCCCAAGACCAGTCCCTCTTCCCACTTCCTTGGTGGTGAAGAAAGGCTCCATCATCCGGGAAGCAATTTCCTGAGGGATACCGCCACCTGAATCTTTAAACATTAACTGCACTTTTTCATTATCGGTTTTCACACTCACTTCAATCCATTTATCCGGAAGAAATTCGATGGCATCAAATGAGTTATTTAAAAGATTCAGCACAATCTGTTCAAGTTGAATTTTATTTCCGATCACTGTGTATCCCTGAAGATTATAGAATCGAAGATTCACGCCGTGGTTTTTCATTCTCTGACCACAAAATGCAAGCACATCATCGAATAACACCTGAAGAGAAACTTCTGTCATCGCACTCTTATCATCATGATGAACAAATTCACGCACACCCTGAATGGTTCGATTGATTCTCTCAGAAGTATAAAGGATTTGCTGGAGACCATCCGCGAGATCTTTCTGCTTGTCGGGATTTCGATAAATGCGAAGAAGCTGAGTGGTCCGTGCCTGGATGACAGCGAGTGGATTGTTAATTTCGTGAGCAATACCTGCTGACATCATTCCGAGTTCAGAATATTTTGAAGAGCCCAGGATTTTTTCGTTTCTATCCGACATGAGTTTATTCACTTGGCTGTCATGTCCGGTTTTAATGTGTTCGACGTAAGTCGACAATGTTGTTCCAGCGAGAGTCACAAGCAAAAGGAGTTCGGCCGTGAATCCTGTGATGAACTGATTCATTCCCCAAATCGGGAATGTCAGTCTCTCGAGGAAAAAAAGTCCAAAGAGTGTGAACGTAGCGAGATGCAGAGGTGAAAATAATTCTTTCGGAGTTTTTTGGAAGGCGCGAACAACAACCCAGATCCCACAGACTGCAAAGGCCATGGCAAATGGAAATGTTGAATAGAAAAATGAGAAGTCATAGCCTCCAAGAGCGATAGAAGCGAAAGCACCAAGACCAATCAAAACCTTGTGCCAGTTCTGGGTCAGAACTTGATTTCCGGATACGTCCTGCAACAAAAGCGGAATAGTTCGGGCAGGCCAGATCCAACCTAACATTGAAAGAGCGACGATTTTTGGATCGCTGTTTCTTGCCAGATAAAATGCGGTCACATTCACGGCCATAGAAAGCCAGAACTCAGCGATATGGGCAAGATGAACGTCCTTGTGGCGCCTGTAAGAGAGGTAGGAAATAACGCTCATAAAGAGGGTGATAATGAGCGAAACAACAAAAATAAATTGAGTCGAAGTCTTCATAGAAATATTTTAGGCATTAAATTTCTTACAGTGAGGTGAATTAATTCTTAAGAGCGACGGACGTATTTAATATACATTTCTTACAGTTACTGATATCAACATTTTACGCGCAAGACCAAACTTTTTCAGGATACTATTATGAGTTTCAAACCTCGCTGTACATTCGCGATTATCTCCCACCCCGATGCCGGTAAAACGACAATGACTGAGAAACTTCTCTGGTTTGGTGGCGTGGTTCGTGAGGCCGGGATGGTAAAATCTAAAACGGGTGATTACGCAAAATCAGACTGGATGGAACTGGAAAAGCAACGTGGTATCTCGATTACATCTTCGGTTATGAGTTTTGAATACAACGATCGCGCGCTTCACCTCCTTGATACTCCGGGACACAAAGACTTCTCAGAAGATACTTACCGTACACTTACGGCGGTTGAATCAGTGCTTATGATGATTGACTCAGCTAAAGGTGTGGAGGCACAGACGATCAAACTCATGGATGTCTGCCGTATGCGCGATACTCCAATCGTGACTTTCATGAACAAGTTTGACCGTGAAGCGATGGATCCATTTGCCCTACTCGATAACATTGAATCCATTTTGAAAATTCAGTGTATCCCGATGACTTGGCCCGTGGGTAACGGTGTCGACTTCAAAGGTGTTTACGACTTTAAAACAAAACAGATTCTTTCGTTCAAAGATTCAAAAGATCCTTTCTCACCAAATTACGTTGATGCCTCTGATCTCGACTCTCCAACGCTCCTTGAGGCCATTGGTCCAGCGCTCGTGGAGAAGTTGAAAGAGGAACTTGAAATGGTGGCCACACTCATTCCAGAGTTCAATATGGATGAGTACCAGGCGGGAATTCAAACTCCGGTGTTCTTTGGTTCAGCACTAAAAAACTTCGGCGTGAAAGAGACCCTTGATCTCATTACACAAATTGCTCCGACTCCTAAGTCACGTGAAGCTGTTCTTCCACCGTTTGATTCAGGAGCTTCGAAAGTCACTATCTCACCTGAAGATAATGAGTTCACTGGTTTCATCTTCAAGATCCAGGCAAACATGGATTCAAAACACCGTGACAGAATTTCCTTCATGCGTGTGTGTTCAGGAAAATTCAGTCGTAACGACAAAATCTTCCACGTTCGATCAGGCAAAGAAATCAGGATTGCTACTCCCCTCATGTTCCAGGCCCGTGACCGTGACATCGTGGAAGAAGCATACGCCGGCGACATCATTGGTCTTTACGATACAGGGAAATACCAGATTGGAGATACCTTCTCGATGGGGAAAAAGCTCATCCGTTATACAGGGATTCCAAGCTTCTCTCCTGAGCTCTTTATGAGAGTGACAGCGAAAGATCCGATGAAGGCCAAACACCTTGAGAAAGGTCTCTCGCAACTTTCTGAGGAAGGGGCAACTCAGCTCTTCATCCGTCGTCATACAAACGAAAAAATGCTTGGAGCGGTTGGTGCCCTCCAGTTTGAAGTCGTGAAATACCGCCTCGAGGATGAATACTCTGTTGAAGCATCTTATGAACCCGTGGCATGGGCCGGCGTTCGTTGGCTTAAATTCCCGGACAAAAAAGCAGAAGAGAAATTCGCACAAGATTACTCATCAGTAATCATGGAAGACAAAGAGAAACGACTTTGTTTTGCTGTGAGAACGGAATGGGATTTGAAGTTAGCACAGGAGAAAAATCCAGACGTGCAATTCTTTAAGAACTCTGACTATATCGAATAGTTCCTTGAGTGAAAGGCAATTCTGCCTTCACGACTCTATGAGGGGAGAACTCATCAAAAATGAGTTTTCCCTGGTGCTCTTCGATGATGTCCTTTGAAATTGATAAACCTAACCCTGCCCCGCTGAAATCTTTCATCCATTTCTGAATAATCTTTAAAGGAATTTTGGCCCCTGAATCAGCGACTACAATAACAAAGGTTGTGTCCCTCTTTTCAACAGAAAGCCTCACCCATTTGTTTTCAAGAGACACAACAGCATCAAATGAATTGTTCAAAAGATTTAAAATCACCTGTGAAATCTGATCAGGCCTGCATTCGATAAGATCATCAGGGATATTCTCAATGATCAGATCAATAGCATGAAGCCTGAATCTGTCTCGACAGTAGCTGAGAGTATCTTCAATGAGCTTTTGAATCGAAATGGTCTCAATGGGATTGAGTTTTGAATCATTCGAGTAATTTCTGAGACTCCTGATAAGTTTATTCATGCGCTCTGAAGTGGCCTCAATATGATCGAGGTTTCTCACAAGAGCATCTTTCTCGACATTGTCGTTCATGACCTGATGACGAAGATAATTTGTCCGGTGAAGAATAATCCCGAGCGGATTATTGATCTCATGGGCAATCCCGCGAGTCATCTCACCTAAGGCAGAAAGACGGGACTGGCCTCGCAGAAGTTCTTCAAACTTTTTTTCCTGCTCGCGCTTCATCTCGTAAATCGTAACTGATGGAAGGACTATCGCCATAAGGATATTAATAAAGAGCAACAGGCCTACAGCAGGAAGCGAAAACTCCGGGTGAAACCTTACCCAAGGAAAATCCAGTGAGTGGGCCGAAGTTAAAAAGATAGAGAAAAAAAGTAACCAATGATTAATTGAAATTTTATCGCGCTTTAAAAGTTTATGACTGCTTATCAAGCAACTCATCACTACCGTGAAGTTTGCTAAGGCCTGAGGAAGTGTATACCAGACGAATGAATATCCACCCAAGGCAAGAGATCCAGATAAAACATACGACGCTAGAATTAAAGGTGTATGCCAGTACTGATAAAGATTAGTATGGGAAACGCTGTTCAGGATTTTTCTCATCGCCATCACTCGCCAGGCCCATATCAAGGTCGGGAGAGCATAGATCACAGGTGATTCGTAGCGAGAGACGAAAAGACTTGCGAGGAAGTAAGCACCACTGGCAATCCAGAATTCAAGATTCACTTTCTGGCGTTCATCTTTTTCAGAAATATAGATGACACCGGAAATAAGAATCATCCCGGTGATGGTGAAAAACGAAATTAAAAGCGTTAAGGAAAGAGCTTCTATGTTCATCTCACTTCAAAAAAAAAGGGCCGGATAAATCCGACCCTCAGATATTCATTAAGCTGAGCTTAACTTATTTTTTTGGTTTGAACCAGCAAAGAGGACGAAGACCAACTGTCTGACCAGTTGAGCCGTGGCAAGTCCCTTCTACTTCATCTTTTTGAGAAACATCTTCATTGAAAGATTTTTCGCAAAGAGCACCTTGGAAGTATGTATCAAGGCGGCACTGGTGCTCAGGGTGAGCATCATCCGTTTTAGTAACAACAGTTGCATTCGGAGTGTCGAACTGAGCTTCTGGCTTATTGCGAAGAGCAGCGAATAGTCCAGCAACAGAAGCGCCGGCCATACCATTACGTACGCAAATAGCATTATCGTCTTTATTCGGCCAAGCCTTAGAACAAGCAGCTGTCAGAGTAGAAGGAGCTTTAAGCTTCTTCACAACTGTAGCGTTGTTGTCGTTCAGGAAAACCTTACGAAGACATTTAAGAGTTGCGAAGTAATCAGATTGACCTTCGTTTGATGCCCATTTGTTCAGGATCATTCCTACTTTCGGAGCTCCACCAAGGTGGTGACCGATTTCGTGACAAAGAACAAGAGCGAAACCATCTTCAGTGATTGTCGCGTGACGAGCAAGACCGCCGTACATGTTCACGTTCCATGAACCAAGAAGACGAGTTGCATTTGCGTTTACTGTACCATCGTCCCACTTACGAGCGATTTTAAGTTTCCCGCCCATGTTAGATACGATTGGAGCATAAACTGCTTCAACTTTATCGATAACTTTATTGAATTGAGCTTCAGTAAGACCACCCTTCATCTTCGTTCCAACTGGGATGTAGAGGTCGTTTTCAGGAAGGAAACCAGATTTCCCATCTTCAGAACAAGCTAGTACTGAACCTGAAAGTGTAAGAGCAACAAGTAGCGCTGATAAAAATTTCATTTAAAATTACTCCTTGAGATTTTCATATCTCTGCGAAGGATAATTAAAGAATGTCGTACAAACGCTGTCAGTAATAATTATTTTAATGTAAGAAGATGTAATACTTGGAAATGCATTGCAAAAAAACTAGCGGCCCCTCGCCTTATACCAACAGGCCGGACGAACGCCGATTTTATCACCGTTTTGAGAGTGACACGCCCCTCGGATTTCATCCACATCCGAGAGATCTTCCTGAAAGGATTTTTCGCACAATAGGCCTGCAAAAAAGGTATCGATTCTGCACTGAGCAGACGGGTAACTGATGTTCGTTTGAGTGACTTTTTTTTCATCTGGAGTCTCAAATTGAGGAATAACCTCAGAGCGAGTCATGCTCGCCAGGAGTTTAGCGATCGACAGACTCGCGATTCCAGTGCGAAGACAGATGAATTCATCCGCCTTGGAAAGTTTTTGTGTCTCACAACTTTTCTTCAAGTAATCAGGAAGAGTTTGGGCCATGACGATCTTTTCGTTATCGTCACTAAGCCAGAGACGTCTTACACATTTTAAGCTCGCAAAATAATCGGCCTCACCTTCAACACTCGCCCACGAATCAGTGGGATTTTTAGGAGCTCCACCCAGGAAGTGTCCTACTTCATGGCAAATGATCAGAGCGAGAGCATCCTTGGTCATCACTGGATGACGACCCATTCCCCCGAGAACCGTAATCTTTCTAAGAGGGCCGCGCATTTCTGCATAGGCGTTGACTCCTGCATCTTTCCACTTTCCATCAATGTAAAAATCGCCACCCTGATTTTTTATGATCGGGTAATAAAGCGTGTAGAGTCCCATGACAACTTCTTTGAATTCAGCTTCTGAGAGTCCTCCACGAAGCTTTTGTTCCACAGGTATTTGCAGATTGTTCTCAGGGAGAAACCCTGTGTGGGCCAGTAACGAAAAACTAAAAAGAATACTGATAAGGATGTTCATGGGAGGCGCATTAAAGCAAAAAAAAAGGGCCGCATCAAGCGGCCCTCTATCAAGCAATGTTGAAAAAGCTTATTTTACAGAAGGTTTGAACCAGCAAAGTGGACGCATACCTTTTGTATGACCTGTTGAGCCATGGCATGTACCTGTTACTTCTGAAGTAGAAACAACATCTTCGTGGAATGATTTCTCACAAAGAGCGCCTTGGAAATATGTATCAAGACGGCACTGGTAAGCTGGGTGGTTATCATCAGTTTTAGTTACAACTTTTGTATCAGGAGTATCAAACTTCGGCTCTACAGTAGCGTTACGAAGAGCTTGGAAAAGTTTTGATACTGACATACCGGCCATACCGCCACGTACGCATGTGAAGAAATCCTGGTTCCAGAGGTGCTGTTCAGAACAAGCTTTTGTAAGAGCTTCAGGAACATTCATAGCACGAACGATAGCTTCGTTATCATCCATTTCCCAACCACGACGAAGACATTTCAACGTTGCGAAGTAGTCAGCTTGACCTTCGTTTGAAGCCCATGGAGATGACCATGGAGAAATCTTTCTTGGAGCTCCACCAATGTGGTGACCGATTTCGTGACAGATTACAAGTGCGAAACCGTCTTCAGTGATTGTCTCGTGACGAGCAAGACCGCCGAACATAGAAACTTTCCATGTCTTACCCATCTGCTGAGCGTAGGCGTTTACTGTACCGTCAGTCCAGTTTCTTTCGATTTTAAGATCACCGCCGAGAGTTTTTACGATCGGAGTATAAAGAGTCTCATACTTTGTGATGAGGTCATTGAATTGAGTTTCTGTAATACCGCCAAGTCTCTTAGCGTTTACTGAAATTTTTAGGTTGTTCTCAGGAACGAAACCTTCAGAAGCATCTGGAGTACATGCAATTGATGGGATAGATACCAGAAGAGCGGCCGCGAGCAATCCTTGCTTAAACGATTTCATAAATCTCCTTATAGAAAATCACTATTCTTAACCAAATTCTGACATAGTCAGTGAATCAGTCACAGATGAAAGTAATGAAGTAAGAATTTGTTGGTTGGAGGAGATTTGTCAGGAATTGAGCTTGATGAATGTCAGATCCTCTTGCGAGGACCTGACTTCGGAGGAAACTAAGATCTTATTGAGCTGTAGGCTTGAACCAACAACGAGGACGAAGACCTACTGACTGTCCGCCAGCTGCGTGACACACGCCTGATACTTCATCTTGTTGGCCGATTTCTTCAGAGAAAGCTTTCTCACAAAGAGCACCTTGGAAATATGTATCAAGACGACACTGAGTAGCAGGGTGAGCATCATTAGTTGAAGTCACTTGCTTAGGATCTGGAGTGTCGAATTTAGCAGGTTTCATCTGCCAAGAAAGAGCAGCGAAAAGTTTAGCAACTGAATCACCGGCCATACCTGCTCTTACGCAGATGTCAGCTTCAGCTTTATCAGTCCACTGTTTGCCACAAGCATCTGTAAGAGCTTTAGGAACTTCAAGGCTTCTTACAGCAGCAGCGTTGTCCTGACCTTGCCATACACGGCGAAGACATTTAGTTGTAGCGAAGTAATCTGACTGACCTTCGTTAGAGGCCCAGTCGTCACCAGCGTAACGAGGAACTCCACCAATGTGGTGACCGATTTCGTGACAAACAACAAGTGCGAAACCGTCTGGAGTGATTGTTTTATGACGAGCAAGACCACCGAACATAGAAACTTTCCATGTCGATCCTTCTTGTTCAGCGTATGCGTTTACTGTTCCGTCTGTCCAATTACGAACAACAGAAAGTTCGCCACCGTAAGTTGCTACGATTGGCTTATAGATACCTTCAACTTCGTCGATAACAGCGTTGAATTGTGCTTCAGTGATTGTGTTGATGCTTTTTGCATTAACCGGAATGAACATGTCATTTTTTGGAACGAAACCTTCAGAACCGTCTTTAGTACATGCCAGAATCGGCTGAGAGAGCATAAGGGTTGCCAGGAACAATCCTTGTGATAGTTTTTTCATTAATCCTCCTTGATTAACTTTGAACGTTTTCTACATACAATCCTGACAGATTCCAGACCAGAGGCCAGTGAACTTCCTTTAATGTAAGATTATGTTGGTTGGATGAATTTGATCAGTTTTGAATGAGTCTCAATACGTAAAACCATATTCCCAGAGTGAGAAATGAAAGCGGAACGCCAACACCGACCATCATTCCAGCGAGTCGTGGACGTAAGTTATGAGAAGCTGCGAGAATACTTGAAGTAATCATCGGTGCCATCGCCGCTTCCATCACCGAAACTTCGAAGACATTTTTTGGAATATCAAACACTAGATATGTAGCAAAAATCAAAAATGGCGCTACAAGCAGTTTGTAAGAAAGGCCCGCCACTAAGTATTTTAGTTCTTCGTGAATCTCATTCCAATGAAGCTGTAATCCAACCGAGATGAGGGCCATCGGTGTAAGAAGTCCCGCCAGTTTTTCAAGCACTTCACGCGGAACTCCTTCAAAACGAAAGTTGATCATTCCTAGTAAAATACCAGTGAGAAATGCAATGAAGGGAGGGAAAAGCAGGATCTTTTTCAGAAGCATACGCTTCCTCATCTTCCCTGCTGAATATGTAATCGCGACATAAATCCCAAGCGACGAAACGATCAAAAAACTTCCGGATTGATCAAGAAACACGGCGTGCTTTAGTGCTTCTTTGCCCAGGAGTGCTTCGATGATCGGAAAACCGACAAAGGACGTGTTGCAAAATCCAGCGGTGAGAATCAAACAACCGATGAGTTCTTTGGGCCACTGGAATTTCCGTCCAAGAAAACGGAACAAGAAGAAGGCCGTCCCGAAAATAATCCAGGTCACAAGCATCAGGGGAATAAGTGAAAAGTCCCAGACAAGATCCGGAAGATTTAAGAGACAAACCGCCGGCATCGGCACATATAGGATAAGCGTTCCGAGAGTCGTATGAGCATTAGTGGGAAGAGTTTTTACTCTCTGGAGAAGAACTCCGAGAATGAGGCACAAAACCAGTGTAACAAGACTTACCATTGCGCGATTTCTTTCATCCATTTTTCTTTCTGATCGGGAGTCAGAAATGAAGCTTCAAAAGAATTGGACGCTAAAGTTTTGATTTCATCATTGCTGAGTTCAAGAGCTCGCGCCGCTTCGAGATAATTTTGATTGGCGTATCCGCCAAAATAGGCCGGATCATCGGAATTAATTGTGACTTTCACTCCCGCTTTCAGAAGATCTCTAAGATTATGGTCTTCCATTTTATTGAAGACACGAAGCTTAATGTTAGAAAGTGGACATACAGTCAGAGGCATCTTTTCATCGATGATTCTTTTCATGAGTTTTTCGTCTTCAATCGAACGAACACCATGATCAATGCGTTTTACCTTCAGGAGATCGAGCGCTTCCCAGATGTAAGAAGGTGGTCCTTCTTCACCTGCATGAGCAACCGTCAGGTAGCCCTCTTCGCGGGCCCTCTTGAAGACTTTTTCAAACTTTGAAGGAGGATGACCAACTTCAGAAGAATCGAGTCCAACAGCAAGGATATGCTCTTTGTAAGGGCGGGCCTCTTCGAGAGTTTTAAAAGCTTCATCTTCAGAAAGATGGCGTAAAAAACACATGATCATGTGACTTGTTATACCCCACTCTTTGTGAGCGTCCTTTAATGCTTTATGAAAGCCTTCAAAGAAAGTCTTGAACGGAATTCCTCTTTCTGTGTGAGTCTGCGGATCAAAGAATATTTCTGTGTGAACGACATTATCTTCACGGCACTTCTTGAGGTAGGCCATCGCAAGATCATAGAAATCCT
>JACCDR010857403.1_pt1 | contig 14761 bp, 14 predicted proteins | sample 7446431 | NCBI WGS metagenome assembly JACCDR01 (sample SAMN15323443, study PRJNA562643) | freshwater metagenome | isolation source: river surface water | place: USA:Blue River Watershed | collected 2017-08-17 | reverse complement strand
GGGATTCTTTAAGATAGTATTTATGCATGACTCTCGATCGTGCATATAGCTGCCACAGGGTATAGATCAGATCGCCCCTGAGGGTTCCCCTCTTTATCTCTCTGTCTCTTCCTTCTCTTCGACTCTCTAGAGTACATCCTCAACTTAGCCTTATGACCCTCTGGATCTATCTCCATCTGTTTGAGGTTATATGCCTTCCTAGCTTTTCTTAGTCTCTCTACGCGTCTACGTTCCCTTTCGTCTTCAGGTAACGCGGGTCTACCACGGGGTTTCGGTTGGGTTCGGTCCATACTGACTCTACTTACAACAATGTCAAGGTATCCTTTAAGAGGGTCGGTCGGTACGTGTTCCTCAAGTTCTGGGCGTTCCAACGTCGTTAAAATGATCAAGGTGAGGGTACTAAATTTGGCCACTATATCTGTTGGTATTCCAAATTTGGGGTGTTTAGACAAGGTATGAAATCACTAATTGGTCACTACGTCTGTTGGTATTCCTAAATTGGTTACTATGATCATAATTATCTTAAATACCAACAGGTTATATAAATTCTAAAGACCTACAGAAAATCAAGGTTATGAGTGTGTGTGTGTACAGAGTGTGTTTGTACAGAGTGTGTGTTTGTACAGAGCGTGCGCGCGCAAGTTTTCCCCGAACTTGAGCGGTCTTAGAAATTTCCGGGACCTGATGGGATCACCTTTTCAAAACCACATAGAGGCCAAATCAAAATACCACCAGACGTAGTGACCAATTTCTAGACACAAAATATCATGATCATAGATCGACACTAGCTTACTACGTCTTCGTATTGCTAAAAATGGTTCACCTTGTGGTTCCGGGCAAAGTTGCAGGTATCTTAAGTTAAGTGTCTTGCAATTTTGCCCGAACTTCGTACCGACCAATTTTTAGCAATACGAAGACGTAGTGACCAAATCTGTCCAGACTAGCTTACCATATCCATATCATTTCAACAACGTTGTTGAAATAATTTTGCACATACAGGCACATTCGTCGCATTGCTCACGCTCACTTATAACTAGACTCATTCAGTAACACCCACTCGACAACATTGTTTCGGCATGTCAACGCCCACCGACAGCCGTCTGGCGGTGGGTGTGGCAAGCACGTCAGCGAGTCCATCTCTTTGCAAACCAGTATGCTGTTCTTGAACACGACGGGTGGAAGCATTCTACTAGTCTTCTTAGCGAGAGCAATGTCAAGAGAAGACTGTGGAGCCTCCTGCCCCTTCGGGGTTGCCTTAGATCGCCGGTGAGCCGACGCACTCCTAACGGCTTCACTGACTCTGTCCCCTATCGACCTCCTCTCCCTTGACCCAGACTCGATTACATCATCAATCCTCACTGAACTAGGCAATCCACCGCAGTCCAGTTTGCTGTACCTCCCAAGCACATTGATTGTTACGGTTAGAGTGACGGGGCCGACGTCAAGAGGCAGCACCCGCAAGCGTAGATATTTACCAAAGATCTCCGTTCTGTGCGAAAGCCATTTGCCTGGTTCTTGGATCACCCCTGTCTGGGAAGCACACACCTCATCACCATTGTCAAGAAAGCTCCACTCAATGTGATACCTGACCCCGGCCGACCCACATATGCACAACCGAACATGTGAATAATCATCAACTCGTGCCCACCTACTTGTGTAGGGGACGTTAGCCTTCCTCACACGTATTTCATCAAGATTCGATATTTCGTTCATAATGGTCCACGTCTGTCACCTACACCTATATGTACCCGGTCATAATATTTTACCTCATAGATCATCATTAACAGGAATGTCGATGTGTGATTTGTAAGCGTCGTATAGATTCACGTACGCGTTAACAGGTTCACCTGATACTAGCAGGTGAAAAGGCTCTGAGTAACACCTGTCCTCCCCCTTCTTAGGGCACCAGTTAAAGACTGTATTTACACTGAACCTCTGAAGTCTAGGGTCACGACCGAGGATTTTTTGGACAATGACATTCTCACCACTTATACAAACGTACCACCCTTCAGGAATAATAAGTCCACTCTTCAGCACATATTTACTCGATGTGTAAAAACCCATAGATGTAATCACGCGGTCCCTGACCATAGTCAAGACATTCTAATCATTATATACAGGAATTTTGTACAAGGTCCCGTTCCACTCTATTCTGATGAAACCAGCTGGATTTGCAGGTAGAGTCTGTACACCAGCTGTCGCGGTGGTTTGAACAGCCTCCATACCACTTCCAAACGCGAGTCTCCCATTAGCTCCAGGCACAGCACAGCCACTTCCCAGCGCAACGATATTCGACCGAGCTCCTCCAGCAGCGCAAGCACCCGTTCCAATGATTGTGTTGTCATTTCCGGTTTGAGGAGAAGCAGCGCACCCACTCCCAATGAAAATGTTGTTAGCACCACCAGTAACAGCTGCGTTGCTACTGTTACTTCCTATAATTACACAATCATCTCCAGACCTAGCCCCCGCGTTATAACCCATAATGGTACAATCGTTAGTCGTGTTAGGCGTCGATAAACCGTTATTACTCATAGCGTTGAAACCCACAACAGTGCAATAATCACCGCATGCATGCCTAGCCGATTGGCTGCCAAACAAAGTCGCGTACGAGCCTGGTGATTCACTTGTATTAGATCCACAACAATTCGATCCCACCGCCGTGACTCCACCTGACAACGGAAAAGTTCCTTGGACGCACGCCAGTCCGAAAATAGTGTTTCCGATCGTATTATTATACCTCGTGATTGCACACCCCTGTCCGACTTTGAGATTGTAACCCCCATCTCCATTTATTGTGTTAGCAGAGTTGTTAGCATCGCTTATCAAATTGAAACTGAAAGCACCTGTACCCGCAGGCCCACCAATTCCGACAATGTAACTTGGTGCCCCTGTCACTTGGACATTCACATTTGCCGCTGTGATCGTTGGATTGGCACCAGTCGTGATATTAATGGTGTCGGTGAACTGTGTTAGACTAACTGATGCATCATTGCTCACAAGAGTTCGAACCTTGTGGTCTGTCGGTTTGTATAATTGGACTCCGGCGCCCGCGTTTTCCAGCAGGAATCCAGTGCTGGAGGGCGACTCAAAAAACAGCGTCTGTATCCTGAAAGACCCAGCCGTTGGATGATCGTTATTTGTGACGCTCAGTGCTAAGTACCTCGCCTTCACACCAAGAGCGGATGAGCTCGAACTCCCAGCTGTGCACGTCAGCGAATCCGTCAGATCCGTGTTAATGCCGTCTGTGGACCACTGGATATTCAGTGTCGCTGCGCGTGAGCTGTACAGAAAGAATCTGACGTGTGAAACATCGTCTAGTAACTGAAAACTACCATTATCCAACCTCATAGTAGCCGCACTGAAACCAGCCGCACTCGATAGGTTTGAATTAACGTACGACATCTCTATTTTTCACCAAGATATTATGATCTGCGATTATCAGTGAAGATACACCCGAAGGTACATCGTTTTTCAAATGGCATTTCTAGCTGCACTACCAGCATTAGAAGCGGTTGGAAGCGTAGTTGGACCAGCGCTAGCATCAAAGCTCGCCCCGGTAGCAGCATCAGGTGTTAAAAAACTATTCAATCACGCGTGGGGGAAACTATCCGCTCCAGGCAAGAAGGGCAGAGCACATGAGTTCATTTCAGGAATTCGTGGGGCTGGTAATTTGTTCAATAAAGTCGTGCCACACATCGGCTCAGCTGTGAATACAGTTGCAGATATAGGGTTGCCAGCTCTAGCGGCGGCAGGAGCGATTGACCAATCGCAGGCATCGAAGCTTAGGTCTATCAATGATCAGATCAGTGTAGCGACCAAACAGCACGACCCCCTCAAATCACTGTTGAAAGGGGGTTTGGACATAGCGAAAGGTGTTGCATCAGATCAGCTCGGCAGATCAAATCACCCTATGGCTGCACTTGGAAAATCCCTATTGAGTTCCTTTTTCTAATATAATAAACTCACCCCCATATATCAGTCGAATACACATCACGGGCATACCGACGTATATACTAACGTATGGCTGATATATGGATCTCTCATGTGAAAAATACACGAGACGCTTATAAGAGCGCTGGCATTCAATTGACATATGGACAGAGCATGGTTCTCGCGAAAGAGACGTACAGGCGAGGGGAACAGCAGATTCCTCAGTCCTCCATCCCTGTAGATACTACAGCCGTCCCTCCAATTCCTCAAAGCAAGAGGGTACCGAAGGCGAAGCCGCAGCCGCAGGCACGATCGGAGGCACGATCGACCCCGAACCCGAAGGGGCGATCGAAGGCGCAGCCGCAGGCGCGATCTGAGGTTGTTGAAGAGAAGGATGTGTACGAGGTGCCTCCTGTTAGACGAGTCAAACCACGACCGCAGAAGGTTGTTTTTGTGGAGGATGAAGAAGAGCCAGATATAATCTATAAACGTCGGCCTGTTGCGCGTAAGACAAAAGTTGTGTACATTGACGATGAAGAATAATCGTAGATCATAATTGCAGATCATTTTATCTTGGTGAAAAAATAGAGATGTCGGAGCCGGGTGGTCAAATACAACAAGTACAACTCGCAAGTTGGTATGAACAAGAGGATCAACGGTCCGGGAAATTCCCTCCACAGAGAATATACCCAGAATGTCGTAACAGCGGCCTCATCGTCGCTGATTCTAGGGATCGGATCAGTGGAACATCAGGGTTCAATTTTGTCACGGATCTGAAGTCAGAGACCACAAATGTGAGGAGTATTAGATTGTCTTCGTGCATCCTTCCTCTCCTCCCACAGATCAACGATTTGAATAATGGTATTACCGTCGTACACACCGACGGAACGGGGAGTGTCACTCTTGATAATGGGTACTACACTGTGCAGTCGTTAGTCAATGAACTGCAATCGAAGCTTACGGCTCTGTGGGTGGCTCTTGATCCGACCAATGTGGTCATAATTAACTACGACTCCGACAGGAGACGGATCAGCATTGTAGACGGGAATAACGAGACGTGGTACTTTAGTGATACGTGTACATTCATTACCAGAGGTGTAAACGTTGCAGCTTTCGATTCCGGTGCATCATCATTCACAGTTGCAAACTACAGTAAATCCCTACAGATGGTATATAGCAGATACCTAAACGTCTACTCAAGAAGGCTCGTCGAAGATGCGCGTATCGGAAGTAGATCATCTAGGGGCAATGGCATGTGCCTCGTTGCGGTTATCGATCTCCTTAGCGGATACGACGCTGATCAATACATAAACGGAAGTACCTTTCCTTCAACGGCAAAAGTTTTTTACCCTCGTGCCCCGCCTGTGTTGAATATACTGAATAGACAGAAGGCGATACGTGTGTTCGATTTGGAAGTGGAAACGGAATTCGGGGAGAACGTTTACACGATATACGCAGATGGTTTCCACTACCCAACCTGCTTCGTCTTCGAAACGATGTTTTGAGATATATTTTTTTCATGTGATATCCTAAGCGAAGCTCAGGATATACCTTTCTTCTTCGAATGTCAGTCCTCACAAAAAACAAGCTGTTATTGAACCACCCTGGTCACCAGGTCCTTGGTAACGATCTCTATGCTAATGAAAAAAATGCCCAGATCGATTTGATGAAGCGGAAGGCCTACCACGGGCGCTACAAGGTCTCACCTAATTCATTGACGATTCCTGGAACGAGCTCGTTCGTTTTGGTGCCAGGGACTATTATAACGCAGTCGTGGCTTGTTGCAAGCTTAGTTGTACCACAGCACGGTCGCGCGCCCGATGGGTGGATCTATAAGGCCATAGACCGCATAGAAGTTATCGTGAGCGGTAACTCGTCAATCCAGAGTCTCCAGGTCTCAGGGGAGGCGTTGTTTTTGTACGTAATGGCGACGTGCGCTTCCAAAGAGAAAAGGAATGCCTTGTTGCGTGCGAGCCCTGCTTTCAATTTGACAGGAGCAGGGGCGACACAATCCGCCGCAATGCCGTTGAGCCTGTTTTTCTGTGGCCCAGAGATGAAGGCTGCATTTCCTCTCGATTCGTCCACTCTCCAGTCACAGATCCAAATCAACATTAGGTGGAAAAACGCTTATGAATTTCTGAGTGGTTCCACGGGGAATGCAATTACAGTGCCGTCGGCGTTCAGTGACCTGTACCTGAGGTGCAATCAGGTTGAATTCACAAACGGCTCTCCTTTGGCAGAAAGCATGGCAGCTGACCCTAGTCAGTATTATTCAATCCCGAGTAACTACATTCAATCCTACCAGACCACGATGACGCTCACGCATGGATCAGAGGCTGCACTCAGTTTATCAACAATCCCAGCAGGTAACCTGCAAGCTATTCTGGTCAGCCTTATACCGCAATCATGGATTGGAACGTCTTCCACCGTGCAATATGTTAATCCGTTTAGCATTGATGTTTTGGACATGAGAATGCTATACAATGGTCAAGAAATTTACCGTGTAGAGAAACCAGAGGAGTTTAGATGCCTCTCTGTCATGAAAAGCGATGAAGCAGACGGTTTTGCGTATGAATATCTTAACACAGTGAGTGTTGCAGCAGCGGCGACGAATGGGTTCTTCAGAGGGTCTGTTATTTGTATTCCTATGTGCAATGAGATCTCAGACGTTTTGTCTAGAAGGCGTCATGAGCACACACAATCGTTCGAAGGCAGCACGCTTGATCTGTATTTCACGCCAAGAACAATTCAGGAATATGACACGTCTCTCATCGCCAGAACATCGCTCTCGACTCCTACAGGTAGCGTTTATAATGTTACAATCTGTTATATCATCGCATCTCTCGTTGAAATCGGTAACAGATCTGTGAGTCTTGAGACTCAGTGAATACTCTCACCTAACTCATATCCAAGTGGATATGAGTCTTACCCCTCAGCCGAAGGCATGATCTCAATATGTATATATCTTGTCCTGGACTTCAAGATTATGTCCCATATTCTTAGCGACCTCTTCCCTTTGTGCCTTGTCATCAGAGAAGCGCATTGATACATAATACCTTCGGAGTAGTTGTGTGGAGATGCTGGACCCGATGTATCTCCTGCTGAGTTTGTTCAAGATCTGCGTGATAGATGTCTTCTTGAGATGAGGGAAAATCAGCTCCCCAGGCTTCACACCCATTCTTCGGATGAATGTAGCTAACATCCCATTCACAAAATCAGGAAGCTCGACGTCGTAAGGTCCGGTCTTGTCAACTGTTTTGTGATCGACTAGACGGAGTCTCCCTGGTTTCTTCCCAGACTTCGGATAGAATGTATTCACACTCGGATTCGTCTCCCTCGGTACTCTGAGGTGAAAGGTGCATAGATCATTTCTCAGAGGTGCGAAGTTAGACTCAGGATCTGAAAAGGGGTACATGTAAAATAAGAACACAACAAGCTCCATCACTCTGCTTTGAACAATATCTGCCGCGATAAAACCAGACTGTTTGAAGAAACCGAGTTTGTTGAGGTCCTCATGTGCATTGTCGAAACCCTCTTTCATGGTCCCAGCGTCTGGTTTCTTCTGTATACCTATTTTATTTGCATTAGCGATGTATTCCTTGTTCAAGACATCCCTCTGATATCCGAGTAACTCATACACAGGATCTCCTTCTGGTGTTTTGTATAGCTTCAGAAAGGCGATCATAGCACTCAAAATATTCCTCTTTGACGTCGGCTTCAGCTCTTTGTCCATCACCTCTTTGACGAGAGATTTGCTTACCCACTTTTTATCATCAGGAATATTCATGCCATGATTGAAACCGATAAGTGTAGCTGCATACACACTCGATGTGGAGGACTTGTATCCATGGTCCACGAATTTCTGAGTGAGCTGTGAACGATTCATGATCTTTGATATTACAAAAAGACAATATTTTCACAATATTGATATAACATCTCCTATATGCAATCTAAATAACACAATACACACATACGAAACTAATAACTTAAGAACTAATGATAGTGGACCAATGGGGTATTAAAGTGTAAATCGCGATTTACACCTTTCCACAGGTATGTGGTATTACAGATATATGATATTATCATGATACACAACGCGCATATCATGATTTTTGGATTACATATGAATAACAAACTAATATTCGTCCCACACTACAGCTAATTTATGATCGATATTCACAGCGGCTGACGATTGCACTGTGAAGACAAAATCACCTGATGTGTCAGGGTTTTGTATCAGAGCTTCTTGGTTTAGCTCTAGCGGCACAGTCTGCCCTTCTTGGAGTAAACAAGTGTATAACAACGTTCCAAAACTAGAAAATGTGGATGTGGTGTTCGTTTGCATCACAGATCCGTATTGCTTCACATCGGACCACGCACCGGCCCCTGTGTATGTTGGGAACCGATACACCCGTAACGTTATAATCGAGATAGACGCCCCGCCACCACCACCTGTTTGAATGGCTGAAATATACCCTTTCGTGAAGCGGATCGGTATGCAAGCGACTCTGTTATTGAATGTCCTATTGTTACGCGTGTTCAGAATCATCGTCTCTGTAGTTAGTGTAGTCGATATACTCCTCGATGTTGAAAAGTGTTGACTATGCTCTATTGTATCTGATATGAAGCAGGCAAATGACCCACACGACACCCTGTAATCGTAACTCGCGAATCTGCTAGTCACAGAGGTCTTCTCTGTTTGCATGATCATCTGTCCTGACGGAGAGTACAGATGCGGAAGGTCAAGGTCATTCTCTGTGTTGAAAGTATGAAACGTCAGAAAACCATTGGGATCACCAGGAATTTTGATTCGAAATTGAATACCAGCACTACCTAGGTACCCGATCCCTATTTCAAAAACATTGACTTTAGACTCATCGAGTGTGAACCCCGAGACTCCTGTGCCGTCGAGTTTATCTCCGTTGAAGGAAGACTGCCCCACCGCGACCTCTCCACTTGCACCGATATAGCAAACTTGGAATCCAGACGACGAGCTGTATTTCAGGAATGCACCTGATGTTAGTGTAACAAGGGACAGGTCAGCCTTCAGTCCTATTCCGTGATACGCCGTAAACTCATTGGTGTACAATGCACAACTTGAAGTGAAGCGGACGATCTGCCCTTGTCCAGCTCTGTAAGGAAAGGACCCGTGACTAGACACACAACACCAATCGTTAGCCGAAGTAGCCCCGCATATCGATAACAACTGATTCTCATAGGAGATTGTGGATGTAGCTGTGTTATTCGATTTGATGTTTGTAACTTCGTAGTATGGGGACCGGGATAAATTCGCATGAGCAGCGTTTAATGGTGCACCCGTGGGATATAATCTACTGAAATCGAATTGCAGATTTGACCACGGGGTCAATTGAACAGATATCGGTGTACCAAATGCGTCTCTAGGTAGATTGCCGATATTAACCTCAGGTGTTATTCGGCCAACTTTAGAAATCGTGGCACTGAGAGACGTGTTTTGAACATTACAATATGTGAACATCCTGGTCACTGACTGCGCTGCCGCAAGGTTATCAAGGCGAATCCTACACCATTTCCCAAATACAACAGAAGGATAATAATCCGAGATGTTCGCTGTGAAGTTTTTGGTAATGTTGATGTCAAAGTTCACACCGTCGTTGCTGAAGCTCAACGTCATTAGTGTGTCTTGTGTGGCATGGAAACTAATCACGATACTGGCCCACGAATTAATTAACGTATTATCAGAGATCCAGCTACTCAGGGCATTCAACGTCGCGTTGTATTCGAGTCGAAATTGAACATCAGATAGCGTAGACATATTTTATTATCTACGATTGTCTGCGACTATATTAATATAGTCGTAGATAATCGCAGATCATAATCAAATGCTATCTTCCGCCGAATACAAAAGGAGATTGTTAGGGCTACCTGTCGTCGAAAACACTCCAACTCCCGCGCCTGGGGCGTACCTGAGGGAGACAGATACCGACTCAGAGGATGAAGAAGTTCCCCCGCAGAGCCTTCCGTGGGTCGTGCCTCTGGATGAGAACAAGGTCCCGACGATCGACATCGAAAAACCGAAAGGTGTGGTCGCTAGCATCTCACCTCCAGAATATGACTGGAGAAGGAAGACCGCTAATGGCCGTCGTAGTCGAGCGCATTTCACCAAATGGCTGATCGAGGACATCACAGATCTAACCTCACAAAAATGATGTTAATTATATGATCATGAGGTATAAGAGACACGTTACACGTTCAGATGGGTGTCGATTTCACGATACGAGAAGCTGATTACGAGAGAGATAGATGGACTGTTACACCTGTGTGTTTTGTTTGGCGAGATCCAAAGACGCAGCGCAAGCGAATCAAGGTTGTGACTTGTAGCTTCAGTGATAAAATGCGTGATAAATTCGGACTCAGTGTCCACAAGATCGATCTCGGTATTCAACTCCTCATCCAAAACGGAGTTATCACAGAGGGGTTTCTTGGCAAAACCGTCAAAGCCAAAATCAGGCAACTCATCTTTGATTTTTGCAATCGCCACGACGAGCAGGACCTAGAGACACAGTTGGTGAGCGGTGTGTCGAAAGGTGATGATCCTAAGAAATCACTAGGATGGAGGCTACTAGCGCCGACTAGTGATGATAGTGATGGCGGTCAAACGTTCCTGATAGGAGGAAGCAGTTTCAGCGGAAAGACGTTCTTCCTTGTGAGTCAGCTTAACAAACTTATCCGAGAGGAGTACGACTTAATAATACTGATGACAGAGAGTAAGAATGCGAAAGATCTAGGGTCTCTGAGGAAAGATTTACCTATAGTTATAATTGAAGGTTTTCGCCCAGACATCATTGAAAAACTCAAGAAGATCAACGACGGGACGTACAATCGATTCAGATTTATGGTAATCCTCGACGATATAGTCGATCAGAAAAACAGCAAAACTCTTCTCAAAGCTATACTCACATTCAGGAATGCTGGTATCTCGACGGTCGTGCTTATTCAATATCTCAAACTTATCAACAGAGCGATGAGAGGGTCTTTTCACCATGTGCTGCTTACGGGGTTTAGAAGCGAAGAAGATTTCGGTACTGCGATGGAAATGTTTGATCTGCGAAGTTTTGGTAGAGATAAATGCGCCGCGGAGATGGACAGGGCTCCTGCTACACTGAAAAAGTACGAGATAGCGAAATGGTTGAAAACGAAATTATCACAACGTGGCGTATATTTGTATCTGGACCAAAAACACAGTGAAGAACCTGTGTTCGTTTTCGATGAGTGATCATCTGGCTTATTTTGTATAGTTTTTATCAAAGTGTATTATCAGACGTAGACAGTAGACACAATGAATCCGTATGTTGTATCTGGAAGACTCGCACCTTTACCATCTACAAAACTATCGCAGGCGATGATCAAAGGGTCTCCGCAAGCTCTCGCGTGGGGCAAATATATGAAAGAGCTAAAATTCGCTAGACGACAAGGCGGTGGACCTCCTACTAGGAAGTCGCAGGCTCTTCAAAAACAACTCGCTAAAGCAGCGGCAAGGCAAGCTAAACTTGATGATCTCGAAGCAAGGAGACAACAACGCGCCGCCCTACGGCTCGCGAAACAAGAGGAGCGTGACCGCAAGAAGGCGGAAGCTGTACAGAGGAGGATAGATAGGAAGATAGCGAAAGATGCTGCTTCCCTTAGAGCTCCTAGAAAGAAGCGGGAGTATACAGAGGAAGAAAGGAAAGCCTGGGGACAGAAAATGCGTGCTGCCAGACTCGCCAAGAGAGGTATGCCTTCGGCTGCGGCGCTGGCCGGCCCCATCATTCCCCCCAAACCTTCAGTTCCCAAACCAGTGCCACCACCAATACCCCCAAAACCGAAAGCTCCTAGAAAGACAAGAGCTCCTAGGATATATACAGAAGAAGAGAGAAAAGCTTGGGGACAGAAAATGAAGGAGGCGCGTGCTAGAGCAAGAGCGAAACGCCGCTCGCCCCCTCCTCCACCGAAGCCTCCTCATGAGACTAGACCTCACCCTAGTACTACAGCTAAAATATTAAAGAAAATTGTGTATGGTGTGTAAGGGTAAAAAACTGATATTTGATCATAGCTCGACATATATGTATGAGTAAGTCTCCCTAACATCTCTTCTGTGCCTTCGGCTACAGAAGAGATACGTATGCATGCACACCTCTATGTACACTCGTCTAACAGGGTCGATCCACAAGAGCCTTTAGCTTTGGCGTGGTAGATGCGTGTGATGCGTTTCCCGTTATGTCTGGTGTCGACCTTTGTTCTGTCTAGGTGCCTTAAGATGCTCGCATCGAACTTCTTTCTCGATATCCTAGACTTTTCTGGTGCATAATCTAGGTACATATCCCACACATCTATGGGTGTAAGATACCCGTCTAATAACGCCTTAGCAGGGCCTTTGAACTCTGTCGGGGGGAGGTCAACCTTCTCGATACACTTGTACACGAACGTTGAGATAGGGTCCATGTCTTCGATAATAGTGTCCTTCACTAACTTCGAAGCTTTGGAAGTCGGGATACCTTGGGTGTAATAGTCCTTAGCCCTTCTACATAGGAATGTAAATAACAAGTCAGGGTTCGACTTCACCCAATCGAGATTATCGCGCTGTTGCTGGGTAGGGGTAGTGAAGCGGTTGACGAACTCAAAGACATGCATCCTATTCACGAGAGCTTCATCATTAACGTCTACCTGGGGGACTTCGTTCGTGAAAATCCAAATCTTAGCGGTGGGTTTGTACTCCACCTCCCCTATATACATTGCTCGATAGGAGATACGGTCGTCACCTGAGAGCCGCTTGATAGTCTCCTTATTCATGACCATGTTCTCACCGAACTCTGAACAATATCCTAGGCGTTGCCCTTTCGAGACGGAGTCATGGTATGATTTGATCCCTCCGACTCCTAGGTCATCACATACCAGCGACGGGTTAACAGATGTCACTACGTCCGAGCTCTCTGTGGTGTTATGGATTATGTTGAAGAGGGTACTTTTCCCTGTGTTCGTCTCCCCTACCAGTACAAAGAACTTCTTCTCTGTTTGTAGTCCTGTGAGGGAATATCCTAGTGCGTTGAGAAATGAGTCTCGTGATTCGACATCGATAACACCATCGGACGTGAAATACTCTGAGAATATTCCTAGGAGTCTATTAGCCTCTGGTGGTGTGAGCGGGACCTTCTTCCTCCTCACCTCATAAGTGAACATGTCTTGGTCAGTACGGTCGCGGGTGGCATTCGTGCGCAGGTCTACTACTTTCCCATCGAGGATAGGGAGAAGGTGGGGTGATGTGGTGTTCAGATTAATGAAGAATTGTGGGTCGCGACGGCCTTTATCAGAGAGTGCCATCGACCCGAGGGTCGAGGCTATCTGTTTTGACCCTAAGCGCTTCTCAGCCTGTATTATAAGGGCAACATCTTGGAGTGTCGATTTGTAGTGTTCCCTCAAGGTCTTTGTTATCATCAACCCTATCTCGAGTGAGTTGTCTGTAATTGTCCAGGTGCGGCTGTCTTCGTGGTAATACACAGCTCTCTTGCCGTTAGTTATTATCCTCTTCTGGGTGTTTGAAGTTATATCACAATGGGTTTCGTAAAGTTCAACATCCGTGACATCGAACTTCTTTGGTTCTTGGAAGTCTTTGATTAGATTCAAGTCCATAGGTATCATGGGTTTGTATTTGAGCTTCACTGGAAATTCGGTGGTTTGATATACATACTCTTCGATCTCTGGGAGTCTGTCGGGGTGTATGGCGTACTCATCCGTGAACACACCGAGGGCATCGTCGTACTGCTTCGTTATCATGATACCATCGTTGCACAGCGGTCCGGGGGAGCCACCCATCTCGATTATCTTCTCTCTTATCCTCCACAATATATGGTTCTCGGCGAACATCAGAAATCTGTTTATGACTTTCCCAGGTACGTTGTCTTTTGTACGTACTGACCTATACAACCCTAATTCCTTGTACTCCTTATGTGCTTTTGCTAAGTTATTCATCTCTTCGATAGTCCTCTTCATCTCTGTGAAGTACGTGCACAGTGTCGGAGACTCTGGAAACTCTGACGCTGAACCACCATTATTGATACCCGTTAGTACAATGGTTTTAATATCGTCATCTGTCAGGGTCGGGTGCTCAGTACGTACCTTTACAAAGAAGTCGTCTCTGCGAGAAACATACTCTGCCAACGAAGCGTTATGAGTTAAGTACTCGGGGTATCTTCTTATGTACTCTAGCAGTATACACGGGTGTGCATTTACCATATCGAGGTCATGGTATATCTCTGAGCACAATGTGGCCCTGATGACTCTTGGTAGCGGGAATTGTGACACTCCTCCTTTGACCACAGTCATACGGCCGTACCCAGGGGCCTGCTTGTACGTTGTTGTCATTACTCGATACCTATCTGACCCTTGGTACTTTTCTTGCTCGTTGGCCGTCGTGGTCATGTACTGAAGAGCATTTTGCAGTCTCGTCTTCACAGACTTCGTTTTGCTGTCTATCTCGCTGTGGGACATTCTTGGGTTTTTCGCTTGGGTCTTCTGTGTGATCACATCAACTATGGGTTTGGAGTTGCGCGCGTGGAATAGTTTGGCGGCTATCTTTGCATCGTATATCTCCTGTACCTGTAGTCGTTGCTTGCTTTTCATTTTGTGGGTCGTCCACTCTGTGAGAATTTCTTCTGTCGACATTTCTTCGAATCCCTTGATGTTTGTCAAGGGATTCTTTAAGATAGTATTTATGCATGACTCTCGATCGTGCATATAGCTGCCACAGGGTATAGATCAGATCGCCCCTGAGGGTTCCCCTCTTTATCTCTCTGTCTCTTCCTTCTCTTCGACTCTC